>UEXM01000360.1_pt1 | contig 50164 bp, 77 predicted proteins | sample 1796661 | NCBI WGS metagenome assembly UEXM01 (sample SAMEA4772469, study PRJEB27181) | metagenome | reverse complement strand
GTCTAAAAGATGGAGCGTGGGTAAACACTATCGCTAGTGCTAATGAAAATCCTACTGGATTTGAAGGTGATATTAGAATTGTCATATATAGGTCCAACACTACTGCTTATGCAATGTACATTGCCAATCAAGTTGCAGGAACGAATACACAGATACTGGGTAGTTTTACTAGCCCTTTGCAGTTCGCTCCCTACAATGCATTTATAGAAGTAACAAGCGATGGTAATAACATTAGAATGGGGTATGATTTGACAAGTACTCATGATGCAACTACAGAAACTTACGATGACTGGAATTCAATCCGCAAGTTAGAAACAGGTGATCAAGGATTCGGGATTACTGAACTTGATGTTATGGTTCTAGGTTGGCCAATCGCAGGTAGGTTTGTCGATGATACTACAGATGCAGATGACATTGATTGGACAGCTCTTTCTGAAATAGCTATTCCAGTTGCTTCGACAGCAAATGCAACAAGTTGGACTAAAGCAGTAGACTTTGATGGTAGCAATGATTACCTTAAACAAGGACCTACAGAATCTTTCTCTCGCATACCGATGATGCTTCCAATTGATAGACAAATTAATGCAGATACAATTTTAACAGAAGGTTATACGTCTTCAAATGGTCAGGCACGAACTTGGGCATCAACAGTTACTTTTAAGTGGGGTGGTGGTTCATCTGACCAATACATTTGGAGTATGGGTGGTAGTCAAAGTCAAGATATTCACTTGTTCGTAAATAGTGGAGGTGACATTTACTTTGCTTGGGGTGCAGGTTCTCCTAACGCAGCTGAAAAACTAATTGGACAGGTGTCAATAGGTGAATGGGTAAGTGTTTATGTAGGCTGTGCAGGTCTTAGACCTTTCCCAAATACAGATGCAAACCAGACTAATCTGAACAAAAACTTTGACTTCAGAGTGGCAAATGCCAACTTTATTGCGAATGATTTAGATGCAAGTCAGTTGATAACACCTCCAGCGACATGGGCAGGTACAGGTAATCCTATTATGTATGCAGAGCTTGATGGTCAGTTTACTGTTGGATCTAGCCACAGTGGTGATAGGTTCAAGGGAACAATAGCTAGTTTGGTTACAACTACATTGAAGATAAATGACCAAATGCCTCAAGATGCTGAAATCAAGATGATGATGTTAGACCCTATGGGTTGGTTGAATGATTACAAAATTGGTAACTCTTACAGACGACCTCATTCGTCGAACCTGTACTCTAACTTCCAACTGAATGATAACTCAGCTTACACAGCTACACAGGTGTGGTTGATGGGTGATGGTACTAATGATGGTTACGGTAATGGCATCAGGAACCAAGTAGAACCTACAGAACAGAACTGGACTAAGTTGACTTTCAACAACATGCAGTCGAACGACATCCAGAACGTAAGCATCTCAGGACTGTCATAATGGAAAACATAACAAAAGGTATTGAGGGTCAAATCCTTAAGTCTGATGAAGAGCAGAGGCTAGTCTACGGATGGGCCTCTGTTATCACCGAGAAAGGCGAACCGGTAGTGGATCGTCAGGGTGACGTAATTAAACCTGATACGCTCGTGAAGGCCGTGAATAACTTCATGGAGCATGTGCGTGTGGGTAAACAAATGCATGACGGAGATCAAGTAGGTGTAGTGGTTCACTCGTGGCCCTGCACTAATGAGATCAATAAATCCGTTGGGCTAGAGGCTGACCGTGAAGGTTGGCTAGTTGCTTTTAAGGTCTATGACGATGAGGTCTGGGCTAAGGTTAAAAGTGGAGAACTCGCAGCCTTCAGTATTGGGGGTCGTGCAGTCAAAGGAGAGTACAATGGCGACTGAGTTGCTCGAACTACAACTAGAGGAGCTATCTTTGGTTGATCGTCCAGCCAATGCAGAAGCGATGGTTACTCTTTTCAAACGGGACGATACCCCAGAGACAAAGGAAGTCAATAAGATGTCTGATGAAAAAGATGCCAAGGTGAAGGCTTACATGGAAAAGCACTCATGTGGTAAAGGTGAGGCCATGAAGGCACTTGGTTATGACGTAGAGAAGGCTGAAGAAGCTGCCCCTGCGGAAGACCTCACTGCTGAGATCGAAACTCTTAAGGCTGACGCTGAGAAGCTCACTCTTGAGAACGAGCGTCTCCGTAAGGGTCTGATCGAAGAAGGTTACATTATCGCTGCTGAATCCATCGAAAAGAAAGCTCCAGAGGAGTTCGTTGAGTACGAAGGTGAGCAGATCAACAAGGCTGATATCCCAGCGCCTATCTTGAAGGCATTGGAAGCGGCTGAGATTGAGAAAGCTGATATGGCCCTAACTAAGAAAGCTGAAGACACCCTTCCGCATTTCTCTGTTGAGGCTGCAAAAGGTCTGCTGTCTGCTGTGTCTAAGATGGACGAAGTAGATATGCTGATGGAAGCTCTTGCTGCTGCGGACAAAGCGTTTGCAGACAAAATGGAAGAGTTCGGTAAAGCAGACGTAGACGGAGAGTTCTCCTCTGCATCTGATAAAGTTGAACATATGGTTAAGTCTCACATGGAAGAGCATGGACTTACCAAAAAGGATTACGCCAAGGCTTACGCGGCTGTCGCTAAGACTGAAGAAGGCAAGTCCCTTATCGCTAAAGCCTACAAAGGAGAATAACTCATGGCTACTATGCAATCGCGTGACACACGCACTTTCGTTGCAGGTGAAGATCTTTCCGCTGCACAATTCAAATTCGTAACTCTGGAAGCTGATGGTCAAGTTGATCTAGCGGACTCTGCTGGTGAGAACTGCGTAGGCGTTCTTCTGGTTGAAGGCGCTGCTGCTCGTGCAGTAACAGTCGTAATGACTGGCTCTGTTATGGTAGAAGCTGGCGGTACAGTTACTGCTGGTGGCGCTGTCGCTACTGACGCAACTGGTCGTGCTGTAGACGCAACTACAGGTGACATCATCATGGGCTACGCTCGTGAAGCTGGTGTTGTAAACCAAGTTATCGAAATCGAACTCATCCAAGGCGGCAACGCAGAAGCGTAAGCTGTTTGAAAGGAAACTAAACTATGCCTATGTTGACACCATCTCAGGTACACCTTGATGTACCTCTGACTAACCTGACCGTTGCTTACGCTCAGGAAACATCTAACTTCGTAGCAGACAAAGTGTTCGGCACTATCTCTGTTGACAAGCAGTCTAACAAGTTCTACAAGTACGACCGTGAAGGTCTTCGTCATGGCGACGTTAAGTTGCTCGCGCCACGTACTGAAGTGAACCGCGTTGGTATGTCCCTCTCGAATGACAACTACTTCGCTGAAGTACGCGGCATCGGCATGGACTTTGACGAGCAAGAGCTTGCTAACGAAGACACAATGCTTGAGTTCCGTTCGCAGGGTGCTAACGTCCTGATCGAAAAGATCCTCATTGACCGTGAAGTCCGTTGGGCTGACACATTCTTCAAGGCTGGCGTCTGGGGTTCAAACACTACTCCTGCTAACCTGTGGTCTGACTACACGAACTCTACACCAATCGTTGACGTGACTAACGCTCGTCGTGAGATGCAGCTTAAGTCTGGTGGTTACAAGCCGAACTGTATGGTTGTTGGGAAAGCGGTACGCGATACCCTCGTGAACCACCCAGACATCCTTGCTCGTTTGAACGGTGGCGCTACTGTTGATAACACCGCTTTGATCACCGACGCTAAGTTGGCTGAGATCTTTGAGGTCGAGCAGTTCTTGGTCATGGAAGCTGTCCACAACACCGCTAAAGAAGGTCTTGCAGATAACATCGACTTCATCGGTGGCAAGCACGCTATGTTGGCGTATAAGCCTTCTTCAATGGGCCTCAAGACACCTGCTTCTGGCGCTATCTTCACATGGGATGCAATTCCTGGTGTTGGTGGCCTCGGTATCACAGTTGAATCCTTCTCGGACGACGCTCTGAAGCGCCAGCAGGTTGCTGAGATGATCCAAGTTAAGTGCTCAGATGATATGAAGGTCATCGGTGCGGACTTGGGCTACTTCTTCGAAAGCGTTGTAGCGTAAGCTATTTACTAAAGGTAGACCCTGAGCTTCGGCTTGGGGTCTAACCCAATGATAAAATACCGTAACAATATAATAGGAATATGATATGCACCCTACATGGTTAGGCTTTCAGGTTGATTGGCCTGTATTCGTTAAGAACTCTTTTCAAGCAGCTAATACGTCTTGGACAAGAGGTCAACATTTTAACTGGCAAGAGCGTCGGATGGACCCTTATAAGATCTATACCTTGTACGCCTCTGGTTATCTGTACCACAATCAAGATTTAGAGAAAGACAATAAGGTTGGTGATCGTCTTAGTGAGATGAACACAGATCAGCTTTATGCTCTTGTAGGTCTTCTGAACGGTGAGGTAAAGAAACGTACTACCTCTGCGGAAGAGCTTAAGGACAAAAGGTGTCGTCAGTCTAAGATTGATAATAAACAGCGAGGGATACTTAGATCCTTCCTACGAAAGAACCCTTGGATTACCGAGGACTTCTATAAGTTCCGAGACAACATTCTCGGGGAGTAAATAACAAGGAGACCTGATATGAGTTGGTCCTACGACCCTACTGATCTAAACACGACGACTGCTTCAGGTCGCCTTAACACTGTGAGGTTTCTGGTTGGTGACACAGACACTATTGACCAGAAGGTTCAAGATGAGGAGATCGTTTTCTCTTTGTCCCAAACTAATGACGACACTAATTCCGCTGCATCTTACATAGCACGGACCTTAGCTTCTAAGTACGCCAGCAAGGTTACTATTGAACTCGACGGTCAGCTAACAGCTCACTACAGCGACCTCTACAAGAACTACAAAGCTCTGGCGGACAAGCTAGACTATCAAGCTAAGAAGGCTGGTTCTCAGTTAGGTGTCTTGGCTGGTGGTATCAGTAAGGTAAGAGTTGGTGTTGTCAGAGAAGACACGACTAGAGTTAAGCCTGCGTTCCGCAGAGACAGATTTACTAACCCTCCCGACTCTGATAGCTACAGCTAAGAGGTCCACATGCTAAGTAAAGATATGTACTCCCTGATTAACCAGTTCGGTCAGGACGTAACGCTCCGTAAGGTCGAGACGGGTTCTTATGATCCCGCTACAGGTTCCGCAGGTAGCACTTCAGTAGACCACCCTGTTAAATCTTACATGGCACAATACACGCTCACAGAGCTAACACTAGACAACATAGTCAGGGGCGACAGAAAAGCTCTCCTGTCAGCCTTTGATACCTCTGGTGTACCTATCCCTACCCCAGACGAAGGAGACCTCCTAGTGGGCGCAGGAGACACTGTGAGGGTTGTTTCTACTCAGACTATCTACAGCAGTGCTAGTGTTGTCTGCTACATATGTCAAGTGAGGGAGTGATATGGCTCAAGTAACAGTTAAAGGTCTTAGTATATCTGATAAAATTAAAAATAGATCAACTAAGATTGTCAACGCAGAACTAAAGGAACACTTCACAGGTATGGCTAACTTCGCCATCAGGGAGTCTCCTGTTTGGTCTGGTGCTTACGTTAAGTCTTTCTCTTTTAAAGCGGGTAACTTTAGCAGTAGAGGACGCAGGGTTGATGGCGCTAACTGGAGGTTTCCTAAGAAGACAGGTTCGGAGGCAGATAGAGCTGAGGGCCATGCACTACTCATGAGTGACATCAATGCAGTTTTTGCTAACAACGACCCTCTTTCAGTAAAGTTTTATACTCTAAGGAATGACTCTAATCACGCTAGGTTCGTGGAGGATGGTATTGACGGGCCAACTGGCCCTAAAGGAAACCACACCCCTAAGAACGGATACCGTATCTTTGGAAGATTAAAGGCAGGAGCTACGGATAAGACATGAGTGACATCAACAAAAAGATTAGGGCTGCGCTAGAGACGCACCTATCGACTATCTCAGGACTACCCGACATTGCCTACGAGAACGTCCCTTACGAGCCTACAACTGGCCAGAGCTTCATTCGTGTAGCTTATATGCCTACAGTGCGTAGACCCGCTGTAAGAGGACTTAATCCACAACAGGAATACAGAGGACTTCTTGCATTAAACGTGTATGCACCTGAAGGCTCTGGCCCTGCTGTATGTGAAGATATTGTAGAGAAACTACTAGGAGGCTTCGAGGCCACTACTGATATAACCTACAATGACGGCAGTGACGACTACACTGTTTGCATAGACTACGCTGAGAGAAGCATTGGAATAACTGATGCTCCTTGGTATTTAATCCCAGTCAACATCGGCTGGTTCATCTACAATTAGGAGACTTAGATGACTTGTTTCGCACAGGGTTCCCGTTCCAGCCTTTCGTATATTGTCGAATCTACTTTCGGTACTACACCTGCTGGTAACTTCACGAACCTACCATTCAGTACGCACTCACTGAACCTTACTAAAGAACGAGTGGCAGGTAACGACATCCAAGCTGACCGTATGACACGAGTTGACCGTCATGGCAACCGTCAGGCAGGTGGTGATATCGTTGCTGACCTCCGTAAAGGTGACTACGATACGTTAATAGCCTCTGCCATGCTTAACGACTGGGATTTAGGTAACCCCCTAATTATAAAGGTAGGTACTACCCCTAAATACTTCTCTATTGAAGACTACGCTGCGGATATCGACCAAGCTCGTGTATTCACTGGTTGCACAGTGTCTAGCATGGCTATTTCTATCGCACCTAACCAGATGGTAGCTACTACCTTCAGTATGGTAGGTAAAGACATGAGCATGGGTACTACAGAGAAGACGCAAGATGCTCCCTCTGGTAACTCCCCGTTCGATGCTTACTCAGGCGACTTGGCTATCGGTAACGTAGGTTCTCCTACTACCTCAGCTATCGTTACTGGTATCGACTTCACTCTGAACAACTCTTTCGCACCTACCTTTGTTATCGGTGACGACAGTGCTCCTTGTTTAGAAGTTGGTCGTGCGGAGATCGAAGGTACTCTTACTGCGTACTTCGAGGATGCTGCACTTATCAACCGTTTCCTTGATGAAACTGAGACAGCTATTTCTGTATCTGTAGATGACCCTACAGGTAGTAACTCTTATACGTTCTTGTTCCCACGTGTCAAGATCAACTCTGCTGACGTTGGTGTAGATGGCCCTAACAGCCGTATCATCAATATGTCTTTTGTTGCTCTGTATGACGAAACTGAGAATACTAACTTAGAGATTACTCGTTCATAAGAATCCCGCAAGGGAGGGGCTGGCGCTGTGTCGGGTGGTGCTGGCCCCAATTATCTCATACCCGACTTTATAAACCAAAGGAACCCGACAATGGATTTGATGAACCTTAAACCTTCTAGTGACACTTTAGAAGTTACATTAGTGCACCCTAACACTGGCGACGTCCTTAAGAATGACGACAAGTCTGACATGACTATTACAGTACACGCAAGCCATGCTAAGGAGTATAAATCTGCGCTACACAAACAGACAAACAAGCGTATTAAGGCTATGCAGTCTGGCAAGAAGCAAGAGGTTACAGCTCAAGATCTTGAAGATGCATCCCTTACGTTACTATCAGAGGTTACGTCAGAGTGGAACATCACTTACGGTGGTAATAACCCTAAGCTCACAGTTGCTAAAGCCAAAGAGTTGTACGAAGAAGTGTTCTGGATTAAGGACCAAATTGAGGAGGCTTTAGCTAACTCTCTGGATTTTACGAAAGCCTAACTTCTCAGTTGTGCGAGTGGTCTGAACACCAGTTCAAACTCAACAAGCCTGACAAGGACGGCATTACGGAACGACAACATCTTGAACAAGTAGAAGGGCAGATCGGACGTAGACTTGAAGCACTGGAATCCCCGACAGTATTTCCTCAGCTTTTGTCTCATGTCTGGTCTGCCTTTTGCGTTTTGAACAACAGTAGAACCGCTGGGTTTTCTGGCCCTAACCCGATAACATACGAACAAATTAAAGCATGGAAGGAACTGACTGAGACACCTGTCGCTACTTGGGAAGTGGAAGCGATTATACGTCTTGATACAGTTTATATGGGGGTAGCCAATGGCTGATATACAGGTAATTATGGAAGTGGTCGGACAGCAGGATATGGTGAAAGCCATTAGTCTTGCTGAACGCATGGAGCGAGAGTACAAGAGGCTAGACAAGACTTTTAATAAAGGCAAGATGACAGCCCAACAGTATTCCAAAGGTGTTGCACAGCTAGACGCAAAGTACAAATCTTTAACTAAAACCACCAACCAACTTACTGCTTCAACAAAACAGCACGCTGCTGCACAAGCTCTTGCGGGTAAAAGAATTAACCGAATGGGTGCTAACTTACAACAGGTTGGTTATCAGGTTGGCGACTTTGCTGTTCAGGTGCAAGGTGGCACTAACGTCATGGTTGCCCTCGGACAACAGGGTGCTCAGTTGTTAGGCATCTTTGGTGCAGGAGGCGCTTTAGCTGGTGCTGCCCTAGCCATTGGTACTGCCTTAATTGCACCCTTGATGAAGGGAAAAAAGGCAGCTAAAGGGCTAACTGAAGAGATCAAAAGTCTTAAGGCGGAACTGGCGGAACTGCAAAATACTCCCACTGTTTCAGCGAACGTAGACGAACTCCTTAAAAAAGAGGGGGACCTACACATAGAGATTCTGAAACTACAAGACGAGCAGATCAAGAAAAAGCGTTTGTATAACGACTTTGTAGAAAAAGGGCTAGCACAAACCCGAATGGGTCTAAATGCGCAGGCGCTACTTGTAGATTCCGAGGATGCTGTTAACAGGGCCGTAAGTAAGCGTGAAGCGATTCACAAGAAGATTGGAGACTACCAAAGTTCCCTAATAGACCTCCGTAACGAACACGCCCATCAAGAAAAAACAACTTTAAGGCGTGAAATAAGCCTACTTACTCTGATTGGCAAACACGGCGAAAAATCTCTGGAGGTGCGACGACTGAAGAAGGCACAAGCTATTGATATCTACCAGGCAGAACTTAAGCAACTAAAGTTGCACCCAGACCTTATCCAAGGTTTGTTAAAACAGAAATCTTTGGCTGTAGATCTAGCAAACGCTCTTAATTCTGCGGCAGATGCAGATGCAAGAAGGGCTAAAATAGCTTTCTCTGGTTCGAGTACGCCAGAGGCTATGCAAGCGTTGATGTACCAAGAGTATGGACAAAGTAGGGCAGCAGCACCAAAAACACCTGTTGAGCATAAAACCAAGAAGCCCAGCAAAGGTGGAGGCGGTTCCAAAAAGTCTGACGCTGAAGCGCTCGGAGAGTACCTAGCAGGCCTTAAACAACAGGCTACTCTAGAGGGTAAGCTCGTGGGCCTTTCTGGTTCAAAACGTGAGGTCCAAGAGGCAGTAATCAAAGCACAACAGAAGTACAAGGAGGCATTCGGTCCAGCACAGGAAGCGGAGCTAAGGGGTACACTAGCTTTGATTGCAGCAGACAAGGAACGCCAGCGTGTCTTTGAGGAAGCTGAACAACAACGCAAGCAACTCGTAGGCTTCATGGAGTCTACCTTAGAAGATGGTTTCATGTCTATGATTGATGGTACTAAGTCAGTCAAAGATGCCTTCAGGGATATGGCTCGTGACATCATTAAGGAACTCTATAGGGTCCTAGTCGTCAAGAAACTTGTTTCTAGTGTAACCTCGTTCTTCGGTTTCGCTGATGGTGGTGCCTTCTCAGGCGGTTCTCAAATCCAAGCCTATGCTGACGGAGGTGTCGTTGGTGGTCCTACGTTCTTCCCTATGGCTGGCGGTAAAACTGGCCTCATGGGAGAAGCTGGACCTGAAGCTATTATGCCACTGAAGCGTGGTGCTAATGGTAAGCTGGGCGTTCAAGCTGAAGGGTCTTCTCAGGGTAATGTTGTGATACATCAGTCATTCACCTTCCAAGCTAATGGTGACGATAGTGTTAAGAAGATTATCGCACAAGCTATCCCACAGATCGCTAACGTGACACAGAAACAAATCATGGACAGCCGCAGACGTGGTGGCTCTATGAAAGCAGCCTTCGGGTAAGAGGACAAAAGAACATGGCATTGAGTTATCCACTGAGTACCCCAACATCAATAGGTATTGAGAATATTGAGCTAAGAGCAGTTAATTCTGTAGCTGTCTCTCAGTCTCCCTTTACCTTCAAACAGCAGGTTATTTCTCATGGAGGCCAGAAGTGGGAAGCCTCTGTGAGCATACCTTCTGTTCGTAGAGACAAGGCTGCTGAGTGGAAGGCTATGCTGGTGGGTCTTAAGGGTCAAACTGGAACATTCCTACTAGGAGACCCTGACTACGCTACACCACAAGGTACTGTGAGTTCCTGTACCCTAACGGGGGTTGCTGGTGAAGAGTCTGTTGATGTGGTCATGACAGGCACTTTTAAGGCTGGAGATTACATTCAGCTAGGGGCAGGGGCAACAGCTAAGCTGCATCAGGTTCTTCTAGATCAAGATGGCGATGGGTCATTAGAGATCTGGCCGCCGCTTAGGTCCGACTACACATCAGAAGTAGTGATCTTTAACGAAGCAAAAGGTGTTTTTCGATTAAACGAAAGTATCACAGCATGGTCAATAAACAACGCAAGTTCCTACGGTATATCTTTTGAAGCCGTAGAATCTGTTACTTAAAGGATAAGAACATGGCAGATAAGAAAATCTCTGAACTACCTAGTATTACTAATGCTGCATTAGATAAAGCCAATGACGTCCTCCCTGTTGTAGACACGAGTGAGTCAGCTACTAAGAAGATCACAGTTAATGAACTATTCACTGATGTAGACGTCACAGGTACTGTCACTGCTGAGAGCTTAGGTATTGGTACAGATGCCCCACAAGCACCTATGCACATTAGTGAACCTCACAATGATACAACCCCCTCGGGGGAGCCTGTTGAGGTTCTGAGGTTAGAGGTAAAAGAAGCCTTGCCAAACCCTAACCTTGTTGTAGGTGACGGCGTTAAGATGTCTTTCTATATTCCCGAGGCGGTTTACAGCTCCCATGAAGGCGCAGCTATTTTTGCGGTTAAAACTAGCGACACTGACAGCAATTCCGACACAGCTTTGATATTCAATACTGCTGCTAACGATGCTGCTCTTGTGGAAGCCATGCGTATCGACAGCGATAGTAAAGTTCTGGTAAACAGAGCCACACCATATTCTGATGGTACTATCGGAAACCCTGTTTTCCAAGTAAACGCCGATACAGGTTCTTTCGCAGGCATTGCAGTTATTTCTACAGCAACGACATCCACGAATGCGGTAGGTTTTGTTAACCCGAACGGCACTATAGGAAACATTAACACGTCAGGATCCTCGACAACATACAACACTACGTCAGATTACCGCCTCAAGGATAATGTCACCCCTATTCAGGGTGCTTCTGATATCGTTAAAGCAATGAATCCGTGTACTTACACCTTTAAAAGTGACAGTGCAGAGTGGCACGACGGTTTCTTAGCTCATGAACTACAGGATCTACACCCCCGCGCTGTATCTGGTGAGAAAGATGCCATGCGTGACGAAGAGTACGAAATCACACCAGCTACGGAAACAGAGGGGGCGGTAATGGGTATCCGTAGCACCCCCCAATACCAAAGCGTAGATTACTCTAAGCTGACTCCGATCCTAACTGCCGCCTTGAAAGAAGCACTTATAAAGGTTGAAGACCTTGAAACAAGACTCGCGGTAGTAGAAGGTGTCAAGTGAGATTAAGACGGTACTGAATACATATGATGAAGGTCATATTTAAGAAAACTTAGAGTGGTGGACACCGTACATACCTGTTGATGAGCGCCCGTCATAATAAGTTCAACACACACCCTAACCCGAATGAGGAGTAACTAATGTCTCGCGACCTATCTCTCAACACCCTAGACGCTCTAGGTGAAGAAGTCTTTTATCCCTTCTTTGCAGTAGAACTTTTGTTTGACGACAACACAGTCCGTACTTGGACAGGTGTAGGTCTACTTACGCTTGAAGACGGTACAGAGTGGTATGGGGCAGGGGAACTCATTGAGATATCCTCTGTCGAAGAGACACAAGAGATGGCCGCTAAGGGTGCTACCGTAACTATGTCTGGCATCCCTAGTGAACTTCTCTCCTTAGCACTCAGTGAGCCTTATCAGGGTCGTGTGTGCAATATTTACTTCGGTAACTTCCTACGGGGCAGGTTGCTTCAGGAGGGCGGGGCTTTCATCTTGTACGAAGACGGATCTAAGGTTGGTCTAGAGTCTAACAAGACAGGGTTCAACCAGATGTTCTCAGGTTACATGGATCAGATGAACATAGAAGAGGGTCCACAAACTTCTACTATTGAACTCACGGTAGAGAATAAGCTGATTAACCTAGAACGAGCAAGGGTTGCAAGATTCACCTCTGGATACCAGAAGTCTAAGTTCGCGGGAGACCTAGGTTTAGATTTCGTGGAGTCCATGCAGGACAAGACAGTGCCTTGGGGGCGTAAAGAATGAGTTCTACTACTTATCAACAAGAGTTCTTGTGTCATTGCGAGGACGAAGTTAGACCCCTAGCAGAGCTTGAGTGGGAAGAGTCAGGGCATCCTACAGAGGCTTTGGTTATTGACTGGGATAGCTACTTCGGTTTAGAAGAGGCAGGAATCCTGAAGTTCTTCACTGCAAGAAAAGAAGGTGTCCTAGTGGGGTACTTCGTGGTCCTAGTGTCTCAACCTTTCACAACAAAAGGGCAGCTTGTAGCATCTTATGACGCTGTGTATGTACATAAGGACTACAGGAAGTCTATGGTAGCTAGACGGCTGTTTAGTTTCGTAGAGGCTTGCATTAAAGAGGATGGCATCTACAGGGTTGTCGCGTCTTCCTCTAAGAAGAACCCTATTGGTGCATTTCTTAATCGCCTCGGGTACAACGAGATAGAAACTAAGTACGAAAAGGTGTTATAACATGGTTATCATAAGCTCCCTTATAGGTCTAGGAGGTTCGGTTTTAGCCGCTGTAGGTCTTAGCACTTCATACTTAGGCGTCTTGGCTGCTGTTGGCGCTGCTACACACTTAGTCCTTGGTGCTGCTATGAGGGCTTTGATGCCTAAACCTAGAGCAACAAGTGTTGCCAATAGGGGCTATCAAGTAAACACCAGAGGAGCTGCGCTCGACCACCAAATAATCTACGGAGAGGTTCGTACTGGTGGTGCGATAGTTTATGACGAAGCTACAGGCGACAACAACCAATACCTGCACAGGGTTATTGCTGTTGCTGGGCATGAGGTCGAAGAGTTCAGCGAGTTCTATCTGAATGGAGAAGAGGTCACGATTGACAGTAGCGGGATAGTTACATCTCCTGCTAAGTACGCAGATAAGGTCGTCATTCGCACGAAGTCTGGTACAGACAATCAAACAGCTCAATCTTCCCTTGTAGCCTCCTCTAACAATTTGTGGACAAATAACCACAGGCTCCGTGGGATCGCTTATATCTACGTGAAGTTCACATATGACTCAGACTCCTTCCCTAACGGCGTACCTACAGTAACTGCACTTGTAAAAGGTAAGAAGGTAGAAGACCCTAGCACGGGAGCCGTAGCTTGGTCAGACAACCCTGCACTGTGCCTACGGGACTACCTAACTAACACTGCTTATGGATTAGGGGAAGCCGACGCTAACATCGACGATGACTTAGTGATAGCCGCTAAAAACGTATGCGACGCTCACATCAATGGTAAAGACAAGTTCAGTTGTAATGGCGTGTTCACAACCGCTGAGATCCCTTCAGACATCATGGAGGATGTTCTGAGTTCTATGGGTGGAAGTTTGTGGTACTCTCAGGGTAAGTGGCGCATGAAGCCTGCTTACTGGACAGCACCCGTGCTTAATTTCAATGAAGACGACCTGAGATCTAGTGTAAGTGTTTCCACAAGACACTCTCGTAGAGACAACTTTAATGTTGTAAAGGGAACCTTTCGAGGTCAGGAGTCTAACTGGGAGGTCACAGACTACCCACAGGTAACTAACAACGCTTTTCTCGTAGCGGACAACGGGCAGGAATCTGTAGTTGACGTAGACCTACCTTTCACAAGCACCTTTGTTGAAGCTAGACGTTTAGCTCGGATTACCCTTGAGAGCAACAGGCAGCAGCTTGTCGTTACCGCAGCTTTTGGCCTAAGAGCGCTAGAGGTTCAGGTTGGCGATAATGTCACTTTAACTAACTCTAGGTTTGGTTGGCAAGACAAAGAGTTCGAAGTTATCTCTTGGACCTTCGGTCTTGTTGAGGGCCTTGACCTACAAGTGAACCTGACGCTTAAAGAGACCTCTGAATCTATCTTCGATGAAGTAGACGACGGTGCTGTTTACGAAAGGGATAACGCTAACCTGCCAGATCCACTTCTTTCTGTGGCTTCTGGTATTTCCTTGAGTAGTGAACTCTCTATTGTTAACGAAGAGGTTGTTGGGGTTCTTGTTATTGATCTCACTGGCTCTGTAGGAGGCTTCAGTAATACCTACGAGGTGGAGTACAAACCTTCAGGTAGCGCCAATTGGATTTTTGTAGGTCAGTCTTCTAGTAGAGAGTTCAGGGTGAACCTCATTCAAGACGGCTACTATGACGTTCGAACTAGAACCGTAAACATCTTTAATGTAAAAAGCTCTTACAACACAGTAGAGAACTGGTATTCCTCCGCATTCTCTGATCCTCCCGAGGATGTACAGAACTTCACAGGTAATGTTGTTGGAAGCTTGTTGCACTTGAATTGGAAGGCGGTAGGAGACTTAGACTTATCTCACTACAAAATCAGGTACTCTAAGAAGACTTCAGGTGCCTTGTATCAAAACTCTGTCAGCTTAGTTGAGAAGGTCTCTAGACCTGCTGTTAGCGTCACTGTACCTGCAAGGTCTGGAACTTACTTCATTAAAGCTGTAGATAAACTTGGGAAGCTCAGCGAGGCAGATGCTAGCTTTGTTGTGTCTACTGACGTGGCTGGGGTGGAATCTTTGAATGCAGTTGAGCTTTTAGAAGAAGATCCGAATTTCCTTGGTATTAAAGATAACGTAGAGGTTGTTGGTGGGGCCTTGGTTGACGGACTTACGTTAACAGACAGGGCTGCACTCTTAGGTATCTACTACTTTGAAGATGAGGTAGACTTAGGTGCTAAGTTCACAAGCCGTGTTCAGATAGATATGGACGTAGTTTTACTCGACTACATCGACACTTTTGATGATGCAACTGGAAACTTTGACGTAAGAGAGGGAGATTTCGATGGAGACCCAAGTAAGTTTGACCTGATTGACGTAAGGAGTCAAGTTTCTTACACAGATGACGATCCTAGTGGTACACCTACTTGGTCAGACTGGCAGGACTTAACGGTCAGTGACATCACAACTAGAGCCTTTAGGTTCAGGGTTTTACTTGAAACTCAGTCCGAAGGTATGGCACCCGCTGTTACCTCTTTGTCTGCAACAGTAGATATGCCAGACAGAGTAGCTTCTGCTAACGACATCACTTACACAGGTTCAGAGACAGTTACGTTCCCTGTAGAGTTCAAAGAAGCGCCAGCATTAGGTATCGCTGCGACACTCGCTAACGGAGACAGATATGAAATCTCGAATAAAACCAGTTCAGGTTTCACTATCACCACTTACACAGGAACTAGTGTCAGCACTAACTCTGCACTGTTTGATTACGTGGCTAAAGGCTACGGTAGAAAGGTAGTTTAAATGAGCCAGAACGACTTTAACTTAGGGAACCAAGGTTTTCCATCTATGAGGGCAGATATGAACTCTGCTTATCAAGCTTTAGCCACTAATAGTAGTGGCACTAGCGCCCCAAGCACAACGTACTCAAACCAATGGTGGTACGACGAAACTAACGGTATTCTCAAGATACGCAACCCTGATAATACTGCTTGGATAGACTTTATAACCCTTAACAGCAGCACAGGTGAGTACACTATACCACCCTCTGGGATCCAAGGCGTCGAGGTTTCCGCTGCCCAAATCAATACAGCCGCTACACATTATGTACCCATAGGTGGTATCATCATGTGGTCTGGGTCTGTACTTAATATACCTACAGGTTGGACATTATGTGACGGAACAGACAGTACACCTGACCTCCGTGACCGATTTGTTGTGGGTGCAGGTAGCGCTTATGATGTTGGAGATACAGGTGGCACCTCTACTGTTACGCTTACGCAAGCACAAATGCCATCCCACTCGCACTCTAGTGGAACCCTTAGTGGCGTAACGAACACGACAGGTGATCACATTCACGGAATGGTTGGGGGGGTCGGTTCGGGCCGCAGTGACTTTTTCGCGGGGAGCAGTAATGACTACGGTGCTGGTAAAGGCGATGTACAAAGTGGTTACAATACAGGCTCCGCAGGTAGTCACAGCCATAACGTTTCCCTAACTGGAGGTAGTACAGGTTCAACGGGAGACACCGAATCCCACGAAAACAGACCTCCGTACTATGCTCTTGCTTACATCATGAAGACTTAATGAAGACTCAAGGAGAAACGAATGGCATATAAACTAGGAACTAGAAGTCTACAGAACTTATCGGGTGTTCATCCTGACTTGGTGGCTGTAGTTAAGCGTGCAATCGAAATCACTGACCAAGACTTCACGGTGATCGAAGGCATCCGTAATATCAATCGTCAGAGGAAACTGTTTAAGTTAGGCAGATCTACTACAATGAACTCAAGACACCTAACAGGCCACGCAGTAGACATCTCACCCTACCCGTTCAATGGAGACGTTGATGAAGACGGTGTAGTTAATATTGAAGATTGGGATCAATACTACCCCATCGAAGAGGCCATGAAACTAGCAGCAGATGAGCTAGGGGTTGATCTTGAGTGGGGCGGCGATTGGAAATCCTTCAAGGATGGGCCGCACTGGCAACTCTCAAGAAAGGTGTACCCGTGAGTGACATAGATTTTGATAGGCGTCTGTCTAGGTTAGAGGAATCTAACGAGAGCATTGAGGACAGCCTGAGCAGCCTGAATACAACCATCGCTTTACTTAATCAAACAGTAGAGGCTATGGCTAAACGGGAAGAGAAACGACAGACATTCTACGACAGAGTTATGCTGTTTGTTGTGAGTGTTGCAGTCTCCGCATTTGGAGCTTGGATTATCAGAGGAGGTTTAGGACTATGAAAGAGAAGACATATAAACGTGAGGTAGCTGCGGCTCTATTGCTAGGGTTAGGCTATCTGGTATTTACTAACAATTTGGAGATGGTGAATGTTGTGGTCTGGCCGATTATCGGGTTTGCTGCTGGTGCTTTTGGTATGTCTGCCGTTAAGCAGTTGCGGTAAGATCCCCTCGTTCCTAACTGGAGGCGGACCTAATGTAGCCGCTAATACTCAGGTAGGTAAGACTAACACCCAGACTATAGGGCAGACTAATAACATAAGCCCTACGGTTAGCGTAAGACCTAACGCTAGGGTAGACACTGTAGACCAGAGCGTGAAGACTGTTACCAACAATGAGCTACCTTATTGGGTATGGATCGCAGGTCTGTTGCTACTTGTCATAGGTTGGGTAACGGATACACCAGCTACTTACATAAAGCGTCTGAGAGGACGTTAGAATCACAAAAGCCCCCCTTCGGGAATCCTTAAGTGGAAACCTGAAGGGGGGCTTTTTTCGTTTATACTTCCTGCATAATGAACTGCAAGATGTCTAAGGTGTCTTTAGTGTCCTCGTAACCACCGATGACAACCCTGTTTCCACTGTTAGCCTCTATTTCCACTAAGGGGATAGTGTCTTGTACTGACAGCGCGTGTTGTTTAGCCACTAGGCTACTATTGATATCCCTGTAGATGTAGGGTACATCAGCAGCCTCTAGCTCTTGTTTTACCTTACGGCAGGGCTCACACCACACAGCTCCATATACTACTACTCTCATTTCTTCACCTTTACGTTCTTGCCTAGAGCCTTACAGATCTCTTCCATAGTCATTTCTTCAACAGGATTCATAGCTTCTTTATGCTCTTCTTCTGTCATCTCAGTACCATTCAAGTACCAATACTTTTTGCCTCTAGAATACTCTAAAGCAGGACCGTCTTCACGGTGTCGTTTATTATTCAAATACCAAGCCTTATAACCATTAGTACCCTCTATAGCAGGTCCATCTTCACGATGTAGTTTACCATTCAAGAACCAAGCCTTATCGCCATTGTAATAGACTTTTACTGTATACTCTATCATTTAGTAACCCTCCTTTATATCCGTCATAACTCTGTCGTACACGAGGTTCATCATCTCTGTGTAGAAATCTGCGGCTTCTTTGCTTTGTAAATCTAACACACGTGAGCCTGTCCCACCCATGCTCTCGTCAATGACTGACCAAACCCCACTGTCAGTCTCTTCTGCTGTATAGACGCTCATTTATTTGATTCCTCTATACATGTCTACTCCGACAAATTAATTATTGAAGCCGCCCACCCTATAATACAGCAAAACCTGAACATTGTCAAGTAATCGGTGAGGTTTAAGAAGAAATACCAGTCCCAAGCAAGAAAGGATAGTACCGCCATTACCGCCAAGACAAGACAAATAAGCACTACAGGGAAGACTATCAGGCTCCCCAGAAACATTATAATAAGTTTGTTGTTCATTTAGTTAGTTCCTTCCATGATACAGGATACAACGGTTGTATGATCTTACCGATCTGTTCCGCTAAGTCTTGTGTCTCCTTCTGTGCATGGCTGTCAGTACGTTGGATATACAGGTTAGCCCAAGCGTAGAGATTACCAGTAGCAATTACCTCAGTGTACATAGACTGTGGTAGGATCATACGTGCTTGCTCTGGTGCTACTCCGTAGTCCCTCGTTGCCTCTAAGTAAGTGTGAAGTATTTTGTTGTAGAGGTGTGCAGGATTGTACTCAGGGTTTATACCTTCCTCTGAACTCCCTTGCTTAACATCATCAGCCTTCTTACGCCATACATCAGGTACATAGAACTCAGGCCGGCTATCGACATAACGACGACTGACCTCGTTGTACTCAATACCTGTAGTATGCTTCATGATCTGACGTGCTACGAAGATAGGCATCTTGAGGTGCAACGTGACTGCTGTGTGGGCGAAGGGCGACCAATGCCTAGGCATCTTACGGATGTGATTCAGTAGCTCTTCAATCTTTTGCCAGTCTACGTCATCTTTAAAAGATACAATCTGGGCCAAATCCCCTTTCAAAATCTCCCAATCACCAGACGTACAACCACGAGCAAGGAACTGGATTAGCCCTTGGTCTTGCTTGGAAAGCTGTAGTTCCTTGTAGTGAGAAGTTTCACCCTCCTCGTTGTCCCAGAAATCCCACTCTAAAACCTCCCACTCACTACGTTTACCAAAGGATACCTTAGCTGCATTAACTACAGACAAGTCAGTCCCCATCGAATCTATGTATGTTGCTTTCATAGGTGATCTCCTTATGTTAAAATCTCAACCAACTTTTCAGCCGGAACTTTTGCGGTTGCATACTCGACCCAAGAATTAGGGTCTTTACTATCACCGCGAACATCCTCACAGTCACAATCCACGTAGGAAGGGCCTCCTGTGTTCGAATATTCGTCACAGCTTTCGGCGTATTTATCGCGTAAATCTTCGCCGTACCATCGGTCAAATTCACCGTGCGGATTTAATTTTAAAGAACAATACACAGTGGTTCCCTCAACGGTATAGTTTGAGTACCCGTACTCTGCGCAAATCGCGTAATCGCATTCTGAACATTTCTTAGACATATCAATTCCAATTCTTAGGGGTTACATACGCAGGGCAAGTCTCAGAGAAGTCACTGAAGGCTACAGGGGCATTATCAGGGTCGTGATCCCACCACTTACGGGCACCCTCCTCTACTTCTTTGGTGAACTGCCTGAAGCACTCTTTGTTGTCACACTCGGCATTGCAAAACGTCATATCTTTGTAGCACATCATATCTTTAATCCTTTTCCTGTCAGCCTAATATCTATTAGAACAGCCACTGATCTGTAGTTAGAAACTTCTGCTGATCTCTAAAAGACTCGTGAACCTTGCAACGGTCTGCCTTATCAAATACCTCATACTTACGGCAGAATTCAGAGGCTTCTAGTGTCACCTTGAAGTAATCATGGTTGTCCGTGAACACAAGGTTCATATTCCCTTTGCGCCAAGAAGAGAAGTCTACGCCGTACAAGGGGTCATCAGTGTCAGGTGTAAACCCCAGCTCAAACCAACAGGAGTTAGTACAGGGACGTTCCCTTACAAGAACAAGGTAGTCATAGTCACTATCTTCCTTAGCGCACCCTACCAACCTACTCCCAAACAGGGCGACATTTAGAACCTCTTTTGCTTTAAAGATTTCGTCGATTTCCATATCTTTAATCCTTATCTGAGTTAGTAGTGACCCCATGCTTGTCACAGGGTCACTTATGATCTTTACGTCATAGCGTAACTTTATGATCTTTACGCCATAGCGTAAGTTATGTCAAGTCAACAATCTCACAACTGTCACCAGAACATGCCATAGTCTGACTACCAGATGTGTTGTCCTCTTGTTCATACTCCGAAAGTTTAGACCAGTCAATAGACGAAGGCATTAAATCTTTCAGTGTCTCATAGTCTGACTTACCACACTCTTGATAAGGTGCCTGTTGGTATGTACCACCGTCATACGGTAGAAAGGATACACCAGACATCTCATCGAAGTGCTCATAAACAAAAGCACCTACTTCCATCCACTCGTTGTCCTTTACGGACACAGTGACCGAAGGCTTATGCTCACACCAATAACGCTGATATAGCAGCCAAGTCTCTAGCTGTTCCATAGCTGATACGTCATCACGTACTACAGCACCTTCTGGGGACTTCACAGGGAAGCTGAAGACTGTAGTTTGATCTGGCTTCATAACACAAGGCTCGCTAGGGATACCTTGATCCTTCATGAACTGCGTCAGTGGGTCTTTGTTATCACCTCGTACTGTACGGATGTAGTAAGGGCTATGACGAGTGTGAATACCAGAAGCAGAATCAACAAGCTGAGAGACGGTCCCAGAAGGCTTAACGCAAGTAATTGCAGCAGACACTGGTACACCAAGACGCTCTGCCCACTCAGCATTAGTATCAACAGCGACACTTTTAAGATGCTCAAGAGTTTCCTCCAGCCCTTTGTTAGCTGAAGTCATCAGCGGGTTGTCCATGATACCTGTCAAGCTAACACCCAACAAACGTTCTTCTTCTGTGTTCTTCTGCCAGATCTTACGCAAGTATGGGAAGTGCGTATAGGTTGACTGGATCGTCCCTAGAATAGTTGCAAGGCGAACCTTACGCTCCAAGTCCTCAATAGTATCTGTGGCACGTACAACTACCTCTGTCAAGTTACAGAACTGATAAGGACGCAAGATAATCTCTGAGCAAGGGTTAGTACCGAACTCAAAGTTAGGGTCACGACGACCATTCTTAGCTGCCTGTACCTTACTTGCCTTACGGTTGAATACACCACGCTCACCCGACTTACTCTCGACTAGCGCAAGCCACTCACGCATGTAGGTCTCCATGTCTGGCTTCTCAGTGTAGCACACGGAGTTATTAGCTAGGGCGCGTTGCCCTTGGTTCTCCCACCACTGACCTGACTTAGCGTGACGCATGCGGTCATCACTTAGGTTGCTCAAGCTGATCATAGCAGAACGACGAACACCACCTACGACTACTACCTCACCGATCTTACACATGATGTCATGGCACTCAATAGAAGAGAGCTTACGACCTGTGGCACCCTTGAACTTCTCAATAGTGAAGCGAAAGAGATCAACCAGAGGGGCAGGACCAGAGGCACGACCACCGAATGTCTTGAGTTTAGCACCAGCAGGGCGAACCTTAGACACATCCCACTTAGGCACTTCACCAGCCCACAGCAGAGACAGTAGTTGACGGTAAGCCTTAGCCCAACCCTCTTTGCTATCCTTAACTACGATTGTGGTGTCACTCACGAATAGTTGATCAGGTACATCAGGTAGCTTAGAGATGAACTGACGCTCTACTGAGAACCCTACACCTGTACCACACAACAGGATGAACATAGCCTCATCGAAGGACTTAGGGTCATCTACTGGCAAGTACGAGCAGTTGTACATACAAGTGTTGTCACGGTTAGCTGCTGCCCCTGCTGTCATGAGAGAACGCATGGAAGGCATAACCTCAAGGCTCATGATGGCATCCCATAGTTCGTTAGCTACAAGTTTCTTATCCTCGTAGATTACGGAGTCAACCACATTAGTGATATACCTCTGTACAGTCTCAGAGAATGTCTCACGGCGTCCTTCGTCGTCTAGCCACTTAGCATAACGAGATAGCGCGATGAATGTTTGGTAGTCAGTTGGTAGTACGTTGTTTGTCATTAGTTATTCCTTTTGCTATACTAGCGGGTTGCCTTCGTCTTCTACAGGCTCCCGTGGTGCTGTTTCTTGTTTCTTTAGTTCAGCCCTCCAGCCTATCCAGCAGTCGGTTGCTTCACGATGAGCAGCGGTTGCTTTAATTTCCGCATCTAACCAAGCAGCCTTTAATTCTTGTAACTTAGTCATTAGAGTCCTCCTGTCTCTCTAGTTCAGCACCATACGCTAACCTAGCATAAAACTCGGCGTCTTGAGCAGCTTCCAAGGCAACCTCAGCTCTCTCTTTGACAATTGTAGCGAGATCTTCCTCATCGGAGGCCGCAATCCAAGCAAGCCTTAGTTCTTCTAACTTAGTCATTACCCACGTCCTCGCATTGTCTTGTCTTCCTCTAGCCACACCAAACGGTCTATGTCTGCTCGGCTGATACCGATGTCCCGTAGCTCACGGTCTGTCAGTTGGTTCAACTGCTTGATAGTTTTACGATGTTCTCGCCAAGTCGCCAAGAAGTTAACGTATCTCCAGAACATGCTCATTATTCCATCTCCTCGTGGTATACCCTGTAGCCAAGGAACTCAAGAAGTTTTACGAAGTTGCCCTCGCCAAAATCTAGGTAGTCCTCTCTTGGCTGCCAGTGTTTAATAAAAAGGATTTGATCTCCCTCTGCCTTTAGAACTTGGATGGTGTGACCCTCTCCACACGAGTACACCTGAATGTTTACATCTTTGTCTTCTATCATTTCTTCACCTTTACGTTCTTACCTAGAGCCTTACAGATCTCTTCCATAGTCATTTCTACAGAAGGATTCATAGCTTCTTTATGCCCTTCTTCTGTCATCCGAGCACCATTCAAGTACCAAACCTTATCGCCATCAGCATACTCTATAGCAGGACCATCTTCACGGTGTCGTTTACCATTCAAGAACCAAGACTTATAGCCATTAGCATACTCTATAGCAGGTCCATCTTCACGGTGTCGTTTATCATTCAAGTACCAACACTTGCTACCATCAGCATGCTCTAAAGCAGGACCCTCTTCACGGTGTAGTTTATCGTTCAAGAACCAAGACTTATAGCCATCAGCATACTCTACAGCAGGTCCATCTTCACGATGTAGTTTACCCTCCAAGTACCAATGCTTGCTACCATTAGCATGAACTTTTACTGTATACTCAATCATCGGTTATCTCCACTTCCTTGCAAAGTCCCACGTTCCTTACGTGAGGTTAGTTTCTCTTTGTTCATCTTGATAGTCTCCTCTGGGTCTAAACCTAGTGCACCGTGAAGTGCGTACCAATAGAAGATAACATCTCCGAGTTCCCCTTGCAACCCCTGAATATCAATATTTCCGTCGCGTACTTTCTTCTTGATCTTCTCAGCTACCTCACCAGCCTCACCTACAAGACCTAGTGTATTCTCAACTAGACGGTCAGCACCTTCAGTTAAAATCATCGACTCCACGAAATCTGCGTAATCTTTCATATTAGTCTCCCATAAAATTCTGTTGGCCCTTCGTGGTGATAATCAAAGAGATACCAACAACTATTGTCCATACCTGTGCTTTTGCTGTCTTCGATCCACTTGACCCTACCGATAGACACAACCTTCTTGCAATACTGCATATACTCCGCTGACTTCTTAGTGTGCATCCAATCTGCCTTATTCAGCACCCAAGTGGGCATCTGTGTGGCATACCACTCAAGGAAAGGGTGCAGAAAGTCCGTATCCCAAGGTGGATTAGTAATGCAGAAGTCTACGTCCTCTATCGCCAGTAAACCCATTGCATCCAGACGAAGGACATCAGGTGCTTGAGGTTCTATGTCGCTCTTATGAACACACAACCCAGAGCCTGCTGTAAGCTCTGAGAGGTGGTTCACGAGGCGACCATCGCCAGCACAAGGCTCTACATAAGTAAAGTCCTCATACGGGAGATGGTCGATAAGAGGTTCTACAGCTTTAATAGGTGTCGGGTAGAAGTCCCGTTCGTTCCTAGTGAAATTGCTGCGTTTCCCCATAGTTCTCTCCTTTGTTAAGCTCCGCTGCTTCCTGAAATGTAATCAGAAGATTCGCTGTTGCTACCAGAATGTACTGTGTGTACATATAAGATTTATGCTGTACATAAGCAATATACACTAGTAACACTAGTGTCAAGGACATAAAGACTGTTTCAACCATTTTCTACGCTTTCTACCATTGAGTTCAAATACCACTGAGCCTTCTTTAAGTCCTCAATGCCGTTCTTGTACTTGTATCGCCAGAGATACTTCATCACATTACCCTTGCAATAGGCAGGGTACTCGTCACCGAGAGAAGCCTTGATAGCATCAATGCACTCGACACCAGCTTGATTGTAGTGACTAGGGTTGTTCACGTTGTCTTTAGTATCGTTACTCATAACCTCTTCTTCAGTTACCTTTTCACCATTCAAGAACCAAGACTTACCGCCATTAACATACTCTACAGCAGGGCCATCTTCACGGTGTAGTTTACCACCCAAGTACCAAGACTTGCCACCATCAGCACACTCTACAGCAGGACCATCTTCACGGTGTCGTTTATCATTTAAGTACCAACACTCATCGCCATCAGCATACTTTACAGCAGGTCCGTCTTCACGGTGTAGTTTATCGTTCAAGTGCCAACACTTAGTGCCATCAGCATGCTCTACAGCAGGACCATCTTCACGATGTCGTTTACCATTCAAACGCCAACCCTTATAGCCATCAGCATGCTCTACAGCAGGACCATCTTCACGATGTAGTTTACCATACAACCACCAAGACTTATCGCCATCAGAATCAACTGTCATAGTAGGTTTATCATCCATTGCTGTACTCCTTCTCAAGCATATCCATAGAGATGAACTGTGGCTCAAACATACCGTTTTCAGTCTCTCGCATCATAACTACGCCGTTCCACCAGCTCAAGTTCGCTTGGCCCGCCCAGCTTTCCTCATGTCCTTTGTAGCAGCCGACCACCATCCCAATACTATTAGCGTCATCCTTGAAGTGAACACTACGTTTATGGGTGTGACCACACACAGAAGAATTGTGACGGTTGTTGATGACGGCATAAGCATGGTGAATACCAGAAGTAGCTGTCCCAAAGTTACCAGAACTAAAGAAGTGAGCAAAGTCAACACCAGAGTAGCCAGCGATTGAGGGGGCGCTATTGTAGTATTCGTGGTAGTCATCGAACCAGTGGTCCGTTTGAAGATGCCCAAAGGAAACCCCGTAGCCTTGTCCCGTTCTGTCTTCCGTTCGGGGACTCTCCGCAATAGCCTTCTTGATCCGATTTTCATGGTTGCCCTCAAATCCTACCCAGTGCAATTTCTTACGCTTTAGTTTCTTGTATGGAGACCGTAGACGATCCTGAGCCTCGTTGTAGTGGTTGATGTCGTCACCGTAGTTCTGCATTACTACAGCCTGCGGATAACGAGTGTCAAAGCTATTCAGACTGCACATGTCAGCGCCGTCACCTAAGTCGATAACCATATCAGGTTTAGCGTCAGCGATGTACTGTCCGAGCCAATCGAAACGCTCGTTGCTTACTTCAGGTGCCGTATGGGCACAACTGAATACTAGGATATCTTTAGTCATTTTCAGACCCCTCTTCCACAACCTCAGCCCAACTCTCTACCATATCCAGAGCCCATTCCCAAGCCTGTTGTTCAGCTTCCTCTAATGTCTCAGCGCTAATTATGTCATAATCTTCAGTTCCTACGTAACCAAAACTGCGGCCTATCTTAAACTTAGTCATACTGTTTCCTCTTGATCTTGAATGTACGCACCGAGATAGAACAAAGCGTCCTCTGGGTTGATACCGTTTGTTTTGAGTAGGTCTACGATCTTCTTAGTCATCCTTAGTCCTTTCAATTCTCATCTCAACTTCAGGTTCTAGTAGCCATTCACTAGGAATGAACTTATCAGAATACTGGAACCCATGACGTTCGCACCAATCACCGTAAGATGTCTTACTCCCTTTGTTGATCTTGGTCTTAGAGTTAGTGAACACGAACCTAATGTCTAACTTAGGATACTGCTCCTTAACCTTCAAGTGCTTTCGTCTATCTGCGGCTACGAACCGCCCTTTAGTTTCTACGATGATACCGTTACTATCTAGCACAAAGTCAGGTGTATAGGAACGCCACTGGTGATCCTCCCACTTGATCTTATGCTTCTCATATTCGTATGGGATACCTTTGTCTTCAAGGTACTTACAGTTGTCAGCCTCAAGTCCTGATCGTACCCCATACTTTAGTTGTGCTGCCTTACGTTTGTTCATTAATAAAAGACACTACCTCCTTTACAACTTTTTTGACTTTTGACAACTCTACTGATGACGAGTAGTCGCTACGCTGATGGACCTTCCAAAATGTACCGTCTGGCAACTCGTAAATCCAGATGTTCCACCTCCCGCCATCATTCCATGTTGACCCCCAGTTATGGCTTACAAGTTCAGCACCCGCGTCACAAAGTTCTTTCGCACTTTTATAAATCATACTGGTGGCTCCCACATTTCACCTTCATAACGACGCAACCACAGCAACCTAGCGTTCTCTAGTAGCTCATCTACGTCACCGTTGTACATCTCTAGTGCCTTAACGTACATCTCCTGCACGGTAGTACACCCTTCGTAAGCCTTCTCAGCCTTCTTAGGGCCGATGCCTTTTACTCCTTGAATGTTATCCACTTGATCTCCTGTTAGAAGTTGCTTGTAGAAGAAGTAGTCACCTTGCTCTTGGCTTACCTCTGTCCACTCTTTCTTCACGAAGTTATAATGCGTACAAGGTATCATAAGCAAGTCTTTGTCGATAGAGACGATAGTGCAGTCTCCGTTTAACTCAGTAGCCTTAATCCCCAGTGCGTCATCTGCTTCCTGACCCTCAATGACCTCAGCTAACCAACGTGTCTGTAGTTGGTCTCGTGTGGCATTGAGGTGCACAGGTTTATCACCTCTCTTTCCTTTGTATGGCTTGATAGTTGCGATATCAAAACGATAGTTAGTCCTACCCGTTAGATAAAAGAAAGCGTCTTTGCTTAACTCATAATCGTAAGGGTAGAAACAGTCGTACATGATACTACTGCAAATATCGTCAGTTGTCTTACGTGCTTGTTTCTCTGTGTCATCCTTTGCTGAGAATGCTGCACGATAAGCGATGATGTCTGCGTCTACGAGTACCTTAGTCACAGAGACTCCGCACGATAGATGCTTCCGTCAGGTGTGCTGAACTCTAGCATATCCACGTAGTCAAAGCCTGTACCTCGAATGAACTCAAGTGTGTGATAAGCTACTTCATACAGATCTTCAGAGTTGAACTCTCGTGTTACCTTAGTGCCTTCTGGACCTTCGTAGGTCATTGTGTATTTCTCAGTCATTTCTTCACCTTTACGTTCTTTCCTAGAGCCTTACAGATCTCTTCCATAGTCATTTCTTCTACAGGGTTCATAGCTTCTTTATGCTCTTCTTCTGTCATGCACTTACCATTCAAGTACCAAGACTTGTCACCATCAGCATACTCCATAGCAGGGCCATCTTCACGGTGTAGTTTACCACCCAAGTACCAAGACTTGCCACCATCAGCATGCTCTACAGCAGGACCATCTTCACGATGTCGTTTATCATTCAAGTACCAATGCTTAGAGCCATTAGCATGAACTTTTACTGTGTATTCGATCATTTGTTATCTCCGTTAGGTTAAGGTAGGGGCCAACCTAAGCTGACCCCTAGTTAATTAGAATCCTACGAGGCCAGTTGTGTCAGGTGTGTACTCTTGGAGTTCAAGAACCTTAACAGCGTGAAGCGTTACGATCTTACCTTCCCACACATCAAGTCGGACCTTGAGTTGAGAACCATTGCCGATCACGACACCTTCATCCCAAGGGTCATTAGTTGCGTCCATGACGTGAGGTGCACCCATGACATCCCCTTCACCCTTATTGATACGCGGGTTGAAGTGCGGTCGTTTGCACTTATAGGACAGGTTCCCTTGATCGTCTTGCTTGAACAGTTGACCCACCATACCCTTGTCAGGCACACCATCAGCAATCATCTTTGCTTTTGTTTCTGGTGTGATCTCAACAGTAAGAACGTAATGTCCTTGCTCTGACACGATCTTACTCTTTTGATCTCCGTCTTGTAGGTTCTCACCCATGTCACGGTTGCTCTCAAAAACCTTAGCGAACTTAGCGGTTCCTACGAAGTCTACATTAGCCATGTGTATATCCTTTATGCTGGCGTTGAGTAGTTAGTTAGTTAGTAATTTATGGTCCTCACGGCAGGATTCGAACCTGCAACCTAGTGCTTAGAAGGCACTTGCTCTATCCAGTTGAGCTACGTGAGGATTGTTTAGTTATTATGTGTCCCTTATGCCCTTGACGTCGCCCCAGACACTGCCCAAGACACTGCCCAAGACACTGCACTCGACGTTGCCCTTGACGTGGCCCTTGACGTTACCCAAGACGTGATACTTGATGTCGCCCAAGACACTGCCTCCTACGTCGCCCCTGACGTTGCCCTCGACGTCGCCGTTGACGTTGCCCCAGACGTCGCCCTTGACGTTACCCAAGACGTTGCCGTTGACGTCGCCGTTGACGTTGCCGTTGACGTCGCCGTTGACGTGCTCAATAACCAGACGTCCGCCCAAATCCTCCCTAAAAGTGATCAGTTCAACGAGTTGGTCCAGTTGTGATTGTGTTAGATTTGTTTTAAGTTCAGTCATACTGTTATCCTCTTAAGTGTCGGTTGAGAAGTGATCAACGCATGTTTGCAGGGTGAGGGCCTCCATAATAGCTGGTGTGAGCTCAGGTGTTTCAAAAGCAAGGCCTGTGATTTCAAGTAGTAGGTATTCGACAGCAACGGGGAAGCCTGCCATCCCAACAATAGCCTTAGACATGTTGAGGCTTAGCCCGTCGTCACGACCTTGAGCAATAGCACCTGCTGCTTCTGCGATGGAAGGGCAGTCTTTCGCCGTGTAGGCTGAAGCTGTGGTTGCTGTGAGAGTTACTGTTGCGAATGCTGCTGCTGTGATGATGTTTTTCATTAGTGTATCTCCGAATAATTAAGCCCGAACTCTGGGGCGGTTGAAAGTGTTACGTTGAGCTTTAGCTTCTCGTTAGTTCTATCCATAGCCTCATAGACAACTTCTGATGTCTTAGGCTCATCTCCAGACTTAACCAAGAAGATCGACTCATCGTGGAATTGACCTATAGCAGACAACCCTAACTGGATGCAATACCCTAACCACGTATCGAAGCAATAAACCCCTGTACCTTGGTTAAGCGTAGAGAACTTATCCTTGTCATGTCGCAGGGAATACCAAAAACCAGAAACAGGGTTAAACAACCACAGTTGACCATCTCTAGTGGTCTTAGTTTTAGTATCCTTAGCGATAGCCTCAAGGGACCAGTTGCGTTGCCAGAACGATTCCAGCAGTTCCTCAGCATCAGCTACAGAGAAGCCACCCCTACGAGACAGACCCAAAGGCTTAATTCCATACGTTGCTGAGTAGTTCGTTACCTTATATGCCTTCCGTAGTGTCTTTAGACTACCAGTCTTGTTGTGCTGGTTGATGTCGTCTTGTGTTACTACCCCAGCGAACTTAGCGAGGTCTAGGTGTGCATCGAAGTCCTCAGTTTGCTGTGTGGCTACATACTCAGGGTCATATGGCGTCATATAATGCATCTTGGTGTTTTGTTCCAAGCTGTCCATATCAGCCCCGCAAAGTACATAACCTTCAGGTGCAATAAGTAGTCCTCTTATCTCCTTTCCGTATACCTTGTCTACACTAGGGATGTTAGCCAGAGGCTTCACATGCTTAAAGCGTAGTGTGTTAGTTAAGCCATGCACTCCAGCGAACACATAACCCTCGTCATCTAGAGCCGCTAGGAAGCCCTTCACGACACTCTTGCGGTGCTGCACGATAGACAGTCCCTCAAGAACCGAAACAGCAGGGTCTACGTCAGCTAACCTAACTACGCTGTCAGTTAGCTCTCCGTCTTCCCTTACCTGTGGGATAGTCCTAGTGTCCCCATTAGGCTCCCGTTTATAATCAAAGGTACACGGTTGCCAACCTAAGCTATACAACCAGTCCTTAACTTGTACGTGACTAGCTGGGTTGCCATCCTCGTAACCGTCGATCACGTTGAAGCTCTGTACGTCCTCTGGCTGGCAGTTCTCTTTACGTGCAGTCTCGAACTTAAGACCGTGTGAAGAAAGAGTGCCGTCCTTTTTGTACATAACCTTCGGACGATTGACTGCCTTGAAGATGACCTTCTTAGGCATAGACTTAACGAGTTCCTTGTGCTTCTGTTGCTCAATCGTTTCTAGTGTTTCCAACAGAGCCTCAGCTTTAGGTACATCTACCTTCCACTTCAATCTCTCCTGATCGGCAGCGCATTGCATCTTGAAGTTAAGATACTGGATGTAGCGCCATGCGTCATCGTGTAACTGCTTCACCGTATAACTCCATTAGTTTACGTCTTAGGTCTTCCCAGAGACGCCAGTTGATCTTAACGTCACTTTCGCAACGGAACGTGTAGTCTTCTCTTGTCAGGCTCTCCCAATCCTTTACTACAGGCTTAGGTACACCGTAGTCAACCCCAAACCCTTCGAGACCATAACTTTTTCTGTTAGGCATCAGAGTAACTGACAAGGGGTAGGTATCCACCAGACGCTCAGGCTTAGACACCTGTAGCACCTTAGCCAGTGCTGGGAAGTCATACCCGATGATGTGATGCCCAATGAAGGTACGGTCTTGCTTGAAGAACTCCTTGATGTCATTGTAGTCGTAGATAGACACAGGATCACGTGTTGTTTCATCTTTGTAACTTACTACGTGAACCCTGTTAACTACATCTAGCAGACCGTTGGTTTCTATGTCAAAGATTGTTTCTAGCATTTCTAAGCCTTTCTGCTGCGGCCTTACGTTGTTCGTCAGTCAAGTTCCGAGGTTTAATGTTAGGGTTCTTACCTAAACGAAAGGGCCACAGAGGACAGTCTGTACAAGGACAAAGTTTAACCTCGTTAGCTGTACCGTTGCAGTCAAGACATTTAGCTCTAATAGCTTTCATAGGTGTCATACCTGAACTCCTTTCTTAAGGGCGGGTGTCAATAAACAAATAACCTTGGCTGTTAGTAAACAACTTCTTGCACTTAGTTACTCCTTCCTGAAGAGCTATGTTAGCAGTAGTGTCTAAATCCACACCTAAGCGTTCAAACTCTTCTAGGGCTTCCTTAAGTTCCTTGAAAGTCATAACTAAACTCCTTACGCTGTCAACCAGATCACGACACTGCAAATCGACCACACCAGAAAAAACGTCCAGATAAGACCTAAGATTATGCAGAGGGCATAAATTCCAGCAGCTAATAGATCAGTCATACCTAAACTCCTTACGCTGTCAACCAAGTTACAACCCGATACAGGCACCACATTAGAAACGACACCCAACTAACACTCAGGATTGCCACAATCACAAACCACACACCGAACAGCTTTTCCATAACTAAACTCCCTTTACAATAGTAGTCTCAGGGTTGTAGTGCAAACGACCAGCTTCTCCTAGACGTGAATACGGACGGTTCTTAGTGACTTCTACGTCAGTGTAGTTAGCGTCTGCACCTTCAGCCTTCATGTCTCGCTTTAGTTCAATTAGCATAATAGCTTCCTCTTCGATTGACTTGGCATACTTAGTTTTGCCATCGTCGTTGACGTGTGAGATACATATGATCCCTACGTTACGCCGCTTAGAGAACTCAACCAACCGAACCCCTAATTCCGTCAGGGCAGCAGTGGCACCATCAACACCAGATAAATACGCTAGTCGTTGCAAGTGGTCGATAAACAGGTAGTCACAACCGTAGACTGTTACTGCATACTTAGCTTGCTTAAGCGTATCTTCAATAGGGTCTTGAGGGTTGACCTCAAAAGCAACGAACTTGTTATCTTCTACTACCTCAGAGATAGCAATGTCAAGCGATTCGTTACTCACATCGTAGAACTCTTGGTCTTCCTGTGTGTTCACATTCTTACCTAAGTGATACGTTGCCATACCCCGCGCTGTTGTACTCTTCATTTCCTCCATGTGCAGGACGCCTACACGCATGTTCTTCTTTACTACCAGATCGTGCTGTGCTGCTCGGAACACAGAAGTTTTACCCGTTCCCGGCGGTGCCTTTACTACTGTGATGCCACCCTTGACCCAACCTCGTGTGACGTCATTAAGAGCCTCAGAGAACGTAGGTGTGTACTCGTAGGGCGTCTCCTCATGAACAGCCTTCAACCAATCCTCTGCACCCGCTGTGAACCCTGCTGGGCTGTACTTCTTAGCTGACCACCAAGCACTCTTGTATGCCCGACCTGCACTAGCTAACAAGAAGTCGTTAGCGTCCTTATGGATACCGTGGTCCATGATGTGAACCTTCTCAGGGAACAGATCAAACAGAACCTCAGCGACCTCACGTCCAGCGTCATCGTTGTCAACCGACAGAATGATCTGATCGAAACTGTCCAGATAAGCCGATACGTTGCCCCAGAGCTTACCGTTAGGGCTTGCAGAAGGCAGAGACACCACAGGGTTGATGTAGCCACCACCAGAGAGCATCTGATGGGCGCTCATGGCATCTAGTTCACCTTCGCATACAGTTACCTTACGAGCGCAACCTACAGGGAACAGGTTACTACCGAATAGGCTGTCTGCTTTGAACCCAGCGTTACGGCTGAAGTCTTTAGGTAGCATACGAACCTTATTGGTCCCGTTAGGGTAAGGGTAGACTTGCTTGAGGTCGTTAGTCTTAACACCAAAGAACTCCATAGTCGCTGGGGAGATACCTCTGAACTCTTTATACACCAGACCCTCAGAAGGCGTGTTGTCATGCACTGTCTTTGGTACGTTAGGTATCATGTCGTCTACAGTCATATTCTTATTGTCCTTAAGCGGGTACTCTTGAGCAGCCCAACTCTGTAAAACCATACCCTTATGTGGGTAACTCTCGTCGCAACTGAAGCATTTGCCTACTTGTTTCTCTGTGTGCCAACTGAAAGCGTCAGAAGAGCCACAACCAGAGAAGGGACAGGGTAAACCAGTTCTATTCATACTTGTGGCCCTCCTTGGCCTAATTAACCTTTAGTTGACAGCTCTTCAGTGTAGTAGTCCTCTGGGAGAAGACTCTCTTGGTTTGGGTCACTAACACCACCAAGATAAAGCTGAGCGGTTGTCATAAACACAAACTGCTTCTTTTGTAGGGCAGCAGCCATGTCAGCGCGTTTCTCCCAAGCCTCGAAAGTTTCCTTGGGGTAGTTCTTAACCGCCCACCAGAAAGGTACGTAACCATCTACCGCACTACAGAAGGTTGGGGAGTTAAGCTCTTGTAGTGTATCCTTACTAGAAAAGGCTTGTCCTCGAAGTTGAGTAGCTTTGATACTGCTTAGGGTCTTAGCACCTGCCTCTACAGCATCGTGGGGTGTTTTCTTATCCCCGTAGAACTTGAAAACAGAATGTTCGTCCATTTTCTCTACTGCGAAATTAAAGAATGTTTGTTGATCTTGCATTGTCGGGTTCCTTATTAGTTTAGTTTCTGGTGATCCTGCGTTTCAACAGGAAAGTCTGCTCGTAGGTCGTCTAGAATATTTGCCATCTCATGTAAGGCTTTTACCTTTAGTCCAAGAGGGTCTGGGTGCATAAAAGCTGCGATTTCCATCTTGATGTCTAGCTCATCGAACTTCGTACAAAGCATCTCCATCTGACCAACGAAAGCTGGAGCAATGTTACGAATGTCTACAGAACTCTTGTCCTTAGCGATAGCGTGTAGGTCAATCACGTTAGGTGCGACAGTATTAGCAATAGCCTCTCTTGTTTGTTGCTGCTTGCTCACCCTGCGTTCTTTTACGGTCTTCTTAGCCTCTTGATAACCTTCAGGGGTCTTCGCCTTTTCTGCCAGTTCTTCGTCAGCCACGATCTCCTTACGGTCTTTCTCCCAGCTTGTTATGGTGTTTACGTGGACTCCTAAAGCCTTTGCATGTTCTCCTTGGGGTAGAGCCTTTCCACAATTTTGTGGATTGCCACTTTGGTACTGATTACCCCTCTCTCCACCGCGTGACTGTACACCAAAAAACGCGGCAGATTTAATGTAGAAATACTCCTTCTCTTTGTTGTTCAAGTGCCGCCGTGCGACATTCTCAGAGGTAACATAGTTGATAGCCTCTCGCTTATCGCCACTGAACTCCGTGAACACAGGGTCAACACCTGCTTCTAGTGCAGCCTCATAACGGTGACGACCATCTAGAATCTTACCCTCATAGGTTACAATAGCCCGATCAGGTCTGAAACCATTATCCTTGATGTCAGCAGCGATGTCTTCTACCGTCTCAGGCTTGTGTGGTAGCCACAGACAGATTTCATGATACTCGTAAAGCATCCTCTTCCTTCCTTTCTTATGTATTACTTATGTTATTCTTTAGTATTTATAACCATGATGATTATGTACTAAAAGAACTTGTGTTGATTCTTATGTATACCTTAAGTGTCTCTTACCTATATGTAGTTATGGGTTCCAGATTCCACAAGTCACGTAATGTTACAACTCCCATTTTTTGTTCACAACGTGCTTTCGGACCTTTTCGTTTATTTTAAGTAGTCGGAGACTGACAGACTGTTGCGATACCTCAAGCATACCCCCTAAAGACTTTTGATCTAGTCCCACTTCAAAGTGAGAGTGAAACAAACCGTAATCCTCTTCTGTAAGACACTCTTTAGCAGATTCCCAGATGCTGTCCAAAAGGTCTGCATCAGAATACTCTTGGGCTTGATCTGACTCTTGATCTACATCGTGGTGTTCAGATTTCATCTGACCTTGAGATAAAATAACCTTTGCCCAAGCAATAGTTTCATCTGAGAAACCCTGCTTGTCATCAGGATCACCGAAACCTTTGGCTACCCTTACAAGCTGAAAAGGGATCGTGACAGGCAGTCGATCTACATTAAGAAACTTCCACTGCGCCCAGTTGATAACCTGATACATACGCTGCTCTGTCGTCTCAGGGTTCTCTGTTAGCTCCTCGTATGCAGCCATGATCCCTTCGGATACCAAATCGTCGTGGTGGCTTGAGTTGCGATACTTAAAGGCACTCTTCTTGGATAGTGTAGTGATGAACTCAGGTGTCATGTTATTTGTCTTCCTTTGGGAATGTGTCTACTCGTGTGTCGTCTGTGTTGTTCACCCAACGCAACCCTGCATCTGGACCTACACCATCAGGCTCTGGCTCACCCCAACGCTCTGAGTGAGGTTGGTATTCCTCTGCTGGACATTTCGTAGCCCCTACGTCACGTTTGACTTGCTCGTTCCAGACCTTGATAGGGAAACGGCTCTTTGTGATATTCTCACCCATATAGTAGATATTCATGTGTTATTCTCCAGTTTCTTATGTTATTAGAAAGGTACTTCACCAGTCAAGGGGTCGCGTGGATCGTTGTAGTAACCTTTAGCTAAGAACTTCTCACGGTAGTCCTGTACGGGCGCTGCTAGTTCTGTGAATGTATCTGCTGGCATGATGCCTAGTTCTCGGAGTTGTTGCTCTAGTTCGAATGTCATGTGTGTATCCTATTTATAAGGTGTTTCGTTAGTGTAGAACAGGTGATTCTCCCCGATCCTTGCGTCAAAACTATAGTGCTTAGCCCAGAAAGGCAAGACATTTGTTGTGTGGTAGTGCGTACTGGTGATACCTAACAGATCACCACTAAGAGCGTCCTTAGCTACCTCTTGAGACTCTACCCATGCAATCTTGTCCTGATGCCCTGTGTGGCGCGTAGGGTCGTCTGAGAGGCCATCGTGAGTGTAGCTGAAGGCTTTATGTTCGTTCACCACTGCACAAACTGAGTTAGGGTAACGTTTGTCTTCCACTCGGTTGATGATTACGTTAGCTACTGCCTCCTTGCCGACCATAGGTTCTCCTCTGGCTTCAAAGAATACCGCTACTGCCATGCACATCAGGGGTGTCATAAGTTATTCCTTCTTAGTTTCTATTGATATCGCGTGTTATATACTCGTTCTTTCTCCAAGTCCGACACATAAGTCCAAAACTCTTGATGTGTCATATGTACACCTACCTTATCGTTAATCCTGTCTTTGATAATAGTATAACCCCAATCTTCCTTTGTAGCTGCTAGGTGTGCATTTTGAATATGTATACGGTCAGGCAACGGGTCTTGGATCTCCTTACTCTTAAGTATGGTGATGTTCATTATGTCCACTCCTGACCTGCACCACGGATAGCCACAACACGGTCTAGCTTAAAGGCTTTGTAGCTAATTCCGTCTGTTAGTTTAATAGGGACAACACCATTAGCTTCGAATGCAGCACGTACGACAGCACTACGCTCGTTGTCCTTGAGACCTTTCTTAGTGTTAAGGCGTCCGTTGTACGTACGAGGCTCACCAGCTACCGTTAGGAAGTCAATCGTGAACATCGTGCCTTTGATTGTGTCTAGGGCTTGTTGTACTGTTTCTTTAGTAAGCATGTTAGTCTCCTTGTTAATATAAGTGTTGCTACAGCGATTCGTGAGGTATTGTCAAGGATTAGTGTAGGTCAGTCCGAAATGTTCAGCGGTTTTTTTAGCTGACTCTTCACCGACAAACCCTCTCTCATCCCATCGCCACCGCTGATCGTGAAGAATTTGCACATTTTCTAAGAAATCGGGGTCCAAATCATGAAGCAAAGACTTGTGACCTTTGCGGCTCATGTCCTCAAGAAGTTCGTGAACATCACCTTCGAATGTACCCCACTTCTCTTGTTCCTCGTCAGTCATAAGAAAGCCAACCGGACACTTAGAACCGTTGTACACACAAGAACCACCTTCGCTCATACTACGTACCTTGAGGCTACGTAGGTGGTTCATCATTTTATCAAAAGCTTCTTGGTTGGTCATTAGTTATTCTCCTTGTTGATATGTCCTAAGTATAGGTGATTCGTGAGTCAGTGTCAAGGCTTATTGTAGGTCAGTCCAAACTGAATAGCGATTTTTTTAGCTGACTCTTCAGCAGCAAAACCTCGGGCATCCCAGTACCCGCCATCATCATGAAGAGCTTGCGTATAGCTTAATAACGCAAAGTTCAAACCATGAAGCATGGATTCGTGTCCGTTTGACCACATTTCCTCAAGGAGGTGGTCTACACTACCCTTGAAATCACCAAACTGTTCTTGTTCTTCGTCAGTCATAAGAACACCAACAGGACACTTAAGGCCGTTGTACACACAAAAACCATCTTTGTTAACACTACGTCCCTTGAGGCTACGCAGGTGGTTCATCATTTTATCAAAAGCTTCTTGGTTAGTCATTAGTTATTCTCCTGTTCTTTGTTGGTATGTCTTAAGTGTAGGTGATTCGTGAGGTATTGTAAAGTGTTATTCCCAATCGTCGTTGTTTAACCCGTCAGCGAGAGAAAGGATAGCTTTTTGTACCGTAGCAGACAACTCACTGAAGTTTTCCTCTTCACCAGCGATCTCTAGTGTATGCACTGTGATATCTGTAGGCTCCCACCACACAGGGCTGCGAGACACACCGTAGTCGTTCATGCGACCTTCTGATTCAAAGGTGACACAGATGAGGTCGTCTTCGGTGTAGTATGTTGCTGTTTTAGTCATTAGTGTTCTCCTTGTTAGTGTGCGTTCATTATAGCATGATTCGTTCAGGGTTGTCAAGAGCTAAAGGAACCAAAGCAAAAGGATTATCACGAGGACAACAAGACCCCAGTTATTACCCCCGCCAATCAAACCTTTTCTCTTTGCGCAGTCATAGCAGTATCTGTACTTCTTAGGGCACTTGTTGGTGCAGAGAAAGGAGTCGCATGTTTTCTTAGTCATCTGGTTTCTCCTTACTTGTGTCGTCGGTCTCTGGGATCTTATAGTCTGACCAGTCATCGCATGGGTCATCTTGGTCTGTCAAGTGTTGTCTCCTTGTATGAATTACTTATGACGTGATTCGGGTTAGATGTCAACAGTTTTATTTTATTTTGTTATCAACAGGTTATACTACAAACAATCTCTAATTCCCCTGTGGGGGTGCAGCTCTAATTCCCTCGGTGGGGTCTCTAATTCCCCTGTGGGGGTCTCTAATTCCCTCGGTGGGGTGTCGGGTGATTCCTGTGCCTGACTCGCTGTTTGTTTCAGATTGTTACAATAGGTAACAGTTTTGTGATGTATGTTACAACGGGTTGCCATATCAGATTCACCTGTTTATTATTGCACGCCAACGATTCGTATTTCACATGAGTCGCAGAACCTCTAACATAGCAGGGCGAATCATGTTTTGTCAATAGGGCATCTAGTTAACGTTGCGTCACCGAATAACTATTGACGACTCATGGCGTTCTGAGATAACGCGCGCCCGCGATTCTATATCCTTCTTATGCCTAATCGGAAAGAGTCCCGGACTCGCCCCCTAGAATCTTTTTTCGTGTTTTTCACATTTTACCATTTTAGGGCTTGCGGCCCCCGAATCTTGCCGCTAGTGTTCCCTTATGCCGCCGCCCATATAGGGAACGGGGGAACGGGTCTGACGGGCCTGTCTAGCGCCCACGGTTGATTCACGGGGCCGGATTAATACTTTCCCTTTTCATTGGCTTGCAATAACGCGAGTCAATCAATTAGGAAATTATAACATGCAAGCACGCAACATCGAACAAGACCTAACGGACTATATTATGGGCCTATGGGACCAACAGCACCGCTTCCGCCTTATCCAAAAGGGTCGCAAGAAAATGCCCGCGCGCTTTGTTATGAAAAGCAATGCGGATGGCGGAACGTACCTAACAAACAAGGAGACGAAATAATGTCTAACGCAACTTATACCCTAGCAGCCCGCAACAATATCAAAGAGCAATTCATGCCGATTGATGGCTTGCCCTTAATGAGCCGCGCGCAAGCTGAAAAGGCGTTAGAACTGGCAACACGCAAAGGCGAGTTTTTTCAGCTAGCTATCGTCAACACGCAATCTATTTAATCTAATCAAAGGAATCTACATCATGACACAACGTATAACTATGGCAATTCTGCAAAAGCGCTTGGATATTCTGAACGATGTTTTCGGATATGACCTTGAACCTTACACACGCGACTCGCAAGGCAATGTCAAAGGCAATCACGGCACGTTCGTCCTTAACTCGGCCTATGGCGGGCACCGCTTGTCCCAAATGGTTTGTTTTAGTGGTGGTACAGGTGAGCGCGACTTGTCACCACGTGGAACCGCTAGGGAAACATACGACGTTATCAACGCTTGGATTGACGCAGGCGAGCAGATGAAACGCAAGATGGAGTCTTGATATGATTAAAAGGCAAACACAACTGTTTTACTTCTCCGCAGAATACTACACCCCAAGCGGTAAAAAGGTTTACGTCAACGGGGTAACAAGGGGTAGACTCTGGAACGAGTCCACCACGCTTGAACGAGAGGCCAGATTGCACGCTTGCGTAAACATTTGCGCTAACCCTAAGCGCAAAGTATCCAAAGGTTTGGACGGTATCGCGGTTACTCGACTAGAACCCGCTGGCCCTAAAATGGAATATTGCCCTTACGGATAAAAGGGAATCAGAAAACTTCGGTTTAAATAAGGATTAATGCAATGCAATTCGATAAACTACGCGAAGCCTATCTGGAATATGTCAACAATTATCTGACTATGCGAGCCTATGCGGATCACAATGGGCTAACACTTAAGCAAGCCTCAACACTTATCCGACTAGGCTGTGAATGCCATGAGTCATATTGCCGTATGATGAAGGAGTCTTGATATGAGTCACATTAACGTAAAGCCGATGGATAAGAATCAATCAATCACATGTGAAAAAGAGGCCATTGCGCAAGTGATAGTCAATCAGCGCTGGTCTAAAACGTGGGATTGGCAAGGTGTTTCGTTTGGTCAATCTATGGATATGCGCCGCAAGATTGATACAGCTATCAAAGGGAAAGATTATAGTACGTTTAAGGGCATGCAACGTCGGGGTTACTGGCGGGTTGAATTAGTATGATCCGCGATAGCATAGCCGCTATAAGCCTATTTGTGATGCTATACGGGGCACTTTGGCTATAGCCCTAGCCTGACAAGTTACATGGCCTTCATTGGCGCTTATATCGCTTGTGAGAGGCATTGGACATTTGCGCACGTTATCATTGGGTTGCATTGGTAATGTGCGCAGGTGCACGCATTGGGTAGGCTAATGTTGGAACGTGTTACAATTAACTGTGGTGCTGCGATTCGCCTATCCTCGGCCCATGAATTTCTTTGGTTGTCAAGCGTAAACCATTGGAATCCTTATGTTAGTTGCATTGGGGCTACACTAGTGCACAGATGCAACACATCTAAAGATAATGGCGCGGGGTGTGCATTGGGTCTTGACATTAGGGTCCCTCTGGATTCTCAGGTGATTCGCTAGGGGTGTGGGGTACACCAGTCGGAATCCAAAAGAAAGAAAATACTTCAGGGTGACGCTACGTCATTCCGGCGCTGAAGCCCCTATGTGTTCTTTAGATACCACACCCTACATGAATCTCATATGTACCACCCCAAGAATCACATATGAAGCGACCCCTAGAAATAAAAACAAAAGGAAAATACCTATAGTAGTGTTATTTATGTCACAGTATAGTATAATATTGCTACAAAATGACGCACTAGAGAAGAAACTGCTTGTGTGATCTGAAATCCATAACTACATATAAGTAAGAGGTACTTAAGTTATACATAAGAATCACAACAGTATTATAATCTATAATTATTAATCATTAAGATATAAGTTCTTACGTAAAGTAAGTTATACTTAAGCTATACTTAAGTTACACCAATGTGATTCATGGTGCAGTCCTAGGGCAGATTCCTAGCGACCCCTAAGAATTACTTATTAGGGGTGGTATTATAATATTCCCCCATAAGAATTTCCTCCCCAAGAGGGAACCCTGTTTCCACCAGCAATTAAGCTGTGAGTGACGGGGTAACTATAGCGTTGTGGTAGAGACAGGTGGCAATCCACAATTTTGTGGAAAGGCTCCAGACAACCCCACAACACAACATACGTTACTGAGTAACAAAGGAGCGGGACGCAACTAATAGTAAGGAGCAAAAAACAGATGTTTAGAGGCAATACGGAGCAGCTACTAAATTCTTTGGACTTCATAAGTAAGCGCAAATCGTCCAGTGCAGCCGATGCTTCTGTGGCCGTTGCTGCGGCAGCTTGGATCGAAGACCTTGAGTCCGACCTTGAGAGTGCCGTCGAGGTCGCTTTCAATCGCGGTGCTACAGAGTGGACGCACCTTAACTATCCGGCGCAGTACAAGCGCCTTACACAAACGGAGCCTACTGATGGCTAAACTCCCTAAGAACCCTAACATCGCACGTAAGGTACGAGAAGGTATCAGTGGTGGTGTTACTGTCAGACAGATCTTTGCTTCTGTGTTGCACATGAAGGATGCACCTCAGTCCTACACGACTTTCTATAAGTTGTACAGAGAGGATATGGATGAGGTTAAGTTCACTCTTGATGCTAAGGTAGGCAAGACTGTTATTGACCAAGCATTAGAAGGTGACTTCAAGTCTCAAGAGCTATACCTGCGTTCTCGTGCTGGTTGGTCCCCTAGTTCCCACGTACAGGAGCAAGAGGTTGGTACTGATGACGAAGAGAACGAAGGTGCAGTGAGTGCCTTGATGGCTGCTCTGGGTAAGGGTACTGACGAGGAGTAAGCGTAGAGTGTGATTGAGATACCCCGCTCTTTAAAGATCAGAAGTATCCCGCGTAGCGCGTCACGGCCAGATCGTAAAGGTCAAGTAGTGAGAGACTGGCAGCGGCAGTCAAACTTAAAAGGAACCCGATATGCTAACTGCTCAATCGCTACGAGAGATGCCTGACCTAGAGGTCCAAGAAGCTCTCGCTAAGATGTCTAAGAACCAGCTAGAGGCTCTACAGAAAGAGTACACCTTCTGGGCTAGACCTGAGCAGATAGAGCCAGAGGGTGAGCATAATGTGTGGTTCCTGAACTGTGGTCGTGGCTTCGGTAAGACTTGGACTGGCGCACAGTGGGTACGAGAGAAGGTAAAGGAAGGCCATAAGCGAATTGCTTGTGTAGCCTCTACGAACTCTGACATCGAACGAGTTATGGTTAAAGGCGAGAGTGGTTTCTTGGCTTTATGCTCTAAGTACGACAAGACCTACAAGAACAAAGAGATGGGTTTCCCTGAGTGGTCCCCTACTAAGCGTACCTTGACGTGGGCTAATGGCGCTAAGGTAGAGTTCTACTCAGCAGAAGAACCTGAGCGTCTCCGTGGCCCACAGTTCTCCGCTGCATGGTGTGATGAGCTTGCTGCTTGGAATAAAGACATCTCAACGTGGGATATGCTTCAGTTCTGCCTACGATTAGGTAAACACCCGAAGGTTTGTGTCACTACTACCCCAAAATCTACTAAATTGGTACGAAAACTACTAAAAGACCCTAAAACTTGCGTTACTGTGGGTTCCACTTTTGATAACGCCGCGAACTTAGCTGACACATACCTAACTGCGGTTAAAGAGCAGTACGAAGGTACTCGTCTAGGGCGACAAGAGCTTTACGCAGAGGTTCTTGAGGAAAACGAGGGTGCTTTGTGGACCCTTGAAGTTTTAGATGCTTGCCAGATAGATCGCAAGGACTTACCAGACCTCACACGTGTCGTTGTGTCGGTTGACCCTGCTGTTACCTCTAACGCTGAGTCTGACATGACGGGTATTGTGGTGGCTGGTGTTGATGTGAACGGCAAAGGTTATATTTTAGGTGACTACACGGACAAGCTAACACCTCAAGGTTGGGCGTCTAAAGCTATTGAACTCTACCACAAGTTTGAAGCTGACAGGATTGTTGCGGAAGTCAATCAGGGTGGTGATCTCGTTAAGCATACTATTCATGGCGAGGACGAAACGGTCCCACTCAAGATGGTCAGAGCTTCCAGAGGTAAGTACGCAAGGGCTGAACCTGTCTCTGCACTATACGAAAGAGGTCTGGTACACCACGTAAGTGACACTGATGACCCTGAAGCAAGCCTGAACGAACTTCAAGTTCAACTTACCACTTGGGAGCCGCTAGGTTCTATAGGTTCTCCTGACAGACTTGACGCCCTTGTATGGGCATTAACTGAACTTATGCTTAACGGGTATCAGAAGCCTCAACTCCAGTTGGTTTACAGTAACAGCAAGGGACTACGATGAAGATTTGTGCAGCTTGTCAGACTGAGAAACAGAAGTCGGATTTCTACAAAGACAAAAGAAAGTCTGATGGTTTGTACTCCTCCTGCAAGTCCTGCACTCAATCTAAAAGTAAGTCTTGGAAAGCAAGCAATCCCAACTATAGGTCTGAATACTACCTTAAGAACAAAAGCAAAGAGTTAAAAAAAGCTAAGGTTTGGGCTAAAGATAATTCAGGAGTTAGAAACTCTATCACAGCCAAACGCCGAGCCTCTAAACTCCAAGCTACACCTTCTTGGTTGTCCGAAAAAGACCAAACGCAAGTCAAACGTATATACACAACTTGTACAAACGTAACTGAACGCACAGGTAAGCCTCACCACGTAGATCACATTGTACCTTTGCAGGGTGAAAACATTTGTGGTCTTCACGTACCTTGGAACTTAGCTATTATCCCTGCTTCAATGAACCTATCTAAATCCAACAAATTCTAGGAACCTGAATCATGGCTAAGAGCCTAAGTAAAACAGAATCGACTCAAATCTTAGGTGTGGCTGGGCAGAATGTCCATAATGGCAACTTTCGCTCTGATGAGTTCTTACGTGAACTCAAAGGCCGCGAGGCTATTAAGAAGTTCCGAGAGATGCGTGAGAATGATAGCACAATCGGCGCAGTGATTTATGCAGTTGAGCAGATGCTTCGGGACGTAGAGATCAACGTCAAGCCTGCTGATGACAGTGAAGCTGCTAAGAAAGAGCAGGAGTTCGTAGAGAGCATCCTAGAGGACATGGAACACACTCTTGATGACCACATCGCAGAGGCACTTAGCTTTCTGTCGTATGGGTTCTCTTGGTTTGAAGTGGTGTATAAGCGTCGTGAGGGTCTCGGTCAGAACCCTAAGAAGAAGTCTAAGCACTCTGATGGACGCATGGGTGTCCGTAAGTTAGCTTGTCGTTCTCCTTGGACTATAGATCGCTTTGACGTAGAGCATAAAACTGGGGACATCCTTGGTATCTACCAAAGCACAGGTTATGGCGCAGGTAAGAACTACATTCCTAGCCGTAAGTCTGTTTACTACAGAACAACTACTATCAACGGTGATCCTTCAGGTAGGTCTATCCTACGCAACGCCTACACGAGCTATCAGTACCTTAACAATATGCAGTCTATTGAGGCTGTAGGTGTTGAGCGTGAGTTGGCTGGTATCCCAGTTGCTCGTGTTCCTGCTGAGTACCTCTCCCCTGATGCTACTGAAGGTCAAATTGCCTTCCGTAATGAATTGCAGTCTATCCTACGTGATGTCAAGTTCAATGACCAAGGTTATATCATTCTCCCTAGTGATACCTACCCAGATAAGGATGGTGCGCCTACAGGAGAGCGTTTGGTTGACGTAGAGCTTATGTCATCTAGCGGCACTCGTAACATCGACATAGACCCTATCATCCGTCGCTACCAGCACGACATAGCCCGTAGTGTACTCTCTGAGTTCCTTATGCTAGGTGGGGGTTCTAATGGCTCCTACGCGCTCTCTAAGAGCAAGACAGACTTATTCCTACGTGCCCTAGAGAGCTATATCACTCAGGTGGTAGACACGCTTAATAAGCAACTCATAGAACCTCTGTGGGAACTCAATAATCTTAACCCCGATCTGATGCCTAAGCTAGTCGCTGGTGACGTTGCTCCCCATGACCTAAAAGAGCTAGGTGCGTACCTTCGTAATCTCAATGGCGCTAACATTAACTTAGCTGACCAGCCTGAGATCGTTGATGCTCTCCTTCATAATGCTGAACTTCCTGAACTGGATCGCGAGAAGTACGAGGAGTCACTTCAGGTGGCTCGTCAGGCTGCTTTAGCTCCAGTTCAAGAGGAACCAGAGGAAGAAGAAAACCCCGACGAAGATAAATCTAAAGATCAGGAGTGACTAGATGTCATCTATTAACATTCTAAGAGCTAAGTTCGGGGACAGCGCAAGACTGCTGCTTCCTTTTGCACCTACTTCAGAGGTTCTAGATAACCACTTAGGTTACGCAGACTACAACGATACGAGTTCCGCTGCATCCCCTGTAGCCTTAGTTGCTGAGACTTGGACTAACCTGCCTAACGACGGTCTAGGTTCCTTCTCTCAGAACCAACTGCCTAACGGCAGCTCTACTATCCTAGATGCTAGTGGTGCTATCAACTGCTCTGCTCTACCTTTGCACTCAGACCTTCTTATTCGCTTAGACTACACTGTAACACCAAACGTGAACAACGCAGCCTTGAGCTTCCGTTACCAACTAGGTTCAGGTGCGGGGACTTACTTCTTGGAACGTGCTGTAGGTCGTCTGGACGAGGGTGCAGGTCTACCTTACCGCCAGTCACTTCTTACGGACTATATCTACCTTGGTGATACAAACACCAGAAATAACCCTATCTACCCACAGGTCAAACTGTCTTCGGGTGGCTCTGTGGTTAACGCGGGTATGGCAATTAAAGTTTACAACAAGGGTTCCAACTGATGACTATTAGAATTATTCGTAACGAAGCTGGTAACTGTGTTAACTTCCAAGGTGCAGACACTCCTGTTTACTGGAACTCTTGTCTTACGGCTTTTGCTCACGACACAAACCCTGACAACATCAACATCAGAAACAACATCAAGAGTGACGGTGCGGAGGCTTTTGAGTTCTTCAACGAACCCTTCACTAGCTTCGTAGACGCTAACGGTGATGCTTTCGCTGACGTAGACGCTTGCTTGTCTTATATCAATACAGCAGCTAACGCAGCAGGCGCTAACAGCCTCAACGCTAACTACAGTGGTATCTGGGATACTGTCACTGACATCACAACAGATACGTCCTCTTATAGCAATGGCGATTGGTTCTACGTTGGTGTAGCTGCTACTGTCACCTTCGATAGTGTAGACTATGACCTCAACGTAAACGATATTGTTAAGTTCAACGCGACATCCTCTCAGTGGGAAGTCATCCGTAACGCTAATGTTTCTATTGGTGAGATCGAAGGTTCTGCCCTCGACCAGTACGACATCCATGTTGACCCTTCCTTCACAGGCTCCGTGCGTACAGGCTCTTCCCTTCAGCCATACACTGATCTCGCAGTAGCTATTGCTAACTCAAACGCAAACGACTCGATCCTTATCAAAGGTGAAGTAATTGTCCCGAACAGTTCTTCTGATGCTTTTGTTCTACCTCACAGTCTTGAGTTCTACGGTAACTCTAAGGCTGTTGTTCGCTTTGCCTCCTACGATGCAACTAACGGTGACTTGTTTCACTTCACAGGCACGGACAACACCCAGAAGTTCCTCTTCGAAGGTCTGACCATTAAGTACGCTGGTGGCTACGGTATCTTCACTTCTAAGACCGCTCGTACTGAAGTTCGTGACAGCACACTAGAAAACAATGGTTGGTCTGGTAACGGTCTGAACACTGTGCTTCCTTCGTCTATGACAGGTGTACTGGGTTACGACTCTGCTGCTGTAGACCTTCAGGCTTTCTACGCTGGCTCTGAGGCTTCTAACGGTGGCGCTATGCGTATCCAAGAAGCTACAATGGTTATGATCGGTAATAACCTCGTACAGAAGAACCTTCGTGGTATCCGTGTACAAGACTGTGGCATTGGCGGCGCTGGCTTCATCACTCGTAACCAAGCACACCAGAACATCGAGTCTGGTATCTACGTTGCTGCTGGTGCTTTGGGTGGTTGTCACAATGTTGTCGCAGCTATTAACTCTTCGGCATACAACGCGAACAACGGTCTGCTGGTTATCGGTGGTATCAACAACAAGTTCTCTCAGATCGAAGTAAACGGCAACTGGAACGCAGGTGTCTGTGGTTGGGGTTCTTCTAACCTTACAGTCCGTGACTGTGGCTTGTACGACAACAACCGTAGCACGTACAACGGTATCGGTAACACTGGTGATGCTAAGGCGTCCATCCAGATCAACGATGCGTATAACCTGCTGGGCACACAGATTACATACAACCCAGACTTCCGCTTTATCGCTGAGATTCTGGATACTCAGGTTCACTACACTGGTCTCGGTTCCAATACTGACAGAATCGGCTTCCTGATTACGTCTGCTGTTGGTGCTATCGCTGATAACGACAAGAACATCATCAAGGTAGATGACGTAGGTTTTATCGGTCAAGACTATGCGATTGACTTCTCTGAGGTTGACCTGACTAACCTGCGTGTATCTCTGGGTGACAACTCCTACCAGACTATCGGTCAGAAAGCTGTTAAGGCACCTCTCGCGGGTAACTACAGTGAACTCCCATTCTCTAACCACGTCATGTCTGTTCCTGAAGTTGACATCGTTGTTGATACTCTCAAACAGACTATTGCTCTGCATGAAGGTGTCGGCGGTAACGTCATCAACGTCTACAACATGAATGAGCTACAGTCGGTACTGGCTGGAACTAAGGTAGACATCATTCAACGTGCTTCTGATAAGATTCAGTTGCGTGGTCTTACTTTGGGCAACGTGTACATCAACGGTGTTGTTGCAGGTACTAACTTGGCGACCATGAACGACAGCATGAACGGTGCTTTCAACATGGACCTCGTGCAATACAAAGACTTCATTGAGACAGAAGTTGGTGTTGAAGGTTCTGACGACAATGCAACTTTCTACTACATTGAATCTCCTGATGGTGTATTCCACTATCCGTTGTTCAAGACAGCAGCAGAAGCTAACCAAGTCGATACTGACCTAACTGGTGCAGGTGAAAGCCATACGCACACTTACGCAGACGACACGACAGGCACCACTTGGTACATGCCAAACGTAAGCAACCATATGAACGCTTCGTCTGCACCTGTCAACGGTTTGTACACTGCGCCTAATGGTGAGTCTGTTTCGAACGTCATCTGGAACATCCAGCCAACAGATGATGACGCTAACTACCTGCCAACTTTCACTAACATTACTTATAATGTGCAAGAAGGTAGCGCGATCAACATCCAGTATAAACCTGCTGGTATGACTGACACGTTTAACCTCACAGGTGTTCCTGCTGGCTACGCTGACAATGGTTCTTCGATTGTTGCTACTGCTGAAGACATCACAAACGGCTATGGTCAATCTGTCCAGCATGTTATCAATGTCACAAAGGCTAACGCTTTTGGTTCGGTTCAAGGCACGATCACTATCAACGTGTTGGCTGACTTAGCAGGTAATGAGTTTACTATTGTAGACCAAGCTGGAGCCATCAAGTTCACTCAAGACGGTGGAGCTACTGTGTTGGACTTTAACACGGTAACATTCAATGCAGGTAGCACCTACAAGTTCTATGTGGACGGTGCGACAATGCAGACCAATGATGTGTTTGACATTGTAGATGCCAACGGCAATGCAGTCACAGGAAACGATGGACTGTCTATGTTGGGTGGTTCAGGTGCAGGATATGCTGGAACATACTTCCAGTACGTTATTCCTTCTGATGTAGAACCAAGTAAATTCCTGACCTTCACAGACGGCGCAACAAGCACCGCATACGCTAACGTACCGTTGACCCTTGCTGGTTCAAGCTACACGGAAACTGTTACTGGGGTTACTCTAGAAGGTCCATCGGCTAACCAGACAGGTACTAACATCTTTGATGCTGCTGGTCAGCACGGTTGGTTGTCAATCGACGAGCCACTTGGAGCAGGGCAACGACTGGTATTGTCAGGCGCATTCCTCGCTGATCTTGCTGATGCAATGGGCGATCAAAACCTGCTTATGATCGGCCTAAAAGACGGAGCTTGGGCAAACACCATAGGTAACGCTGTTCCTACTGGCTTTGAAGGTGGCATGATGCTCACCATTTATAGAATTAGCGCCACTAACTTCCAGATGTATGGATACAATATCGCTACTAGTACCATGACAACGAAGGTGATCGGCACTCATCTTTATAACTCTTCGCAGTTCCTTAACTACAATGCCTTCCTAGAAGTCACATCTTCTGGCAACAACATCAGAGTTGGACATGCACTAACAAGCGATCATAATGCAAATACAGAAACTTATGCAGACTGGGCTTCCACCGCTAAGGTAGCATCAGGTGATCAAGGTTTCGGGATTACTGAACTTGATGTTATGATAAAAGGTCTTCCTCTGTCAGTTGACGCTGGTACGACAGATGCAGATGACATTGATTGGACTGCTCTTTCTGAAATAGCTGTTCCTGTTCCCCCAACATCAAATGCAACAAGTTGGACTAAAGCTGTCGATTTTGATGGAAGCAATGACTACCTTAAAACGGTAAGTGATAACTTCTCTCGCATACCGATGATGCTTCCAATTGATAGGCAAATTAATGCAGATTCAATTTTAACAGAAGGTTATACATCTTCAAATGGTCAGGCACGGACTTGGGCATCAACAGTTACTTTTAAGTGGGGTGGCGGTTCATCTGACCAATACATTTGGAGTATGGGCGGTAGTCAAAGTCAAGATATTCACTTGTACGTAAATAGTGGAGGTGACATTTACTTTGCTTGGGGTGCAGGTTCTCCTAACGCAGCTGAAAAACTAATTGGACAGGTGTCAATAGGTGAATGGGTAAGTGTTTATGTAGGTTGTGCAGGTATTAGACCTTTCCCAAATACAGATGCAAACCAGACTAATCTGAACAAAAACTTTGACTTCAGAGTGGCAAATGCCAACTTTATTGCGAATGATTTAGATGCAAGTCAGTTGATAACACCTCCAGCGAC
>UEXM01000118.1_pt2 | contig 50178 bp, 29 predicted proteins | sample 1796661 | NCBI WGS metagenome assembly UEXM01 (sample SAMEA4772469, study PRJEB27181) | metagenome | reverse complement strand
TGCATGTGGATGCAGGCTAAAATGCAATCCATTACTATACTACTCTCACAACTGAATCGTAATATCGAGCAAGAGTACCGAGCCAAGCAGCAATATCAACCATTGCTTACTGACCTCTTCGGAGGTGATTCTATTGGCCAGGACTCTCATGTAGTCATGATGCTACAGCGACCGTACGATTTGTATGGTATTACTGATTCGTATTGTGGACAAGACCCTGTAGGGTTACTTGCTTGTCACGTAGAGAAGAATCGTGATGGTTTGCTAGGTATGATTCCATTTCAAACAGATTTATCAACTTTTACAATTAATGAGCGAAGTAAAGATTAGTCTTCCGACACAGAAAACAAAAGCTGTGCGGAAGTCTCCTAAAAACTTTGTCTTGTATGGTCAACCAAAGGTAGGTAAGACAACTGCTCTAGCTCAGCTAGATAATTGCCTTATCATAGACTTGGAAGATGGTACAGACATGTTAGATGCTTTGAAAATCAAAGCTAAGAATCTCAAACATCTCAGTGAGATCGGGAGAGAAGTATTAAATCAAGGCAAACCTTATAAGTATATTGCTATTGATACAGTTACACAACTTGAAGTCTGGTGCGAACCAGAAGCCAAGAAGTTGTATCAGAACACCCCTATGGGTAAGAACTTTGACAAAGACAACAAAGGTTTGTCTGTGTTGACTTTACCTAACGGCGGTGGCTACATGTATCTACGCATAGCTTTCAAGAAGTGGCTTGAGCGGTTAAATACTCTCGCTGACCATGTAATACTGGTTGGTCACCTAAAGGAGGCAAAGATTGAGAAGAAAGGCAAAGAGGTCGCCTACAAAGACCTCGACTTGACAGGTAAGATTCGCAACATTACCTGCGCTAATGCAGATGCTATCGGCTATGTGTTCCGTGAGAATGATACTACTATGATTAGTTTCGACTCACTTGGTGACATTCAGGCTGGTAGCCGTTGCGATCACCTTAAAGGACAAACGTTCCCGTTAGAATGGGACAAAATATTTATTGATTAATTACGCTACTATGATTGAAGCAAACCAACAAACGGAGCCTACCGTAGAAAAGCAAGAAGCCCTAAAAGGGCAAGACCGTGTGATCAAAGTATCACAGATTATTATGGATTTGGATAACGGATTAGGTCGTCCACAAATCAAAGAGAAGTATAGCTTGACTGCTACTGAGCTAAAAGCCTTGTTCCAAGTGCCTGTGCTCAAGAAGCGTCGTCCAAAACGTGCTTTGACTAAGATTTCTTTTACTCTTGTCGATGATGTCACTCCTGATGAGGAAACAACGCATGATGAGAATCAGCTGCGTGTAGACATAGAGGCACAAAAAGTAGAAGATAATGTTTCTGAGAACGACTCAGAAGATTTTGACACATTTGAAATTGTTAACTGATGGCTATTACCGCAAATAATTCAAACGAAGAAGTAGCAGGAGGCAGTGGCATTGCTATGTACGTAGGTATTGCGCCTATGCAGGTAGTCGCTGTCAATCCTACACTCAAAGAGCTCAACGATCTTGGTATTAATGCTAAGGTAGAGCCAGAGTATATAGGCGTGAACATTAACTCTGACACATTTAACAAGATAACCTTCTGGGTTAAGTGTATCGAGCCTGAGTTCTTGACTCGCTTTGATGTACTGGTTAAGCCAGAGCATCGTGTTGCTAAGTCAGGGAAACCACAGTGGTGTAATTCTGTCGGTCAGTTTGCATTTGCAGACCAAAAAGCGTCAGAAGCATATGACTGGTTCAAAGACACAGGTGTGCGTGAAGCTTACATTGGTGAAGAAACTTTGATGAGGTTTATACAAGCATATGCTAACGTTGCTAATGGAGATGAGTGTGCATTTGAGACTATGGATAAAATCATGGCAGGCGATGTAACTGAGATTCGTCAGCTTGTTAATGCACTTGCTGAGAACAGAGTTCGTCTCTTGCTTGGTGTCAAAGATGGTAAGTACCAGCAGGTATATACCAAACACTTTGGTAGACTCAAGCCTTTCCGTAAGGATCTGTTTGTCAAGCAGCTGAACGATGATTATGGTTCATTCAATGCAGAGTACAACTCTAGCTTAGAGCTGGAGAAGTATGTCCCTGGTTTGATTGCTCCTGATCCTGAGCCAGCAGTAGAGACAGCTGACAGTAATTGGTAAGAATAGATATCTAGATAATGGAGGGGACTTCGGTCCCCTTCTTTATTTTTGCAGGTTATGATTAAACACAGAAAAAGTGACGATCATCTGCACACCGACGTAATTCTTGCTAAAGTATCAGAGTACGATATATTCAAACACTATTGTTCTAGCTTTAAGAAGCTTGGTGTTAAGTTTTGTAGTGACCTCAGGGAAGATAAAAGCCCTGGTGTTAGTATAGTTGAGTGGAAGAGCACCTTATTGTACAAGGATTTTGCTAATGAAGAACACACCTTTAATTGTTTTGGTTATGTGATGCATAAGTATAACCTTGACTTTGTAGGTGCTCTTCAACTTATTTCCCGAGACTTTGGTCTTGGACTAACTGCTACTGATGTAACACCTACAGCTCGTAAGTATACTTACACAAAAACCCCACTTAGAAAGTCTGTAATCCGCATAAAATCAAGAAGATGGCTTCCTGAGGATGCAGATTATTGGAAGAAGTTTTGTATTCCAAAGAGTTTATTGGTTAAATTTGACGTTCACCCGATAAAATACTTTTGGATTAATGAGACACGTTTTCACCCGCCTAGTATCAGCTATGCTTTCCGTTTTAACAGCGGTTATAAGGTTTATAGCCCGCATGAAAGTGACAATAAGTGGTATTCTAACGTGGGCCGAAACGTCATACAAGGGTATAGTCAACTGGCTAAAACTGGTGAAGTTGTATTTCTCACAAGCTCGCTCAAGGATGTCATGTGCCTGGAAGTGCTTGGCTACGCATCCATCGCGTTACAATCCGAAATGCAATTGCCAGAAGAAGCCCTCGTACAAACGCTCAAGGAAAGGTTCAAAAAAGTAATCGTATTCTACGATAATGATTTTGGGTCAGAGCAGAATCCGGGGCAGGTAATGGCTTCTAAGATTTGTTCTAAGTTTGATTTAGCTAATATGTATGTTCCTGACATATATTGCAGCAAGGATATCTCTGACCTAATTAAAAATCGCGGTCTGGCTACAGCACAGCAATTAATTAAAGATGAGATATGGAAAATGACAAACAACAGCGAATCGACAATATCTTACATAGATGTTCCATTCTAATGAGCAATCTTGGAACGAAAACAAAGGATGACGTAGGTAGTAGGGATAAAGCAAAACAAATAGAACGAAAGTGGCTTCAAGAAATAAGAGACATAGATCCAGAACAGTACAAAATGCTGGTACCCGATCTACAAGAGTAAGAAACGCACGCAGGAAAGAAGTTGACGGCATAAACTTTAGAAGTATGCTCGAAGTATTCTGCTACGAAAAGCTCAAAGAAAACGGTATTAGCTCAGAGTACGAAACTAAAAAGTTTGTTCTGTTTGACGGCATGCACTACAGTAATAGTAGGTATGAGGACAACGGAAAAACTGGATACAAGGATAAGAAATCTCATAAGGTTAGAGATATTACTTACACCCCTGACTTCCTTGACCCAAAAGGGAAATGGATTATAGAGTGCAAAGGATATGCTAACGAAAGGTTTCCCTTGAAATGGAAGATGTTTTTAAAGCTGCTAATGGAACAGGATGATCCTCCTGTATTATTCGTACCTCGAAATCAAAAGCAAGTATTGCAGACGATGGAGATGATTTTAGAACTGACGGCCCCTACTAAATAGGGGTCGTTTTTATTTACAACAATATGGAAGAATTTAAATTACGGTTAGGGGTAGATCCTCCTGACCCTGGAGACCTTGTGGGCATAAGTTATGGGGGAGCTGGGATGATCTATCCCTCTGTATTTATAGAAAGCAAACGTGGAAATGGACATTTTATAGTTAAACATTTTGCTCTTAATTATTGGGGGGTTCAAAAACTGCCCGAAAAACCTACAATACAATGGCTTCGTAAAAACGCTGATCTTATTTATGGTGAGCGTGTACCAGATAGGATTATTCATGCTGATCCTAGGTGTTTATCAGAGACGGCTAAAGAAAAATATCATGTAATTAAATCACTTATAAAAAATGAGTATAAAAACTATTGGGCAACAGACTCAATCAAACACTAGTGGATTAGAAAAGATTATCAATAAAGGCGCTCAACGTCTTGTAATTGATGTCTTACAGTCTACTCAGTATTCTACCCCAATCCCTTCAACAATACGTGAGCTGGTAACAAATGCCTGCGATTCACAACGCGAGAAGGAGATTGCAGTAGAAATACTGACAGGTAAAGCAAAGGTGGAGGATTACTTCATCACCCGAGATGGGGAAGAGTATACGGATTCAAACTTCGATCCGTCGTATTATTCTCTTGAAAATCTTAATGTAATTCAAAACAATGTAAATGTTAAATACCGTGAGGATGATGCAGGTACAGGGTTTTGTGATACAGTTGAGATTATTGATTATGGCGTAGGTATTGGTAACAGAAGACTTGAAGGTATGTTGGAGCTAGGTTATTCTACCAAGCGAAATACCTCTGAGAACTTTGGTGCCTTTGGTCTAGGCAGCAAAATTGCATTGTCTACAGGTGTATCGCACTACACTATTGAGACTGTGCATAATAACAAGAAGTTCAAGATGAACTGCTACCCATACAAAACTGACTTTGTAATAAGTAAGTGGGATTGCGATGGGCATGTAGTTCTTAGTAATGGAGAGCATGCGTACTACAAGAAAACCACATCTACTAACTACACTAAGATTTCATTTGGATCTAAGAAGCACAATCGGTCAGCGTACAGAAACGCAATCAAAGAACAGCTTTCTTATATCTCTAATGTAGATTTCTCTATTGTGTATCTTAATGCTGATGGAACGGAGGTTACATACAAGGAAGAGGTAAACAAAGAAGTTCTTGTAAACACGCCTTCTTGTATTGTAGCTGCTGGAAGCAGATGGTATTCAAAGCCTCACATTGTTATTGTCAAGAATCCTGGTGATTCTGTAGGCATTAACTATGGTAGCATTGATTTCCGCGAGCTTGAGATGGAGGACCTTTCAGGAAACATAGGCATCAAATGTCCTATGAAGCAATCGTATATAAATGATGATGGAAAAGAAATAGTATTGCAAGAAGGTGTAGACGTCACTCCTTCTCGCGAGAAAGTTATATGGAATGAATCGACAAAGGAATATGTGCAGAAAATGTTGGAGCAAGCTGCAGATGAAGCAGCAGATGTCATACAAGAAGCACTAAAAGAAGATGATTTTATACAATGGATTAAGCTGTGTACTAACATACTATACAAGAATCCGTCTGGGGAAGGACTAGGTGACGATCTAGTTGGCCTTAATCAGATAGCTCGTATGGTTGATACCTCGAAGATTAGACCTATGTTTAAGTCTTCTGGAATTAGATTTACTAATCCCAAGAAGATGTTTGCAGGGTACAGTGTTCGACAAATTCGACGTGTTGGTAATAGCATTGAACGGACTGAATTAAACGACTGGACATCGGCAGATATGTCTAGAGTCTATGTCGCAGATGAAGGTGGTGCAGTCAAAATAAATGATTTGTATCTGACTATTGGAGACTCTCGTAGTTTTATTCTTATTTCACCTAGAGGTATTGACTATCTCTCAGACGATATCGCACGCGAGACTCGTCCTGAGATAATTCAAAAACTCAAGGCAGAGAAGAATAAGTACGAGCAGAACAAGCAGATCATAACATCTCTTTTGAATACGCAAACCTCATCTGTACATAGTTACTCTGACATAGAAGTGCCAGCAGATGCCTTAAGTACAATTCAAGATATAGAAGCTAGGGATAGTACCCCAGAGCTTACACCTGCAGAACTTCGTAAACTCCAACAGAAGACTGTAGGTTACTCTCTGAGGAGGCCGTGGAATGATGACAAGTGGATATGGGACAAGGTAGAACCAACAATTGAAACAGTTGTAAATTCTAAAATTGAAACATACTACGGAACATCAGAAGACGGACCTAAGATAAAACTAGCGGCTGAAATGTTGCGCAGACGAGTTCCTAGTTGGGGAGAAATTTCTAATCATATGGTCGGATCACAGTGGGAAAGAAGCCCTATGCTTTTTAGGGAAGCGATTCCTTCTTCTGTTGACGGGTACTATAAGAAAGAGTTTCCTGATATTGTAGACAAGTACGAAACTAAAGCTCCGCAGCTTATTAGATTATCAGAGAGCAACTGTAAATACGCACGCAAGAACACAAACTGGAAGCACATTGATGACTTCTTCTTTACAATGAGTGAAGAAGGCGCTATCACTGCAAGTAAGTATCTTAAACCTGTCCTCACTTCTATATCTCTACGAGATAGAAAACAAGAGTGGTCATGGTTAGGAAACTTTACAGCTAAAAGTTTGCTCTCTCCTGCACATGCACTGTACAAAACTGTGCACAGGTATTTAGAGTTTTGCTATCCTATTAATCTTTGTAGCAGCGAGTTAGAGGTAGATGAGTTTGTTCAATATCTTGTAAACTTTATACAGTATCAAGATATTTGTGATACTGATGATCTATCTTTGAAGCAAGAGAAGTCTCGTGAGTTTTTTGTTGTAGATGTCCCAAGCATCGATGCGTACGACAAAGAAATTGCAGAGGTCGGATCTGTTTTAGATGACTTGTCAGAGCATATTGGTAGTTGGATGCTTCACTCTCGTGATACAAGCTATAATAATGCGCAGCACGATTCTATATATAATGTAGTATTTGCACACTACAACAAATTTGATATCGAAATCCCGGAAATCGAGGTACCCGGGATGAGATTTAACCTTACTCCTCGAAGTTAATTCCAAACATTAACAATGATAAATATAAACTTGATAGATGAGAACATCTCTATATCAATAGGTGAGGATTTTTACGTTATTCCGCACAACACTGCTACAATGAAGCGGTTAAGTGATTTAGCTGCTCAGGCTAATTTTGCAAAGACGTATGAAGACTACGAAGTTTATGTCCGAGAGATCTCAACTTTGATTGAGGAAAACGGAATAGATTCTGCAGCACTTATACAATCTAAATGTGATCATATTGTGCAAGATCCTCTGTCTAAGAGATTCTTCTTGACATATGGAGACGATAAGATTTCAGATATACCTATGCCTCAGTCTCTAGTTGATCGTATAATGGATTCGATTGACAAGAACATAGATTTCCTACCTGTTGTGAAATTGTGGACTCGTTTTCTACGTAATCCTTTCTTGAAGAAGAAGGGAGCTGCTTTTGCAGAAAGATTTGCTGACTTTGTAAACATGCGCTATGTGCATCCTGCAAATAAAGAAGTTTTTCTTGGGAAAGGTCTTGCCGAAGACGTAGCTACTGAACTGGCTACTGTGTATCAAATAAAGATTACTAATGAAGGTCTCTTGAACGGCTACAAAGTTAGCAGAGAGCTATTGCATAAGTATGATATTGAAACAGGAGAGAAAATTGATCGCTACAAGCGCACTTTTAATGTTGATACTGGAGAGATAGAGTCAGAAGGACTCCCCCAGTACATCGAAGATCGTGTGTTTGAGCCTGCAGTTATGGGTACTAGAGGCGATGAGTTTTATTGTGGTGATAACAAAGGTCATCACATTAAAGTAGGACAAACACATTCTCTTGAATCTTGGGATCAGGTAAATACTGATGACAATTCAGTGTGTGTCCCCGGACTTCACATTGGTGGTTTGAAATATATTGCTTGGTATGCTGGTGAGATACACAATGTGTTCGTCGACCCTATGCATATTGGTGCGATACCTGATTCAAATGATGGAGCAATTCGTTGCCTGCAGTATTTTGTGCATTCTAGTTTAGCTGGTGTAAATGGTAGTATGTATCATTCTTCTACCTATGCATCTATGACAGACGCGCAGTGGGCTGTTCTTCGCTTAGAGATTATGACAGATAATCTTGCAAAGATACAAGAGCTTCAAGCAGAAGATAAACTTTTAGATGTAATGTAACATGAGTCAACAAATTGAACGACTTCCTAAAGGAAAGGCCGTTTGTTTGATTGACGCAGACTCGTTGCTGTACTATGAGATGGGGAAGGAAACGTTGGAAGAGGCTATGGCTGGCCTTGACCAACGTGTTCTTCACATCCTAGAACAGTGCAATACTACTAAGTATGCGGGTTTTCTAACTCAAGGCAAGTGCTTTAGGTATGAGGTGGATGTTGAATACAAGGCTAAACGTAAAAAGTCTAACCGATCTGTGTTGTTTCCTTCTTTGAAGGAGTATGCACAGCAGAAGTGGGGCTTTACTTACGTGACTGAGCTGGAAGCTGATGATTTAGTCAGCTATTATTCATACAATCACGAAGAGAATACAATTATCTGTTCCCCTGACAAGGATGTACTCAAACAATGTATTGGGATGCATTATAATTATGGGAAAGCAGAGTTCACACACACGTCTCCTGATGAAGCTCTTAAGTTTCTATGGATACAAGCGTTGATGGGCGACAGCACAGATAATATAACAGGTATTCCAGGAGTAGGAGTAAAGACTGCTGAAAATTGGTTAAAGGATAGAACGAAAGACTTTGAGTCTTTTGCTATACGTAAGTATGTAGAGAAGTTCGGTATGATAAATGGTATCATGGAGTTCTTCAAAAACTTTAACCTTGTGTACCTACTAAAAACAGATGAGGATATGGCCAGGTATGGTCTTACTTTATCTGCTTTAGAGTGCATTGACATTTCTCAAAACGAGTTAGATATATGGGAAGATGAGTGATGCAAAGGGTCTTAATTTAACGCCTGTTGATGGGCGTACTGTTCGTCTGAACCGTCCTGTAGATTTTAGAGAAGTTATGGTAGACAAAGATATAGTTAAGCTATATCGAGAGTCTGACGATCTAGCTGTTGTAGCTGGGACTTCTGTAGTTTACAGAAAAACGAAGCACAAAGTAAATATTATTAGTCGTGGTACACATGAAGGGAAACTTGTTTCCTATGATCTAAAGTGTGCTTTGCTTACTAGTTCTAGTACTTTTGCGCTTCCTTTCTTGGGCGGTAACAGAAAGTACATGTTGTGGGATTCACTATTTGTGAATGCTTTTATCTCTACACCTGAATATGATGAGTGCATTGCTCTTCTATACAGGTTCTCGGGGGAAGAGATATTTACAAAGTTTGAATCTGCAATGTGTGCTATGCCTACGTTTATCAAATTTGAAGATGTGGATAAACACCACGTGCTTTTCACTTTTGATGTTCCGAGTTCTGCTAAGAGCTCATACGAACAATTTAGAAACGGACAATATTCGAAGATTGATGATATATGGAAATTACTAATATTAGATTATCACGGATTTGACAGCAAAGGACAAACGGCGCAGATACTGTACAAAAGCTCAGAGCTTAGAAAAGAACTAGAGGAACGTCTAGACACAAACCTAGGAGACTCGGAGGTGCACAGTATCCCTAATATGACCTATGAGCGATTTAATAAAGAATACTATCAAACACATGCATCCACTATTTAAAGATGTGGACTATGGATGGGGGGAGTTGGAGCCCCTCATCAATAGCTCACAGTTCGATTTTACGGTAGAAGAGATAAAGACAAAAGGCAAAAAGATATATCCTAAACGAGAGGATTTGTTTAAGGCCTTTAGACTTTGTCCGCTAGAAAAGGTTAGAGTAGTGATACTCGGACAAGACCCATATCATAATGGTCAAGCAACTGGATTAGCTTTTGGGGTAGCACATAAACCTATCCCTCCTTCTTTGCGTATCATACACAAAGAGCTATGCGCACAGTTCGATCACAACCAACCAATCGAGGAGTTCGATCACACTCTAGAGCATTGGGCAAAACAAGGAGTTCTACTTCTTAATACTTGTCTAACTGTAGAAGAGAAAACTCCTGGAGCCCACGCTGGTATGTGGGATTGGTTTGTGAGAGAAGTGTTGCAAATGGTACAAGCGAAACGGAGACACACTATATTTGTTCTCTGGGGTAAGCACGCTCAGAAGTTTACTAAATTCATCAATGTCGCTACGATTTCATCTGCACATCCTGCAGCTGAGGTATACACAGGCGGTAAAGGTGGGTTCCACGGCAATGGACACTTCCTAGACTTAAATAGTCGAGTAGGTAACATTGACTGGTTTAAACTTCCAGAGACTGTATCCGAAGATGCACAAATTAAAATGTACGATCAAGATGTATGGCAATGACAAACTTAGGTTTTGGGAACAAGACTATAAAACAACAACTACTATGGATGTAATCAAATCAGATACCATTAAAGAAGCACATGATATCTTAGACAGCTTGAAGACTCTCCTTGCGGAGAAGAACCAGGCATACGGAGACAGTGCTCTTTCTGATATTAATTTGTTTTGCAATCTATCGTCACTCCAATTGTTGGAGGGACAGATAGAACATAAGTTGCGTAGGCTTAAAAACCTAGGTGTTGACGGCGACACGGAAGACACACTCATGGATCTCATGGGGTATCTAACGTTGTTTATGGTAGCTGTTAACCGATCGAGAAAATAAGGAAATTGGGGTGGCGGCTTTCGCTGCCCCTTTTTTAGGGCCTTACTTCTTACTAGTCAGTTCATAGTACTTTGAAGCCTGTTCTGGGTCTACTGATTTGTACAAACCAGCAGCAATTGGGAATACATCTAAGAGTTCTTTTGTCCACTTAAGATCTCCTTTTTGCATTCTTCCTGCTCGACGTTGATAATAAACATCTTCATCAGGTACAAGCCCGACAGAATTAAAAAGTAAATCTTTAGATGCTCGGAGCAGCTGAATATTATCTTCAACTAATTGGCTAGCCGCTGTAGGATTTTTCATCAGTCTAAATAATTCAGCTGGGTCTCTGAACGCATTAAGTTCTGTCTTCAATCTATGTGCTTGATAAATGGCAAAGTGCCCTGCAAAGTTATCAAACTCGTCGTCGTCATCCATTGCAGCTCCTAATGCGCTAGTCATAAGACCTAGCATTGACAAATAGATCTGTTCGTGATAAACTCTTTTTAAGTTTTGTTTTTGTAAATCCGACAGATCTTTTGAGAATGGGTTTAGATTGTTGAACGCTCGAGCAAATTCACGTCTCCGTACCAGTGCAAGCGAACTTCCTATCGCTCTTGCTACGGTTGTGTAGTATCCTTCTGTAATATCTGCTAGCTCTACATCAACATGGTATCCCCCAGTAGAGTGTCCAAATCTTTTCCTATAGGCAGGCACTAAGAACTTTCTAAAAAGCATTAAAGGTCTAGTAACGTTCTGACGCTCTAATAGCACCTTATCAATAGGACCTTTAAGCTGGTTAGTTCTTTTAGTAATCCCATTAAGCTTACTTGCAAAAGCTGCTAGTTCTTTCTTACCAAAGTTTGCAACCTCTGAATTTACTACAAGTCTGCCTTTGCTGTTTATCTCCATCACGTCCCAAAGGTTAGCTTCTTTGCCCTCCTTTGTTTTTATAACCTTACCGTTCTTATCCTTAAGGGTTCCTTCTAAGGATATAGCTAAGGCTACCATCTTCTCAGCTGTAGTTTGCCATTCCATTCCTCGTTGTGCTGCAAATGCTGTCCCAAAGTCTGTTGCTTTTTTGACCGCACTTCCAGTTGTTTTCTCAAATGCCTGCGAGTGTTCCTGCAAAGCATCAAACATCTCTAGCATCTTATTAAGCTTAGTTTGTTTATTAAACTTAGGGCTTAGTCCTTCCGACGACATGCTTGCAAGCACTTTAAATCTTGCACGAGATAGGTCCGATCTGCTGTAGAATTGGTTTGCCCACCCTTCTTGAGCATTCATAGTGCTGTCAATTATGAGCTGGTTGGTTGCTTGCAGCATGTTACCAGATAATCGTGCTAGCGCTGTCATTGTTGAAGCTTGTCCCACCAGTTTTGATACTGAGAGCTTGCCTAAAACTGTTTTTTTAGCATTCCCCTTTATAGACTCTCCGTAGATTACATTGTCAATGAAGCTTTCTAATGCTTTATGTGTGTTTGACTTTTTTCCTTCCGCTTTTAACTCAAGGTTGTACCCTAGCTTTTGTGCTGTGCGATCGGTTAAGTAGTTACCAGATTCCATCATGGTTAACGTACCTCGAGAAGCTATAGCATCATGCATTACGTTTACCATGCCTAACATTTTAGCCTTAGCCTCGTATCGGTTAGACATATCAGTAAACTTAACTATACTGTCTACTATGTTCTTAGACACCTTAGCTTCTTCTACTACGTTAGTAAAGTATCTAGGTATAAACTTCATTCTCTCACCACTAGCCTGTACCAGCTCCCCAAAGTCTGTATCAGTTTCTTGTAGGTAAAACGCATCATTTATTACGTCGGTTACCGCCTCTCCTGGGTTGCCCTCTAGTCCTATATCCAGTGCCGACTTTCTAACAGATGGAAGTATGTACGAAAAGTTGTCCCAGGAGTTCTGAGACATGCCCCCTTTCCCAAGTTTCTTCTGCTGTGCTTTATATATCTTTAGCAACACATCATAAAACTCTTTTGCTTCCGCAGGCATAGAGGTATACTTTGTGTTATTGTAGCTCTGGTTAGGTACAGTTAAGTTCCCTACTATCTGCATCCCATTTTTTCCACGTCTGTATACCTTTTTTATTTCTAGCTCTAGTGCATGGTACTGGTAGGTTAGCTCCTTTCCTGTTTCTTCTTTCCCCTCTTTAAACGCTTTGATTCGTGCATAGTCTAAATTATCTCGCTCTGTAAGCATGCCGTCAATAATGTCTCGTGCGCCTTGTATTTCTTCAGTATTTTCTGCATACCACTTTGCTACAGCTGCATTATATCTTCTACCATTGTCAGACCTAAAGAAATCATCTAAGTCAGCATTGTCTTTGGGATAGTTGTGTGCTTTTTTAGCAGCTTCAAATGCTTGAGTCTTTGCACTCTGAAATCGTTTCATGTCGTAGGGCTGCACAAAGGACAGGACCGGTACCATTTTAATTGTACCGTCTTCTTGTCTTCGTGCAATGTTTACAGTCTCAAACAAGTTTTCATAAAACTTATCGGGTCTATCTTCAGATACACCTTTCCATGCTCTAAATTTTTTAAAGGCAGGTTCTAGTTCATACTTTACATCAATTGTTTTCTGATGAGCATCAAATAATTCTGACTTCACAGCATTTGCAAACAATTGAATGTTAAGTTCTGAGTTGTACACTAAAGGATCTGCGTACATAGAAAAAGACGAAGTATCTTGGTGCGTTTCTCGTAACTCTCGTATGATAGCCTCTCTTCCAACTATCTGTTCCTTTAGCTGTGTAATATTCAGCCTCATTAATTTCTCTCTTCTCTCTTGTCCTGCCCCGATTTTAAGAGTATCACGCATAATTTTAATTGCACGTGGATCTCTTCTCTTTAGTCCTTCATAGGGAATATTAAAGTCTTTCTTTGCCACTGCAGCTTCTAGCTTCTCTATACTGGCATTAAACTTTTGGTTAACCTCCATTGGAGCATACTCCAGCAATAGATCCGCTTGAATAGGTATAGCTATTTCTAAGTACCTGTCATTCAGATCTTTCATATCAGCTATTGACACTACAAGTTTGTCTAAGAGTTCATCTTTTGTCCCAGACTCATCTTGCATCTTCACCAGTTTATCCGCAAGTTGGTTGATTACCGATAGATCTCTGTTTTCTGTGTAGAAAGCATCTAGTGTTTGTTTTAAAGTAGAGATTTTAGATAAAATTACTGCTCTATCTGAGTTAGGCATAGTCTTGTATGAGACAGCATACTCCTCTTCAATCCTATCCATTGCTGTAGCAGCTCTTTTGCTTAGATTAAATACATAATCTACGTAATCATAGAAGTTGTCTACTCTTTCTTTTCCAGTTGTTACTTTCCTAAGCTGTATTTTTAACAGTTCCAGCTCTCTTCTCCTATTTTTTACAGGATCTGTTTCCTCAAGTCTATTTAATCTATCTATTTGCAGCTGTAGGTTTGTAATAATCTTATCCGTTAGATCGTCTACTTTTTCTTTCCTATCAAATGCTTCGCTGATTAAAGGGTCAACAGTTTCCTCTATTTCTTCTACTCTGTCTACTCCTTTTGTGGTAGTAGATGAATTTTGAAGATCACTTGTAGGATTCAGTAGCTCTAGGATATTGTCGTTTACAGATATGCGTGTGTCTTTTCCGGCAGGAGTTTGCATTATTAAGTCTCCCACAACTCCAAAGAACTCACGTGCTGTATTATTTATGGTAGCTATGTCCTCTGCTACTCCATCTTGTTTTACAGCAAACAAAGCGTCTCCGTCTTCAAATACCATGTTACGAGAACGCAGCATGTTTTCAATTTTAAAACCTGCACGCGCACCGCTAGGATTATCTTCAACATAGTTAAATACCTCTGTTAGCAATGCATTTTCTACTCCCCCAACTCTATAGCTACAGCTCATTATTTACAGTTTTTATCTAGGTTAGTTTGAGTTCCTGTGTTTCTTGTCTCTCCTTTGGAAGACGTTACCCCTACTTGAGAACTGGTTATACCCTCACGTGCTGTCAAATCTACTGCTTTTATTTTACCTCCTGATGTTTTAACCTTAACACTTGTCTCTCCATTAACATTAGACCAGAAACTAGTTTTAACTACTTTTCCTGTTGCATCTCGTAAGTTCAACTCTAGCAGGTGATTTGGAATTCCCAGGCTATGTATCTTATAGTAGACTCCGTCCTTGTATTCATACACGGATATTTTATCTACTCCTAGTTTATAATTTCTTTTAGTAGCAAATCTTGGAAAGTCCTGCTTTACACTGGCTTTAGACCCTATTAACACTTTACCTGCATCTCTAAACCCGCTAGGTACTTTACCTATCAATGGTCTTCCTCCTATGCTGGAAGTACCATAGTTCTGGACAAAGTCGAACATAAAGTCACTAAAGTATCTAGGATCTTGTTTGGCTGTGTGGAACTCTTCTCGCATATACTCCATCAAGCTTTTGCCTGTGGCCTCATCTTTAATCTGTAAGAAGAAGTCAATTGGGACAGAGTTGTAATACGTACCGAATGAAGGAGCGAGTCCAGTGGTAACTACAGAATTGATAACTAATCGCTTAGCTATATTCTGTATCTTTTTATTTAACTCTTCGCTGTTTTCTTGTCCCTGCGTATACAGCTCTGGGTTGTACAGAAGTTTACCAAAGTCTTGTCTGATCTTTTCTCTTGCTTCTAGCGTCATCTTCTCAGTATTCTCCATTGATATGCCCCACACTCTATTAGTAGCCTTATCATTCCCAATACCAGGAATTGCTCTGCTTAGCATTTCATTTTCCTGCAACGTTGGAATCTCCTTTATAAGATTCTGTATTTGCGTATTCAAGTTGTCGTTAGGGTTTAACAACATGCTTTTGATTACGTCTTTTCGCATGAACTGCGTCATAGGAGACCCATCCTTAGTGAGTAAGTGATAGAACAAAGCTCTATCTGTAAATCTGTGCTCTGCAGCTGTCAGCTTAGTTTTACCTGTAGCCTCTTTGAGATCTGACTTAAATTGTTTTACAGACTCAGTTCCTCCTAAGAACAACTGTGACGATATCTGCATTGATTCATCAATCATATTGTAGAAGGCACGCATAGTTCTGTATGCATCTCCTTTGAGTATTTTTTCTACTTCACTGTATCCTACAATATTGTTGTCTCCCCCTCTTCTGTAGTTCTCAAGAGTATCTAGATAAGCCATTACCTCCCCAAGGTCTCCCATACCGTCTAGATTATCTACTGCAATTACCGCATAGTAGTCAGATAAGCTATTACCTGCAGAGTATGCATTTGCAAAAGCTATGAATGCGTTCTTAGCAGACTCGCTTGTGCTATCATTAGCAGCAGTGATGGCTTTTAGCTCTGCTGTATTTATAACAGGAGTCTCCAAGTTTGGATCGTTCTTATTTATCCTACTGTACATTTGCCTAGAAATGCCTAGCTCATTGAACACAGTTCCTACACCAGCTGAACTGGTTCTACGTTTCTCAACAAACTGTCGTACAAGAGGTGTGGTAAGAAGTGCAACTACGTCAGCATCTTCAAATCCTATACTCTTTAAGTACACTGTTGCATTTAGAGTCTGGTCATTGTCATTCAACGCGGTGTGTATCAACTTAGAAGCGGCGTCGAGAGCTGCTGAAAGTCTTTCTACAATTCCATCTAACGTTCGTTCTTGTGTGAATGGGGATAGAATATTGATCTGATTCAACAACACACCATTAAGCATAAAGTGCTTAGATGAGTTGACCATCGTTCCTGTACTAATGTATTCGGAGTTAGGGTCATTGTATTCTGCTGCTTGTGCTGCAATGTTCCAGCCTGAAATAGCATTAGCGTATCCACCCACCAAAGTTGCCGCACTTTTGTAGTTAGACTCCATCCGTATCTCAGTCATAGGATCATCAAAGGCCATCTTTTGTTGACCTTCTTGGACCTCATCTGCCAGAGCATTAAGAGTATCTTGAGCAAGAGGTCTGAACAAATAAGGTGCAGTCTTAGGATTGGTTAAAACTGCTTCTGATAAATTCAGCAAGTCATTCTTTCTTTTTGCCAGTTTAGATTTTGCAGTGTTATCTCGGAAAAGTCCAAATAGTTTGTCAATGTCAAAGTCACTACCAGTCTGCACTGTTATGTTGCCCGCGAGTATAACTGTTTTGCTGTATCCCTTTGGGAGAATTCCTGCTATTCTACTTGGGACATTTGAAGAGTAGTCTTGGTTTGGGATACGATACATAATACCGGTATCTCCTACCTTTAGTCCTAATCTGTCTGCTACGTCTTGTGAGATAAGTACTTCTGAGTGTATTACTTCCCCAGTTTCTTCATTAATATCTAAGTGCCGAAGCTCTCTTACTTCGCCATCAATGTTCCACTTACCTGGACCCGCAACCTGTACCAGTTCTCTTCCTGGAAGCTTGATCTGATAGACATTAGTCTTGAACAAGGAGTAGATTAAACTTTCGAACTCTCTTTGGTATACTGGGAAGTATAGAGGTACGTTAAAGTCATAGCGTCCTGTCTCTAAGTCCTCCACTAATCTAAGTTGCTTATCTAAGTTAGAGTCAACTTGATTGTTCTTAAGCTTGGTGTCATATATAACCTCACGTATTCTTTGCAAGAAGTTAAGTCGTAGATCATTGTTTGATGGGTCTGCTTTTAAAGCTGACCACCCAATCTCATCAAATAACTTTTTGCCCTGCATTTGTATGATATCTTCATGGGCATTGTGATACTCGTTGAGTAACTGCTCACCGGTAAGAGTAGTGCCGTCTGCTAAGGTATAGGTAGCTGTTTTGTCTACCATTGCAGGAATGCCTTTCCGAATCTGTCGATTCATCTTAGCAGTCATGTCCTCTTTGTCATTGATAATTTGAGGCATGTAAAGCTTAGAGCCGTCCATGTCTCTTGACTCTAACCCATCAAACATCTGTTCTCCTAGTTCTTGATTAACTTCAAAAAGCTGTCCTTTAAATAATTTCTTTGCAGACTCTGTGTTGATGATATCGATGGGATCATTAGGATCCATCATTCTCTCGTACATAGTATCTAACAACTCGTTACCCTTTACAAGGTCTTTTGTGAGTACAACATAGGAGTTCTTCTGCATGTCTACAGTCATTACTCCCTTATCTATTAGTCTTTCTTCTGCGTAAAACTTGTAGGCAGGAGTGTACTTTGCTTTCCATTCTCCGGTTCCTGCTATATACTCATTGAACCACTGCTCGTCTTTAGCTGTCCACCTACCAAGACCCTGTTCAAGATTACGGAACATGTGTGGAGATATAAATGCTTGCGCATCTGTGTGGTCTGCCTCTATGTTCGTGGTTTTATACTGGTCTGCTATATTTCTTGCTTTTTCAGCCGCCTCTTCTTTACTGTACTTTAAGTTTTCGAAATACTTAACATACATCCTTTCTATGCGCCCAGCTATCTCATCATGGTAAGGATCAGAAATACGAATCTTCTGTATGCTTGCCTCCTTAATAATTTTAGGTATGCCGTACGTAGGGTCATGTACAAACTCTCCTTCCATCATCAACTTATCTCCTGGGGTATTAAGCAAGCCCATTCTTTTATAGAATGCAGCGGTGTTTTTAAACTGCACTACTCCCCCACGAAACGCTTGAGCCATTTCTATTCTAGCTACAAGATCAGTAAGTATATATGCTTTTACTAATTCTGCAGCACCTCCATAGTTACTTTGACTGGCGTCTATTCTAGAGCCCTTAGGTATTGACCAAGAGTTTTCTGCTTCATTAAGCTGCAGAATATTGTATTTAGCAAGCTCCTGCATAAACTGCTCATTGTATTCCTTAAACGTAGTCTCAGAGTAATTCTTTACTTGATTGTTGATTTCATCAAATACATACCTATACACTGAACTCTCTGGATTTTTTAGAGCATTTTGTATGACTTGAGATAGTTTTCCACCTTCCACTTCTGCATCTACTATACCTGATAAGTGAAACCCATTATTTTCATTTCGTGCTAGATCAGGATTAAGGCTTAGTCTTACTAAGTCTCGTATAACAATGTGAGTAAGCATAGCTCGCTCTCCTGATGCTGTCTTTGGAATACCTGCGCTTGTTATATCTTTCTTGATGGGGTTCCCAAAAGTAGGCACTTTCAAGAAATCTATTCTACCTCTTGTTTCCTGTACAGGGAGTGGTATGTAAGAGTATCCCTGTCCGTCGTTTAGAAACATGTTGATTCTAAGTATCATAGAATCTCTCTCAGACAGCTTTACATACTCTACGTTTTGATCGTCTTGGGTTTCATTCTGAACTACATCTAAGCTAAAGCTAGTAACGTCAAACTCTTTTTGTTCTATCAAGTACAAGAATAACGCTCTACCTTTTTCCGTTTTTCCAATAGTCATTGCCAATGAAGGGTCTTTCATCATAAGCTGGTACAGCTCTGAGTCTTTTCCTTTCTGCATGTCCTGCAACGTATCACTAAATGTGGTTGGGAGGTTGTAAGGATAGATAGTCTTTCCTTTTCCGTTAACGTATGCGAGTGCTGTAGGGAGGGTAAACTCTGCGGCTATTTCTGCGAGAGCCTTAATGGTAGAACCTTCTGACTTAAAGAAGTTTACTGGAGTCTCTTTCAGTGTTGCTTTCTTTACTATGCCTCCTTCGGTTGTAAGATTAAGAGCTTTACTTATAACAGCGTTTATTAACTTGTTATATATGATTTGGGCTTCATCTTCCGGGTTACCCTCATGCTTCTTTAAGTAGCTTAGCAGTCTAGCTTCTGCTTGTGACTTATTCCTAGCCATCCCTAGTGATGAGAACCACATAAGGTCATTTAACGCAACTGCTTTTTCTTCTGTGCTTGATGCCTGTTGGTATTGTCCTATAGCATTTTTAATATGCTGAATTCTTGATTTGCCTTCAATAACGTTATTGTTAAACTTTAGCTTGCCTTTTGACTCTATAAATACTGCTCCTGGTCGAGTTACAATTTCAGTGGATACTGACTCTGCTTTCCAACTAGTAGCCCATCCTATTGCAGCACTTTTTCTATCAGAGTTGATCGTCTTAACGTTCATCGCCTCTTCTATCATCTCCTCCTTTACTATTCGGTGTTCCGAGTAAGTCTTTTTAAAGAACCTAGATAATGCTGCAGCATCTGCTGCCTGTACAGGACCTTTTAAAAAGTTTGCAATAGGTTGTAGTACTTCGAAGTTAGGAGCAGCTTCTATGATGTTACCTAAAATTTCTTCGTATGACTGTGATCCTACTGCAACTGCAAGTGCGGCTCTTATAGCTTCATCTACATTAACATATGTAATAAAGCCTATAGAGTTTTCTTTGGCATTTGTAATCTTAGAGAATAATCTTCTTACCTCTTCGCTAACAGTCTTTGTAGGATCTAGCTCAAAGTGAGAGATGTTGAAAATCTTATCGTAATTAGTTTCTTCTTTACTTGCTAATCCTTCGTCTTCTATTAAGTCTTTTCTGACTTGTGATTTAGCAAGTCCTACGGTGTAGCCGTATTTTTTCAAGTCCATTGCGACAGCGTCTCTCCACCCAAATTTGTCTACGTTTCCTAGCTCATCTTCTACGTTAAGCCAATTGTTCCACACATTGAAGTATACACTTGCAGCTTTTTTGAGATCAGCACTGTTTGAGTTTCGTATAAAAGAAATAGGAATTGCCCCTTCAAGGATTGCATCTGTTGCAGGAATACCTGCTATAAATTTATATTTTTTGGCTGCTGCACCTCGCTCTTGTTTAGTTGTTGCTTTTGCAAATGCGTCAAGAGCTTCTTCACTCACGTATGTCCCATCAGGATTACTGATAGAGTGCTTAAGAAAAAATCTAGCAATTTCTCCTTTATTGCTTTCGTCTGTGCCTAGCAATTCTGTGGCTAAAAGCTTTTTGTTTATACGAAAGTCTTCTAGTTCTCTAAACTGCTTTACAAAGATGGAACTAACACTATCTACTATATCTTGTTGGAACTCAAAGTCTTGGTTAAAGGCGTCTACAAGTCTGTATGCTTCCTTGCCCTCAAATCTTTCAGCACTACGCTCAAACTTCTTAGGCATCTTGTTTGACTCTATAAGAGAGTAAAACTGTTGTATCTCTACTGTGTTGGTAAATAGAGCTTTAATAAAGTTAAACAGGTCTTGAAAGAACTTTTTGATCTTACCTGGGAGAGTTTCTTCTGTACCCTGTGCTGTAAACACATAGTCTCTAAACTCCTCAGCCATCATTTCTTCTAACTCAAGAGGTGTAGCATTTGGCAAGTTGTACTTTACTCGTGCTTCTTTGTACAGCGCTTCTCTTTGCTTATCGGTAAGCATTGTTCGGAAGCTATAGTGAAATGCTTCGTGGTATTCAGTACCTACTTCGGCGTTGTTCCACAAGTATACCCCAGCGTTCTTCATGTAACCATGAGCAACTGAACTGCCTATTCGTAGTGCAGCATCATAAAACTCTACAGGTATACCTCTCTTCTTTAGCCATGCTTCAGCCTCAGCTCTATCCATCTTAACTATAGGATTTTCTCCAGCTAATCTAAACGGGGCATCGTCATCACTTACGTTGTCATCTAACTTTGTATTTGTGTTACTTGCACGAGACCCTAGAGATTCCTCTACTTTGGGCCCTATACTTTCATTCCACGCAGCAGTATTTGATTTCTCTGCAAAATAAATAATATCGTCTGCAACGTATTGAATTGCAGATACATTTCCTGCATCGTCATAGGCAACCTGTACGTTGTATCCTTCTACTTTTACGCCTCTTTTTTCAAACTTATATCTTAGAGTAAGTACGGGTTCTTTTTCTGTAAAATCTGGCTCTTTCTCATCTAGCCCAGGTTCTTTTTGTTGACTTTGTCCTTCTTGCTCATTTCTTCTAGCTTGCGCTTTTGCTGCAAATAACATTTCTGCGGCAGTCGGCTCTGCAGTAGGTTGGGGAGTAGGTTGATGAGGAGTTATTTTTACAGATTCTGCAGTTAGCTTCTTCCCTCCTACTCTTGTCTCAGCTACATCAAAGCTTAAGCCTATATCATGGTATATAGATCCGTCGACTGTAGCTATGTCTGTCCCTATGATTCCTGCAAACCCAGCTGCGTTGTCGTTTGGATTACGCTCATGCGTAGCACTAGCTAGCGCTTGGAATGCTGCAGGGTCGGTGTTCATATCCGCTATGTCAACCTGCCGTCTTTTATTAGCAATAAGCTTAGATAGCTCTGGAACAATGCTGTTTATAAATGCATCCGCTACGGCATTTTGCTTAAGTACTTGGAACCCAATTCCTTTAGTAGTAACTCTTCCTTCCTCATCCCTAGTAACTTCCTGTATTAGATTTCCAAGGACATTTTTGTTTTTTCTAATATCTGCAGCAGTTAAGGTCCCATTTACAAGACCTTCTAAAGTTTCACTATCAATAGAAGCTACAAAAAATGCTCCTGGTACGTTAGTTTGTGATCCAGGTATTGGAATACCCATTCGTATTACACGCTTTTTTGTTCCAGGTATATACCTGTCCTCTACTTGTAAGAATAGGTTTCGTATAACATCAAATTCTCCAGGCTCTAATGTGTTAAGTCCGACAAGATCAACAAGCTCGTTGTATGCAGCAGGATCACTAGACTTTGCTAGCAGTTCTAATGTTCTAGTTTGTTCCGCTTCGTTAAGCTTTGCAGTTGATACTACATGTGATCTCCACTCTCCATTAGAGTTTTTAGCAAAGACTACAACTTGTCCGTATGGCAGGTTTAGTGATTTTGTTCTCTGAACAGCAGTATCTAGGCTTGCTTGTTCTGCAGGAGATAACATCTGTGTGTTAGCAACTTTGATTCCTCTAGCGTTTGTACCGTCCTTATCATAGGTAACAACTCCAATAGGGACATTTCCAAAAGTCTCAAACACATTAAAAAAGAAAGGTACCTGCGATCCGTCCTCTGCCGCTGCAACAGCATTGTTTCTGTTATTAAGTTGCTTCTGTGCTACTTTAACAGTTACTGCTTGTTCTTCTTGCTTACCTGCTTTCCAGTTCTCATAAACAGCACGACGCATAGCACTGTCATTAGCTGCAAGAACTCCTACAATACCTTTCCCAGGTACACGTACATATATAGGAATATGTGTTGCCTGATTAGAGTACTGAGATTTGTTCCTGTTCTCTAACCACCAAGAATCTTCTATGACTTCAAGCTCAACAGTACTACCAGCTTTTACTTCTTCACTGTCAAGTAAGTCTTTTCGGTCTATGACGGGCTTCCCGTCTACTGTTCTTTTCTCATCAAGGTTGTTAGAAAAAGGCTGTCCCGTAGAACTAACAAAAACTTTACCGTCATCTGTTAATTCAAACTGTCCTTGTCCATCAGACCTAGTAAACAATGCATCTTCTTTTGTAGCTGAAGGTTCGTTAGTATTTTCACTCCCAGGAGCAGCTGAGGTATCCGTTTTTGTTTTACCTGCCTGTGGCTCGTCATCCTTCGAGTTTTGACGTCTTTGACGATCTCGCTCTGCTTGCTTCTTTCGGGCAACTTCTACAGTATTTACAAGAGGTTCCTCTTGAGCTCGTCCTTCTAGATAGGTTTTGCGTGCTTTTTCTAACAGCGGCGTAAGTCCAGTCAAGTTTGTAACTTCAGTTCTAGTCAATGCATTCCAACTAGACTGTGCTTCTGCAACTGTTGCTTGACGGTTTCGTACTTCGTTGTTTGCTTTCTCAATAGCCTGAGGAGATACACCAGCTTCTTTAAATCCTTTTACCTTCTCTGCAAGTTCACTTGAGTCGACTGTACTAGTGATAGCTTCGTCTACTACTGCATCTATCTTTTGTTGCTTAGCTGTACGTTCTACCAACTTTGCTCTTGATATAGCCAAGTCTCGAGTCTTCGGATCACGCAGTAGGTTTTTTAAACCTTGAGCACCATTATCTTTTTGTGTAATGAGGTCTCTAAGGTCTTCGAGTTCTTGTTTTAAAGCTACAAGCTGCTCAGGCGCCATAGTTTTACGTGCGTCTTCAAGCAAAGCATTAATGTTTTTAATAAGGTTAGGAGATGAGGGAGTAAATCCTTCTTCTGTCACTACCCCAAAAGCATTACGAGCATATCTTCTAAGCCTGTTCTCGATATCAATTACTCGCTTTCTTCCGTCCTTCTGCTCTGTCTCTACGGACAAGCTAGAATCAGGGAACATAGCTTTAATTTTATCTACTTTTTCTTGTATGGCTCCGTCAACCATACGCAGTGTAGCAGCTTCTTGCTTTAAGAACTTTTTGTACACACTCTCGTCTGCCTGCTCTTCGTCTTCTAATTGTTTTGCCTCCTTTGACATAAACAACCTGGAGACTCCCCTCTTTGTAGGAGTAGCAAACATCTCATCTATGAAAGACGCAGACTTCTCTACTTCTTTTACTGTCTCTAGTATACCATCAATCTGTTTGTTCTGATCGATCTTACTGTCAGCATCATACCCAAAGGTTTCTTTGAACTCTTTCTCACTCAGGTCTTTAGCATCAGTCATCATCTCTCTAAACATATCCAGGCTCCCAGCCTCGTAATGTTGTAGAATCTGAGCTGCTCTAAACTTCTTTTGATAAAAGTCATATAGCTTAGAGTCACCTGCGGCTTCAGCTTTCTCCATCTCTTTTAAGAAATAAGATTGTACTCCTACCTCTTCTGACTTTGCTGCAAGATTGTAAAAGGCAGGGCTATTAAATAGCTTCTCTTGTACATCTCTGTTCTTGCGCTTAGCTTGTGATTCTTGGAAGCTAGTTTTACCTCCCCCAAGTATACCTACAAGTGCACCGATGATGAATTGCTCTCTTGCTTCAGGGTTAGAAAACGTTTCAGACGCTCTCTTCCCTATCTGAGGAAGGGCTTCACCTAGAGCTTTTATTCTGCTAGTATCCATCATCCCCTCAACTAGCTCTCCTAGACCTGCGTCATTATAGCGAGCCATTTGATAGTCTGTAATACCTTCTTGTATGGCGTACTGAGAAGCTTCTTCTGTTCCCTCAGATGCCATTGTAGCTAGAAAAGGAGCACTAAACCTAGCTCCCTGTGCTACTTGTCTAAATCCTCCTGGAAGATCTGCAAGTTTGTCAACGACTAAACCTTTACCGGCCGCTCTTTCAGCTGCTGTTGTTTTTCTTAGAAAAGATGAAGTTATGTTTCTAGATTTGAATGGCTTTAACAGCCCTCTAAATGCAACCGCGTTACTTGCAGTAAGTACAGCAACGTTCCCATAAAATGCAGAAGCTTCAGCTTCCTGAGCTTGCATCTTAAGTTGTTGCATTTCCTGAGAAGTCAGGTTAGGATCTTCTCCTCTAAACTCCTTATCCTTTTTTGCTTTTGCTACAAGCTTCTCATAAGTTATACGACCTGTCTCCCTGCCTTCCAATGCAGCTTCTCCCAATGAGGAGTAGAAAGCACCTTCCATATAAGCAGCAGCTCCTCCGACCTTTGATGTCCAGAATTTAGTATTTCTGTATGTATTTAAAGACTTAGCAACTCCTGCACCAGAAGCTAAAGACTTACCTGTTCTATATGCAGCTAATGATCGTGAAAGCTTTAATGCTTGTCCTGCTCTTCCTACTATACTAAGTCCCCCAGTTGCATACATACTTGCAGCAGTTCCCAAGAAAAATCCTACGCCGTCAAATACTTTATCGCTAAGAAAGTTTGCTGTCCATATACCATCAAGTGTTCCCTTGTTAGCTATCTCCTCTCTAGTGTAGTAGTGAGGCATGGACTTTCGAATAGACTCTCTCCACTCTTCTGTGTCTATTGCTCTAGCATGTTTTGCTTCGTATGCAGCTAAGCTTTTTTCGCTGAAAGATTTACTTGTATCAGTAGCATAATCTATCAGACCTGCCATTCCTGTAAAGGTGTTAACAAAAGACGCCCCTGCAGTTACTCCAAGCTTTGTAAATCCTCTACCATACTTTTCCCAATTACCTTGCCTTTGAGCTCTAAGCTCTTCGTAGTCTCTAGTTTGCGCAGAGACATCTAGCCCGTAATCAGAATAGTTAGAGAAGTCTCCTGTACTGACTGCCCCAAATAAACCTTGAGTTTGAGAGCCTCGTTCTCTAGGTCTGTATGTCCCTGTTCCTTCAGAAAGTAATGCCCCAAGAGGGTCTGTTGCTTTAGGCTTAGAAAGTAATCCAGTAAGAGGATCGAGTGGTTTAGTATCGCTCATATTTTATCTATTATTCTGCGCCTTTAGTTCATTGTACTTTTCAATAAAGTCAGCAAGAGCATAGTTTTCTTCTAACGGTTCGCCATCTACCCCAGAACCTTTAACGTGTACTCTGCTTATACCTGCTATAATACCTAGGTTATCGTCTTTCATTTCTCGAATAGTAGGGAACATTGTTATTTCCAAATCTGTTCCGTTGATATTCTTGTTGAAAGTGACACCTTCTTCAGGTGAAACCGCTCCTGGTATATTCATCATCAAAGATAAAGCATCGTTTGTTAGCTGCATACCTGGATTATCAAATTCATTGTTGACTCTACTTTGCATAGTAGGGTCAAAGCTTGAGATAACATCATCGTATAACATTGTAACAGAAGAGGCTCCTAGTGTAGCATCTCTGTCTGCTCCTGTAGCCTTCTTTAACTGTAACACAACACCAGCCTGCATTCCTGAATCAGTTGGAACCTGTGTAAATCTTACGTCAGCTATTTGTGCAAGTCCTATATTTTCCTTTCCTACGAGATCCTCTACTGTGTTTATCTTTCCTTCTGTTCCTCCGGGGACAATAATATTAGAATTAGCATAAGCAGAAAGATCCTTGCCTTTAAGTTCATTTAAAATCAGCTTCGACCTAGTGCCTTTCTTATCATCTCCAAGAGCCACTGAAGTAACATCCATGCTATAGTTAATATTCGATCTGGATTCTAAGATTTCAGCTGATTTTTCTTTTCTAGCTACAATTTCGTTTTTAATAATATCTGCAAAGTCAGTAGATATTTTTTTAATTCCTGTTTCATCTAATCCTAAGCTTCCTCCTGGAGCAGGACCTGTACGGTAATCTCCTTGGCCTGTGTAGCCTTCTGGTCCTGGTTTTGTACTTCCCATACGACGACGACCATCAGCAGTGGTAGCGCTAGTAGCATCTTTGACCTCTACAGAAGAAGCAAGCTCTAACATTTCTTCTGCCTCAGCGCTTTCTATTCCGAATAATTGCTGTGTTATTTCTAGCATAGCAGCTTTGGGATCTATCCCTGCATCTTTTAAAGTCGAGGCTTGTGCGGGGAAAACAGAAAGCATATCTTGTAATATTACAATTTTAGCTGCTTCCCGCGAACTTTCATCTCCCTCTCCTGCTGTTATGCTAATAGTATTTGCTTCTTCATCATATACGAAATTTCTGTCCAATGGCATAGTTTCAAAGTATGATTTTAAATCATCTGCAGAACTCATAGATTGAATAGCCATATCAGATACAGCATCAGAAACAAACGTTTCTGAAAAGTCTTCGTAAGAGTTTTTAAGAAGTCTTTGTGACAACTCTGCTTCTTGTCTATATAACTGTATTTGAGAGTCAGCTGCATTAAGGGTACGCGCAATAGTAGCTCTGTCAGCTTCTGGGTTAGCGCGCATTATATCGTCCATCAAAGTTGGGATATCTTGAAGTCTGTCCTCTAACGATTGTCCGTTACTCTCTAATAATTCTGAGAGTTGTGGAAGCTGATCTAGAACAGTCTCATAGGCCAAGTTTGTAGCTTTCGCTTTATTTTCGATATTAGCGTTAATAGAAGCAGCAGTTACTTTTCCGTCGTCTCCTATAATATTAGCTGCTTTTATTTGAAACTCCCCTCCAGGTGTAGTAACTCGGAATGTTCCTGCATCTAATCTATTCTCTTCTAGCTTTTTATTTAAAGCGTCAGCATACGTCATTTTGTAGCTTCCCCCATATGCACTAGGTTGTCTAGTGGCGATGGCGGTTCCTAAATAGTTCGAAGCATCTTTATTGTATGCTATTGCACGAGCTGCACGTCGTTTGTCTCCCAATGATGCGGTAGTTCTTATTCGATCTACAGCGTCTGCTCCTGCAGTTTCTTCTTGCTCTTTTAGGTCATATGAATGTTTAGCTAGTACCCTATCAATAGTAGCCTCATCCATGTCAAGCGTAGTAAAGTCTGCAGTTTGTTGCATGTATGCAGAGACATCAGGCCTATTGAGTATGTTATTAGTAACTGCTCTTACAGCTTCCTCAGGAATACCTTCTATGATTTGTCCTTCTTCTTCTATAGCGTAAACTAATCCATCTTGTTGCTGATAACCTTTTACTGTATGTCCTCCTCTCTTTACTTCAGGTATATCGTTAAGTGCGTCAAGTATCTCCTGCTGTACATCTACATATTGTGCAATAGAAGTACCACCATACATACTTGATTTGTTTACTCTCCCGTTCTCATCAAGCTCAATCCCCTTGTACGCAGCATAGTCTCCGTCTTGCTCGGTAAGCCTGCTTTTTTTAAGCCATCCTTGGTAATCAGACATAGTGATCTTACCTTCCTCTAGCATCTTCTCTTTTGCCTCCTTATCTGTCTGATATCGTGTGTAGTTTTCTACAAGAGGAGACGCTGTTTCCCTATACTTCTTTGCAAGTCTGTTTACAGGCATAAACATATTCTCATAGTCACCTCTTTCTGCAAGTCCATCGATCTCTGACTTAGTGTTATTGTACAAATCATTGTACATACGTTGGTCATTTTCAAATGAGGCAACAGTAAGATCGCTCATAGACTGCGAGATAGCATCTTGAGCTTGGAAATTTTGGAGATATCTCTCTTTAAGCGTCGCTGATATTTCTGTAGACATAGGGTCTACAAATTGACTAAGCGGCTTGTACAAGTTTCTATATGCCATTACTTTCTTTTTCTTTTTATCCTCCCAATCTTACGTACATACCCGCCCCGCTTAGATTGTGTAGTTTGCTGTTGAGCTTGAGTCATAGCATCTGTAACAGCTCCAACTCTTTCTCTATCTTGAGCATTATATGTAGGAGCTCCTTGACTCATTCTAGCAGCCTGTTCTCTTAGCTGAGTATCGTTCATCCCAAAGTAATCAGACTTCTTTCTTTTAGATTGTCTACGAAGCTCTTCTAAATACTTCTGTCTTGTATACTCTCCGCTAATCTGTGAAGCTTCTGCGAACCTTTCTTCTCCTTTATATGCTCTTATATCATTAGCATACTGTGCAGCGTTAGTGCCTAATTGGTTAAATGCTAGCATACGCTTTTCGTATTCGTTTTGATCACGCTGATTTTGACTAGCAGCATTAAACTGTCGGGCTCTAGTTACGTTCTGTGCATCAAATTGAGATGCTCTAAGATTACCCATCTCTTCTTGAGCAGCTAAAGCTTTATTTTGCCTAGCTTCTGCATTAGCAATATCTAGATTGCCTGCTCTCTGTTTTTCATTGGTGGCCATCATAGCTGATATCGCCCCAGGCCCCGCAGCTTGATTTTGTATGAACTTATTTGCAGCATTAGTATTTCCTGAGGAAGCAGCTCGCTCAGAATTAAAGTTTACTCTAGGTAACTTTATCCTTCCTGTAGTGGCTGCAGCGAGTTTGTTAGGTTGGGGGTATCTTGTATTAAGTTCCGCCAGTGGCCCTAAAAGCTGATAAGGAAGAATTATATCTTTTCTTAGCTTTAACCCATCCCCGACTTCTTCTTCCACAGTTTCTTCTGTAGTGTCATCACTCTCTTCCGGCGTGTCTTGAGTAACGATAGCTTCCTCTTGTCGCTTATAAGGAATATAAGCACTGACAGTTTGCTCACCGACTTTTCCATCTACTTTAATTTTACTTCCCTCAGGAGCTTGTTCGTTATACGCTTCCTGGAACTTTTCTACATCCTCTGCGTCTGTTGGGTCAAAGTCCTCCCAATCGTACCAAGGGTTATTTGCTTTTAGTGCCTCAACTTCCGACATAGTAACTGCGTCTCCGTCAGCTCTACGGTAGAGACCTTCTTCAGTTTTGCTTTGTCCTTCTGGGAAATCTCTTGCGTAAGCTGATTCAGCATCTAACTCATAATCTCCTAGTGCTTCTGTAGTTGGGATAACATTAGTTGTTTCTTCTCCGGTAGAGAATCCTCCCTCTTGCATAATCATATTAGGATTCCTTTCCCCATTTTCATCTCTCCCCTCACGCTTAGCCACTTCTTCTTGCATTTTAGCAAGCTTCTGTATATCAGCTTGTGTTCCTCCACGCTCTAACATTTCTTTATGCCGTTGCGCAAATGTCTTTTTTCCTACTTTAAGAAAGTCTGAAAAGATGTAATCTCCAGGTCCACCATTTTTCATATTTACTTTGTCCATAGTTTCTCCTCCTTCTACTTCAGTTTGAGCATCTAACATGATACCACCTTTAGAATGCTTAGGTCCCATAAACTCTACAGCCCCACCCGCAAGTGGTTTCATATAGCTGCCTCCAGCTTGTTTGCTGTTCTTTAAATTTTCTGCTGTAGGGGCTCCTTTAGCTCCAGGCTCACGCATAGACTCTCCCGAGCCTTCTGCTATACGTTTACGTTTGGCATGAATGTTTGCCCAAAGACCTCCTCCTTTCATTTGATAACCAGGAAGATACGAGTTAGTCATAGAGTTTCCAATGTTATAACCTTGATCTTGACCAGTACTAATCATAGACTGTTCAAAAGCACGCTGTTCAGAAGCTGCTACTTGTTCTTGCTGCGATGCTACTTTTTCTTCCTCTTCCCTAGCAGCTAATTTCTTTTTGCGTTGGTTAAGTAAAGCTGTGGTTCCTCCGATAAGTCCTGCCCCAATCAAACCTATTGGTCCTAGACCTAGCATTGCCGCCATTCCAACCCCACTTCCTGCTCCTGATATTAATCTTCCTGCGCCTTCTCCAAAGTTTGTTTTAGTATCGTCTTTGTCATTAGATACATGCTCGATGCCTTTTCCTGCTAATGACGCAGCTGCAGCAATAGGACCTGCTCCGATAGAAGTTCCAGCAGCACTAGCAGCGCTAGCTCCATCAGCCGCACCTTTTCCGTAATTACCTAAGTTAGTGAGTAGTTGTCCTGTGTCCTTAGATGCTTTGGCTACTTGCTTGGCCGATGCAGTGCCCTTAGCAATCTTGGCCATACGTGCTGCGTTTGCAGCTTTTTGTACAGCTTCTTGTCCTAAATCTTGTCCAAGGTCTGCTGTTCCTGTTTTCATTCCTTGTTGGAACTGTTCAACTTTTGCAGCTTCCGCTTCGTCTGCTTTTTGTTTTTGCTGCTGTTGGCTAAGCATAATCTCTTGCTGCAACTGAGCTAATTGCATTTGAGCTTGTTGTGCTCCTGCCATTCCGGACATGGTACTAGTGTATCCAGATGTAGCTGCTGACGTAGGCTGTGCGTAAGGATTACCTCCTGCTTGGTACTCACCAAGTTTATACCTAAAGGTATTACGAGCAAGTTCTTTATTTATTCCTTTGCGTTTAGCTTTACGCTGATCACGAACAAATTGACGAAACTCTTTATTCTCATCACGCTCTAATTTACGGCTTGCTTTGTTGTCCGTCCTAGTAGACGCTCTATTTGATGCGTTTACTTTACGAGTTTCTTTCCGGTTTAGTTTCCGGGTTTCTCTTCGGTCGGCGTTTCTTCTACTCTTTTTGCTCATGATTATCTAAAGGATTGTCGGAATTTAGTACCTGCAGAATACAAATATATTAAATTACGTTCTAAGTTGTCACTTATAAGTCTAACACCGAGGAAGTGATCTACAAACTTCTTATGGTTATACCACTGTTTAGTATTGTCTATATACGCAGCATTTATAACCCCCTCTTCTGTGAACATAGATCTATTTGTAAGAGACGTTGTAGATCCCACATTAAATACATCATGTACATTAAGCTGGTTGTTTGCAACTACTGCTGCTGTGTTTAAGTTTTGTGCGCTGAGATCTCTAAAGTCATTTATATACCAGAACCTATCAACTAGTCTAGCATTCGTTAGGTAGTATATATCTCTTGCCCCTGACAGTTGAGTGCTGTTGTACGTGTAGAAAGAAGTAAACGCTGGAGACGTATGCTTATCTGACATGTCAGGGTAAATTCCATTTATTCCTACTACTTCTGCCCAATACCTAATGGTTGTAAATACCTTAGAGAGTCCTGCTTGCGAGTTGTCGATATACTCAAATTCAAAATTATACTGCTGATCATAGAAGTTACCCGGAACATTTAAGTTTGAGTGCTCCCACACGTTTGTCGTTGTTGTATTAACAAGACCGTAGTATTCTTTTTGAGTGTTAGCAAACAGGTTTGGGAGATAGCTATGTCTACTCCCCCATACTTTTAGCTCTGGGTAATACGAAACAGTCCATCCTCCTGGAGTAAAGTACTGTGTATTTGAAAATAATATCTCAACTGTGTCGTTGACTCTTTGACTGTAGTAAGAAAAGCCCCCAGCTATAGACTGCACATTGCTTATTCCAGTATTCTCACTATTAAACAATGAAATTAATGCCGAGGTAGGTTCTAGCTCTCTTTTAGAGAGTATGATTCTTTTGTACTTAGGATCGTACACAGCATTAAAGCCGAACAGATTAGTAGGAGCATCAAGATTCTCTATACTTTCTAAGTCAATGTACGCTTGTATTTTGTACGGGATGTTGTCTAAAAACCATTTCTCCATTCCCAAAGAGCTTAGCTCCTCTATGCTTTCTCCCATCATATAGACTTTACGGTCTTTACGATTAACAAAGAATTGACCAAACCTCGTAGTCAAAGAAGCAAACTGACAGTCAGTGCCTCCGTAACCTTCTGTTGTTGGGATCATCTCATCTGGGCTTTGCTCAAAGATGTCACCACTACCAACGAATGCCTGGGTACTATCACTAAGCCCTAATTGTTGCCTGCCTCTAGTAACGAACAAGCTTCTCTCTGTGTGCAGATAAAGTATACTGCCTAAAGTAAATAGCTTAGTAATCTCTCCTCTATTTCTAGGTATGTCTTTATAATCTAAAGACAAGAAGAATCTATACTTATCCTGTATGCTCCCGTCGTCTACAGTAGATCGTATAGTGCGAGTAGGGTATAGCGTAGGATTAAATAACTTCTTAGGTAGTGGGGAAGTTACTTTGATGTCTTGAACAGCAGAGTAGTTGTTCATGTACAACAAATGTTCTGACTTTGTCTGATCGTTGTCAGGTCCGCTGAACAAAACGTCTGCTCCAATGGAAGCATCGAAGAACATGCTCTCTGGAACAGTTACACCTTCAGATGTATCTCCTTGATGCCTGAATCCTAATAAATCATCAGACTCACAGTAGAAATTAAATACTGTTGCGTACGGGTCTACTGCTCTGTTATTTATTTGGAATCCTCCAGTAGCCCCACCACTTGAATTATTTTCAAATGGGTTAGTTGACCATGCGTGTCTAATACCTAGGTCATCGGTGTTCTCTGGCCTGTAGAAACATGTTCCATAATCTTGAGAAGTAGTTCTAACAGAATGTCTATTTACAAAGGTGTCCCCCCCAAAGATGGTGTTAGTTTTGTATGTATAGCTATTGTCTTCGTCTGCCCTTGCTCCTGCGACTCTATTGTCATCTAGAGGTTGATAGTATCCTGTCCAAACCAGTCTTTGTTGGTCAAATGGCTTATACACGTTAGTCTTGTAGCTGCACAGGTTTACTAGATATACTGTAGGCCACGCTCGGTAGTCTCCATTTACTTGAACGTTTAATTGTCCAAGTTGCAATCTGTTTTCCCCAGAGGTAGCTGATCCCCATCGAGCTCTTGACCACCAAAACGCAGTGCTGCTGTTTACATTAAAGTCTTTATGTTCTATTAGTGCAGGAAGTCCAGATACAAGCCCCAAGGCTATGCAAGACTCACCAGCAAAATGTAGTAAGTAGTCTGCATTTTTAAATGCACCACTCTCAGAGTTCTTAAGTAAGGTGCTTCCTGTTATATAGGTTTTACTGCTACTGTCTAATGTCAATATTGTTTGATAATCATTAAGCCAGTATCCAAAGTCTTCGTGATCGGTAGACCAGTTTGTGTTTGATGTATTTACATAGTTAGGATTGTGGTATCTCTTAGCGACTAGAACTGATGTGTAGTAATTTGATACTCCTGGGGGCTGTGCATCTGTCTCATCATCTCCAGTTACAGATACTGCTTGTTCATTACCATAGTTGTCAGTACTATCTGCTGCCCACTCGTACCACTGTGTATTTCCAATGGTACTATTAACCCAGTCCGTATCTATCATATACGGTCTGCTTTCAGCTTCTTTCTTTTTGTTTCCTCCTTCATACATTCGCATAGTTAGAATCTTCTGCACATCTATGTGCGAAGCTCCACTTAGCGTGTGCTTGTTCTTTAGGAGATTAAAGTCATGAAAAGTAAATACTGATATTGCTCTTTTTGCCTTACCTGCAAACGTGTCATCAAAAATGTTATTTATTTTTGGGAGTGTTTTGCTTCCATAAGCAATTGTTCCTTTTAACATCCAAGCATCTACGTATGGACCATGCATTGCATTCGTCATACGGTTACTTACCGCAACAGTTTCTTCGTACCAAGACGGCATAACAATGCTTTGACCTATGATAGTCTTTTCTTGTTGTTGTCTTTTTGCGTAATAGACTTTGAAGCCCTGTACCTGATCACGTATAAACTGAGGAATAGGAATGTCTGAGAGGGTAATACCTAGTATTTTAATGCTCTCCGATAAGGTTAGTCCGTTAACGTCAGCGTTTTCCCCGAACAGATTCACATTTACACCTGGAGGAGAATCAAGATCGTTAATAAACGAGAACACCCCATTCTTGTTAGGGGGCATTTTGTGATGCCTGACTTTACTGTTTTTAATGTTTCCTTGCAGAAAAGACTGTCCGTTAGAATCTACACTTACAACATCGAAGTCGTTAGAGTCTGGGTATCTTTCGTCCTCATTTTCCCAGTAGCTCATTTCAAGATTGTTTTCTCCCACGATATACTGTGTATCAGTTACTTGGAATAATCTTGTGTCTGGGTATAAATCTTTTACTTCTGAAAGTTCTAGATCAATGTCACTGTTTTTTATAGTCTGCAGGTTAGCTGCAGTTAATTGACTTCTTTCATCTATACCAACTCCTGCATGTGGAAGATCTTTTGACTCCCTTCCTGGAATATGGTATGCATAGGTTTCCGAACCGTCATTTAGCACAAAGGATATGTAAAAGGCATATACCTCAGAACGTCTGTAGCCTTTGTACTCGTGAGATAGTTTTACATCTTTATATCCTTTACGGACATTGGAAGAAAAGAATCCGTCGTTTAAGCTATCTTCTTGTAAAGTCTTATAAATATTAAAGTCGTTGCTAAACTCTTCGCCCGAGAAGTTAGCGTAGCCATTGTTTAATACAATACTGTGTATACGTTTAGGATCAAACTTAGGAATGTTTTGTACTTGTGGTATTACCTTAATACTGTTAGCATATCTCTGATATCCTATGTCTCCTCTAGCTCTTAGATTAGATACGTACAACCTGTTATCAAGCTGAACAAAAGATTTTGCAGTTTCGTATCGTACAGAATCTATTACAATTTCGGAGATAGAAGATGCTGTTATTTGTTCTAAACCTGTATACGTAATATCCAATGCTACATACGCATTATCAGACTGCAGCTCTGGTATTTTAACTACCTCAAGCTCATAAGCAAACTCACTTGACTCTTGATTAATGCCTCCTCCAAACCGTTGTATGATAACAGGCCGCACATGGGTGTAGTTAGACGGTGTTGGTATGTCTATAGACCATGTAATAGATTTGTTTGATTGACTTCCTTGAGGATCACCTGTAATGGACTCTGTGGGTATTGAGTCTTCTTGCGCTGTTACTAGGTGTACAGGGTTTGATGTCGCTAAGTAGTTAGTCCTATTAAGATCTTCGTCTACGTATGCAAGCGCTAGGTGGTAAGTTCCACTAACGACTCCTCCACCCTCTTCTATCTGTATATCTCTAAACTCAGGAATAAAACCTGCGTTTAAGAATAAATCTAATTTTTCTACTGTATAGTCCTCGTTGTTATAAAGACTGGAAACATTTGATGTTTCTTGTCTTGTGATATTAATAACTCTGGGAGGGTTATACTCACTTATGTATTCAATTCCAGTGAATTCATCTGTCGCCTTTAAGATATAGTTATCTGTAAAGTAGACTAATACATTTCCATTAACATCTACCTTAGCTGTAGCCTCAATTGTATTGCTTGGTTGGAAATTAAGTTGAGCATCTCTATACAACACAGTGTGCTGGCCCAGAGAAGGATTTACGATCCCAATTGCACTAGTAGAGTTACTTTGAAACGTGTAGTTAAAAAACAAGACAATGCGTCCATCAGTGAGAGGGCACTGCCCAATGATGTTGTCAACTACAAATCCTGTAACGTTTGTTATAGGAGAGGTTCCTTGCTCATTGACCACTGCACCTTTTTGGTAATACAAGTTTGCATTCAGAGCATCTCTGTATGAACCCTCAGGTTGATCGACCCTTTCCGGGTCTTTTACCATGCCTCCTATAAACTTTTTCATTATGTGCCTAATTTACGGATATTTACATTGTCAATCTACCGTATTCACCCACAGGAATAGTTATATACTCAATTCCATTATTTGCAGCGACCTCAATAGTGTGCTCTTTGTGTACAACATACGTGCGATAAGTAGCGTAATAAATGCCATCTATCTCTTCGCATTCTTCCAATGATTCTTGATCATACATAAAGTCCATATTCGGAACTGCATCGTCCCTCCATCCTGCTAAAAAATCTGTGTCAGGTGACACCTCCACCCTGTATGTGTTATAGTCTTCCATTACTTTGATATGATTACAGATGTTTTGTTAACTATTCCTGTGACTGCGGTTGTGTTTCCTAAATTAACCCACGCTGTTGTGTTTCCAGAATTCCCCAACACCTCTTTGAGTACATAAGAGTCAGTGCCTCCACCAACTTTCATTTGACCGTTCTTTATGCAAATCGCTGGATACGTATTGCTTGAACTCAGTGCCCTTTGTCTGTACAATGTATATCCTGTTGCGCCTCCGTCAATTACATTCATAGCATTTGAGGTCGTGCTTTGACTTGATGTGCTGTTGTCGGGTCTTTGTCGATAGCTACCACTACCTGCAAATCTCAATTGACCTGTGTTTGTAATAGCAAAAGCACTCCAATAGGACAACCCCGTTACCGTCACAACATCTCCACCATTATAGCTTAAAGTCGGGCCATTTACATCGCTTGTGCTTGAAATTAAAGGCCCGCCCATTCTGTAAGGGTTTCTTCCTGTTTGGTATATATTCCCATCCTTGACCAATAAAGCCGTTCGATAACACCCCCCTTCAGCTTCTGTCACTCCCGTTAAACTGTTTTGATCCCTTGTTCTTGTAGCCGTACTGCCTGATTGCGTTCCTTGACCCGTCATGTAGTCGTAATTGTACCCCGAAAAATAAACGTGCCCGCTTGTTGTAATAGCGATGGATTTTCGATAACCTAATCTAATCTTTGACCACGTTAATGAATCTTGAATTTCAACCCAACTCGACTCGCTTGATGTGCTACCGTCACCTCGATGCCGACTCGCTCCGTAACCTACAAACCACAAGTTTCCATCTCGCACAGCCATGACTACATTCTGCGAACCGTCCATAGAAATATCATCCCAATCCGTGTCTGTGCCATATCTGCGCCATGTGCTATCCGAAGTAGTCCAATTTGCATAAGTTGCCCCTGGTGCATAATTGTACCACAACTCGCCATTTGCTGTAATAGCTACAAAATTATTGCTTTCAGCACCACCTTCAATTTTTGTAAATCGTGTGGTAACAGATGCGCCAATATTGAAGTCAAGGGTAACATCGGGATTTGCCGAAATAACACCGCTTCCAATTGTTTGCGTTCCTGTTGAGCCTGCTGCATCGATTGAATTAGCCGTTATACCACTACCACCGCCCTGCGTAGTAAAAAACCCGTCTACGTTGTCTATGTTGCTGGTGCTTTGTCCTGAGATACTTGCCATGTCTTAACTAATTTCAATCCACTCTTGAGATGGGTTAAAAAACATTTTGTAAGAAGCTACCTTGTAGCCCATTACACGATTTACATTACCTGTACTACTTACAGCCGTTGTTGTCATGCGCCCTGTTGCTGTGCTTAAATAAACCACATCACCAATGCTACCTCCTAAAGCCGTGGCAACACACACAATACCCCGTATGCACATTCCATCAGCACTTGAAGTTCCTGTCGCTACACCCATCATTCCCGATGCTGCTGCAACCGAAGTTGCCACTGCACTTGTCCATGCACTTGCACCCAAATAATAAACGTATCCTGCATTTAATCCTGTGGTTGTTGTAATTGTTACAACCTCTGCATTTAGTCCTAAATCGCCTGCACTACTTGCGCCACCTATTGATGTTTCAATTTTGCTAACTGCAATCGACGAACCGTTGCCGCTTAATTGTCCTGTTGTGGTTACTGCTCCTGTTACACTTAATGTGCTACCGTTAAATGTAAGGTTTGCCTCTCCGTCCAAAACATCCGTAGAACTACTGCAAGCAACAAGCCTGTTGGCAGCTTGAGTATTTACTGTAACTCCGCCCGATGCAGTAGCGAAAGATAAAATGCCCGATCCATCTGTTGTCAGGTACTGACCGTTTGTACCGTCTGTGTCAGGAAGAGTAAAAGTAAGATCGGACGTCATGTTAGTCGACGGACCTTGCAGTATAACTCCATTTGTCCCACCCATCGAAGGCTCGTTAAACTTAATGCTAGCTTGAGTAGTGCCCCCAGCTCCATTAAACTTAACGTCATGCAAAAACTGAGTAGGAGCACTAAACTGCCATAAACCGAAGCCGGAGTTAGCACTTGTGTCGTATAATAGTTTAGAACTAGACCCAACTTTAAAGTTTAAATCGTGGCCCATCGTAACGATACGAGATCCCGACAGAGTCATATCAGTATTCCCGAGATTGGTGTTTGTAAAAGAAGTATTTCCTTCTAAAGCTGTGCCCGCTGTAGTACCAAATCCTGGAAAAGAAGTCTTAGCAGTATTTGCCGCGACGTCCGTACCGATATCAATTCCATCAACTGTACCTGTGACTGTAATATTTCCTGTAACGTCAATACCCGATGCAAAATCAACATTGTCATCAAATTTTGCATTGCCGCCAACATAAAATGTGTGTGTCGTTGGTGCCGTGCTTGAATCACCTTTGTTAATGGTGACCATCGCATTACCACTGGAATCTTTGACCATCCGTAAACCCCCTGCAACACCATCAGGTCTGAAATCAAGAACTACTCCAAAGCAGAAAAAGTTATCGTTTGAACTACTCCCTCCTGCAAAGCCGACGATCCCTGGGTACGTCAAATCATTGTTTAACGAAATGCCGTTAAACGACGACAGCCCTCCATCAAGGTTACCGATTTTTATATTACTGCTGGCCCCAGTAGTAGCAATAGTAGTTCCTTCTTCGTCAATCGAATAGATATCTGTCCCTGCTCCATTTTTAACAACGAATTTGGACAAAGAAGTGTTGTTGTCAGAATCAACCCGGACTACGACATTACCTGTACTTTGAATCTCATTTCCATCGACATCTAAATTTCCACCAAGTTGCGGTGAAGTATCTTCTACTATATTGCCCAGCCCGCCTGAACTAACTGTTCCCCAGGCGTAGTCCGTTCCAGTCCACTTTAAGTACTGCCCGCTACTTGCACCACTTTGATTTAGATGCGTATCTACACTAGCATTTGTATAATGAGATAGATCGCTAATCTGACTTTCAGTAATAGACAAAGAAGCCTCGTGCTGAGTCACATTAGAAACAGCTACTCGAGCATCAGCCAGTGTGCCAGAACCAAGCTTACTTGCATTTAAGCTAGGAATACGAGTAGTAGTAAAAGTCCCTGAGGTAATCTTACTGGCAGCCAGATTTGGAATAGCCGCACTAGTAAGACCGGTTACGCTTCCGTCAAAATCAACCGCCTCATTAAAAGTAGTAAGAGCGGTCGCCCCATTAGTATTACCTAATACAGTAATCGCATCTACAGATGATTTATTTCCTGTAGTACCTGCTTGAACACTTAAAGTTAAGGTTGCTGAGCCTACCTCATTTAACTTAATAGCGGTATGCGAACCAGCTTGGAGGGTAGAATCACTTGTTTTAACAGAAACGTGAGACGAGGTCGTTGCTTTCCCGTCGTTTACAAATACACCACGGTCTCCTGAATCAGTCTTAGTCGCAGCTTTAAGAGCTGTAACTTTAGCAGCTTCAGCAGTTATTAAGCTTGTATTTGTAGCGACTTTTGGGTCTATCGGAGTCGCTGCAAAATATGAAGTACTATTTAAGGTTGAAAGTACAGCTGCAGCACTCGCACCAATTGCAGTTGTGCCGTCCTTACCTACGAGTTTAGCAAAAGGAATATTATTTAATACAACCGTTCCATTGCTGTTTACAACCTTTATCTGATTCGTGTTTACAATAGAGGCAGTAAGTGCTTCATTTGAAGGATACGTATTTACAGCAGGTGCATTGTTTATCGAGGAGTTTAATTTGCTTGATGCAGCTACGGCACTCGTAATTATAACCTGTCCGTTTTCAAGATATATTTTTATATTTTTCATATCAAGTTGCAATTACTTTAGTAACTACTTTATTTACGACAACGCTTGCAAAAGTAGAAGTAGAAACAAAGAAAATGCGACATTCTATATCTTCAATGTATTCATCTGCAGAAGGTTCGTGGTTTAACAAAAACCCATTCTCAAGTGCCGCAGAATGATTTTCAAATTCATCGGCTACTACAAGATCATCATCATTTAAATCAACTACACCAAACACGTTGTCATAAGTCTCAGATCCAGTGCTCACTAATCCCTGTCCATAACCCCCACCACCGTCAATTTTCATATAGTAAATACACTCTTGTACCGTAGGCGTTTGGTTATCTCCTGTAACTTTCACATACAATAAAGGTGTTACTTCATCAGCAGCACTAAATACAGCATTAAATTTTACTGTTACCTGTAAGCGTCGAGTAGCCCAATGAGATACTATAAGAGCGGGTGTTCCAGAATTGTCCCCGCTTGTTAGATTGTCCCCGATAGACATATCATTTAACTTAACAAAGTTAGCGGCGTTAACAGAATTAGAAACCGATCCCCACCCATATGCATCTCCACTTGTTGAAAAGGTAATAGGATAGTTAAAAGTGGTTAGTTCTGAAAGAGCGAAGGTAGCCGTAAGATCGATAGCCGCACTAGGGTCTATAGATGCAGCTGCTTCTGTATCTCCAGACAGAGTAGTATAATCGGTTTCATATCCTACACCACTCTGTCCAAAACTGCCTAAAAATAGAAGCAAGTCCGCTGTGGTTACTTCACCGTCATTGTTTATGTCTCCTGAAGATCCGCCTCCAAATCCATCGTCAGCTTGTTCCTGTGTAATTGTCCCACTTAGGACTAAGTCTGCAATAATTGTCTGTGTAAGTGCAGATGTAATCTCTCCCCAACTAAGCTTGCGAGTTCTTTCTTTTTCAGTATCGTACCCAGCAAGATAAAAGTTTTCGCCTGTTGCTGCTTGAAGATCAGAAAGTTGCGTACCTGTAATCGTATCGTACATATCGAAGTCCTGAATAAGCTCAGTCCAACGATTAGCGTTAGCTCTACTAGCATCAGCTGTGTTCCCCGCAGTAGGAGATGTCTGAGCTAGGTATATACCCACTGCCTGCCCGCCGGTTAGCTTCGAGTCTTTGACAGAAATCAGACCCCCTTTAAGAGTCTCTAGTTTTACAGTAGTGCTTGCATCTACTTGATTAACTGTAGAACTGGCTGCAAGAGGAAGTTTGTAGAATTGAACAGGAGCGTCACTTGTATTTGTAAACTGCTCCTTTACATCTGAGGTATTGTTATAAGATACCTGTAAAGACGGGCTAGTTCCTACAAAGCCGTTATAGAGACCAACAATATTATGCTTGCTGGTCTCTATAATAGCAAAGTTAGAATTTACATTCTCTAGTAGATCAGCTAGCTTTATCGGCATTGGTCTTGAGGGTTAGAAAGTCCATTGCAGCCATCAAAACGGTAGGAGCAATAGACAAAGTTCCATCGTCTATTAGTTCAACCTTTTTTAAGCGGACTTTCTCATCCTCATTGAGCAATGCTTCTACTTGCTTTTTAAAGTCTGCAGCATCTTCGTCAGCGATTTCAGGATCACCATTAGAGTCAACTGTAGCCTTTGTGCGAAGCTGTTCAATATAAGTTTGTCTGTGCTCTTCAAATGATTCAACTAGAGGTTGCAGTTTGGACATATTTTGTGCGATCGTCCACCCAGTTACAAGTGGGAGCTGTGACTCACTTATAGTCTGAAAGGCTTTATACACGTTGATACACTCTTTTAATAACATGATATTTGAGATTGGTTTGCTTTACAAATATACAAATTATCCTACAACCACTACATTGAATATGTCACTGTCAGCAATACCGCCTCCAATAGCAACGCGAACTGTATTTACTGTTTGAGAAGTGTACTTAAAGAAGACAATATTGTCGGAGGCGTCGCGTACTTGTACGATAACATCCTTATGATTAAGGTTGTGCGTAATAGTAAAGTATTCATTGGTCACATCATTGTTGCTTGATTCATCAATAGTATATTGAATCTTAAAAGTCCGAGCAACTCTAGTAAGAGCACTGGAACCATGATCTTTGTTATCAATAGCCCAGTAGTTTGGAGAGATTGCGTAAACAAGACTGGGGTTAGACGAGCTTACACCTTGTTTGTAAGCTTCTATACCTACGTCACTTGATGCAGCTGATCCATTTGCAAAGTTGTCATCGTCACTGTCATCTACATATCCTACGGTAATGAGAGCGTCTCTCATATATACATTTTCCTGTTGAAGGTTAATGTATGTACCTTCTCCAATGACGTTAAGATTACCAGCGACAGTAACGTCACCACTTGCAGTAATTGTTGTGAAAGCACCAGTTGATGGCGTGGTTGCTCCAATTGCAGTAGCATCAATAGTACCACCGTTGATGTCTGCTGTAGTCAGCACAGAACTTGCAAGCGTTACAATACCTGTAGAGTCTGCTATACTTCCTGCTGCAGTTCCATCATTGGCTTTTAGAGTAGTAGCCTGGATAGTGCTAGAAGTCAGGGTTGTAATTGTTGTAGCATCAATTGTACCGCCTTCAACCTTGTCGCCGCTGATCTGATTGTCAGCAAGTGTCAAGGTTCCAGCGCTAACATTTAATGTCTTACCGCTCCCGACTGTAATGTTTGAGGTAGCAATGGTAGCTCCATCAATAGTACCCCCGTTTACATCAATAGCTGTAAAGTCCGTTGTACCATCAAGCAAATCAGCTATGGCTTGATCTGCAGCAGCTTCGTTCGCGTCAACGTCAGACTGCACAGCGGCAATTGCAGAGTCAGCATCAGACTCATTAGTGTCCACGTCTGTTTGAACAGCTTCAACCTTTGTTTCAAGCGCTTGTAACGCTTCTTTGATTGTTAGGTCGTCATTAATAGTAGCGCCAGTGAATTCGCCCAAATCATCTGATGCTGTAGCAACTCCAGTAAGAGCAATAAGATGGTCGATGTTTAGTGCCGCAGCTGCACCTGAAGAAGGTAACGCAGCATTGGCTGTAGCCTGAGCTGCGGCTGCAGCATTAGCGTTAGCGGTAATGGCAGAATTAATAACATTAGCAAGTTTATCTGCAGTGACTGCATCATCTGCAATCATATCTGTAGCTACCTGGACCTCTGCAACAATTCCATCTTCACTTGTACTACCTAGTAGACGATTTGCAGTAGCTACATTCTGCATCTTGGCATATGTAACCGCATCATCTGCAATAATAGTGGCATTACCCGAGGATTCAACGTCTCCCGTCAAATCTGCATTTGTAGTAACTGTATCTGCGTTACCAGTCAAAGCACCGTGGAACGCAGTAGCATGGACTTCTGCCCACTTTAAAGAAGCTGAACCTAAATCCCTAGTATCATCGGCGAGGGGGAGAAGGTCAGACACAAACCGAGCAGTCAGAGATATCTCATCGGTAGCTGCGTCCCCTAAGGTTGTATTCCCATTAACCACTAAAGCAGTTGTTGCTAAACTAGCTGCAGCGCTTAAAATCTGAGCAGTTAATGTCCCAGTGTTTGGGTTATAAGTGATAGGAGTGGCGCTGTCTACTAATAGAGCAGCATCGGAACTTGCCCCGGTTGTAAAAACTACTTCAAAATCGGTATTCGCGTTAGAATCTGCAACAGTAACGTTAGAAGCAGAACCTAAACCAGTGCCTCCAACATATCGATACGCTTTGATATAAACCTTGTCCCCATTAGCAATGAGGCCTGTATCTGTAGTAAAGTCAGCAGATCCCTCAAAGTCACCTGTTTCACCAAGGTTTTCATTGGTCCAAAACAACACTCCGGCCTCATAGTCAAAGAACCAATCTGCAGCTGCATTACCCCCAAAGCTAATTTCTTGAATTCCTTTAGCTGTAGCATCACTGTCAGTACCGTTCCAACTTGCTTGACCTACATAAACTCGTGCGGCATAGGCACCCCCATAACCAGGTCCGATCCAATTTTTTAAGCGGTCAGAGTTACTGTCTAAAGCAACCCACTGCTTACGAAAATTAGAGTAGGTGCCAGCATTCCCAGAAAGACTTACAGCGGTAAGCTCAAGTGGGGCATTTTGACTAGCACCAGAATTGGTAGTATATACCTCTACTATACTGCTTGTAGTAGATGGAGGAGCACTTGGAATGCTTGCTGCACTAGTCCAAATATTAGACGGCTTGACTGCTAAGAAAGAGTCGTGTACTTCGTTAGAGAAGTTGTAGTTATCACTAGATCCGCCTTTAGCAACTCCGTAAAACAGTTTTTTGATTAAGAGGTCTAACTGCTCCTCTCCGCTAAATGTAGCCATTGTTCGTAGATATTAGGGTTTATGCTGTAGCAACCAGTCCGATTTTACGCACGTAGTCACCGTCTTGTAACTTAACTCGTACATAGATAAAATTATCACTCCCGTCTTCCCACCGTGTGCTCCCAGCATTAAGAGCTACAGTTTGCGAGTCTGTTGATGTTTTAGAAAGAGGCGTTCCTGAAGCACATCCACCAATTGGAACAGAATTACTGTTAAGTTCTGTTGCGTTTGCAGTTGCTTTAACCCAACCCCCTGTAGCACTGTTTGCTCCTTCTAGATTTGTATTTCCTGCTCCGTCAAACATTTTGATAAAGACGTCACCACCCTCATCTAAGTCTCCCTCGAACTTTAAGTAGACAGTTGCAACAGAAGTTCCATTAATAGGGAAGCGATACGTAACGTATTGAGCTGTACCCTGTGTGCGACCGCTAAAGTCTTGTGCTGATCCTGCAAACGTATGTCCGGTAGTGAAGTCGCGTAGTTCATGAGCACATTCTAAAGCAGTACCTGCAGAATTAATACAGGTAATAGCATCTTGCGCATCTAGAGATAAAGAGCTGGAGCTGTTGTTACCATACTGGGGACTCCATAAAGTATACGCTGATACTGCATCAGACGGAGTGTCTACATAAGTACCACCCGCATCTGGGTCAACAACGCGCTCACCTTCATCATCGCTTGAGTGCAAGTCGGTATACAAATTGTCTTCGTAGGGGTAGAGGTCTGTAGACGACTGTGCAATGTTGCCTTTATCCCAAAAAGCATAGTTAGCGCCTGAAACTGGAACCCTAACAGCATCATGATTCCCGTGGATAGACTTTCCGTTAGCACGGGGGACATTATTGTTACTAGTACTGCTTAGATTCTTAAAGCCCTTCTGCGCTGTAACGGCAGTAACTGAGGAAAAGTCACTACCTGAAAAAGTAGCACTTTGATTTAAACGTAAATCGTCTACAGAACTAACACTGCTAATGTCTGTGTAGCTCTTACTAGCAAACGCCGGGAAGATATCACCCGCCGTAAAAGTAAGAAAGGTATTGTTTGAAGTATCTGAGCTAGCACCATATACAAGCCCTGCTGATGGTATAAGTGTTGCTATGCCTAGGATAGAAGGCTTGTATGTTGGTCTAGTCCAAAACTTTTGACCACTCATGTAAATATTATCCCCAGCGTCTGTTATAGCACCACCTGAACTGCTAATATTGATACTACTTGAGTTGATTGCTCTATAAATAGTATTGCTGATTCCTTGGTTAGAGCCATCTTCAAGTGTCAATTTGTTGAATCCTGATGATAAAGTGGCTGCAATATCCATTTCTACTTTATCGATTCCTGTATAGAAACCAGCAGAGTCGCCAGTAGTCGGGAAGTCGCCATACGTTACGCCTAGGGTTATTGCTCCCCCGTACGAGTTTTGGTTTGCAGCCAACGTTGCAGATGTTGCAGAAGTGTCCGCTAGCGTTACAGACTCATCATTCAGTCGGAAGGTTAAGACAGTAGGAGCTAAATCATTAAGGTTAGGGCTAAACTCTGCATTGATTGAAGTATCAGTCTCCCAGTTTACTGTGTTGCTGCCGCTACCAGCTGTATATGATGCCCCACTATTGTTTGTTGCGTGCGTGATATTAGTACCAGTGCTGTCCTTCGGAGTAAGGCGAGCATTAGCACTAGCCTGAACTCCAAATACACTTGAAGCTAGACCATTTTCAAATGTATTCCAGTCTGTTGGAGCTGTAGGAACTAAGTTACCCAGCGTTTCATTCAATTGGTCAATTGCATCTACAATTAACGTATCTGCAGTAAACGATGCGATTGCAGGGCTGTTGTCCGTTAAGTTACCGCTAGAAGGACTACCTAAAGTAGTACTACCTGCAGGTACCCAGTTAGTACCAGCAGCATGGCCCCACTCATTACTAGAGTTGTTATCGCCGGTAATGTCACCACCTGTTCCTGTAAAGATGTAGGCCTTGCCAGTATCTTTTGCAACAATGATAGACCCGGTACGCCTTGCATTAGCCGGGATAGCGATGAGATGATCATTCGCAAAGTCGTCGATAATGTGAATCCCAGCAACGTTATCCCCAACCACATCCACAATAGGGTATGCAGTGTTTTGATTTTCAAGTGTATCTCCAAATTTGATTGCCATATCAAGAATATTTTAGTTCTAGATTTAATATAAGATTATCATCAAAAGCTCCAGGTTGATTTGATCTGTAAGCTTTATATGTAGGAGCCGCTGTCCCTACGGTACGAGAAAAACCACTGCCACTGTTATCGTAAAGTGTCCAACTATCTGTGTAGTTTGCAACACCTTTACCTATTACTTGAGCCGCAACTTCCCCTAATGTACCTGATCCTGGTATTAAAATCCAAGTAAAGGTACTATTATTTTCTGTATTATTGTTACATTGTACCTGTAAACTTTGCACAGCCTTTGAGGGATCTACTAATAGTGTAGAAGTTATTGTACTAGTTGCGTTGGTTAGTAAGTCTTGTACAGAGCTTACAGTAGATGCGGTAGATGTGATTACATAGAATCTATGCCTGTATTTTATATGCACAGTTTTTACAACAACAGTAATTGTATTTGCACCTGGAAGTTGATATGCAACCTGCAGTCTAATATTTCTTTGGCCTAGTGCAGTTGATACTGGAATACCAGGAGAAGAGTATGTAACAGATTGCACGTATGGGACATTTAGTGCACCGTAATCAGTTATGCTTTGTTGCGCTAACGTAATGTTATTTCCTAGCGTAGTAGTATCTACTATAACCAGCGGGTAGCTGTTTAATAAACTTTCAGGATTATTAAAGGTTATAGTCATCGCAGATGTGTTTGCTGCAAGACCGCACTCGACTATTAAGTTTTCTTCTTCTGGAGTTGATGCTCCAGTACCCGCAATGCTAATTGCTCCTATGCTTGGTATTAAGAATGGGGCAAGCATGTCTCTCATAAGAACCTCTACTGCTGTTCCGCTGCTGTAAGTGTCTCCTTTTTCAGCATCCCCAATAGCATTGGTTACTGTTAGAGATTGATCTAGGGTAGAGCTGCCCCCGTCGGCTTCTGCCCAAACGTATGTTCCATTAACATACTTAAGAAACTTATTTGTTACAGGTACAGGTACATCTCCGAGATCTTCTAACTGGTGCGGAGTGGTCTGAAAAAATGCGTTTAATGCTAAGGCTGATGCATTTATATCAGCTCCCCAAGTAGCATTGTTTTCTGTTAACAGATCGCTGTTAGCTATTCCTATAAATGTTTTAATGCTTTTAGTTTGAGTTTCAAGGTCTATTGCTCCCCCTACTACACGTGCAAAAAGTTCGCGCGTAGGAAATGCACGCACCCCTAATATTTGGTTTGTGTTTGCGGCATTTACCGTCAGCACTACGTGTTGTCCGCCTTTTTCCTTAATCTTATACTTGTTTGCCATTACTCCACCTTAATCGTTCCTGCACTTAGTTTAACTGCGCTTAGTTCTGGGTTTGATTGTACAGGGAGTCTAAGAAATACAGTAGCTGATTGTACACTTCCTACAAGAGTTGTTTCGTCGCCTTGTATTTGTGTGTCATTTCCGCTAAGAGTATATGTAGTTGTTCCTACGATTGTTTCTTGACCTGTAGAATTATTAACCATCACCACTTCTATATCTAAATCTCCAGCTCCTTCATCATTAAATGTCAATGTGTAGGCATATGTCAAAGTCATGGACGATGTAAGCCCAGTAAGGAGCCATTGATTATTAGCATATGTAATAATAGATGTTCCGTCAATTGTGCTTAGATCTGTAGACTGTGGATTAAGCAATTGCACTGCAGCAGTTATACCTGCCCCAACTGCAACACCGTCTGTTGTAGTACTGCTCCAAGAAACACTAGTTGTTCTACGAGTTAAGTTTGTAGCAGCACTCTTTGTAGGTGTGCTATTTGACATAGCCATGCTGTCTACTAGATACTTAGACTCATCTCTGTCTAGAGACTCTCTTCTATTCAGTCCTGCAAATCCTTCTGCGTGTCTGTTAATATTAGGAATGAGCCGTACCCACTGATCCATAAATGCTTCGTATGCATCAATGTCTGGATAGTTAGCTGCATTTCTAGCTTGTGTGCAATAGTACTTCCACTGCATCTCTGCAAACTCATACCCAATGCCGTTCTGTGATGGGGTCATGTTACCCAACAGCATCTTCTTGTACACGTACCAAAACATAGCTTCTTTAAAGCTGATGTCGTCTGGTATAAGAGGATAGCAGTCATCATCTACGGGAAAAGCCATATAGCTTAAGCATACTTTGCCTGTAGAAAAAGATGTTTTAATCTTATCTGACTCTATGTAGTAACACCTAGATGTTACCTTGTTATCTTCTACACAGTCAGGACAATCTGTACTTCTTGGAAAATGTGATCTGCACTTTGTTAAGATAGCCATGTCATCTGCACCACCAAGCTGATTCTCTAAGACTTGAAGTCTAGAGTTCATTTCATTTAATGTGTGGTTAGATGGTCCTGTCCCATTTATGATATTGTCTATTCGTTCTAAGAGCGTATCCATTTGCTCTGAGATAATTACAGACTCTGTAGTTTCGTTGATAGCTACTTGATTAATGTAAAAGAGATCACTCGGCAATGCAGCTTTGTAATCTTTTACACTTAAGACGCAGTTACGCAACTCTAGCTGAGGGGCAGCACCGATATGCTCAAGTGCTTCTCCCATCCACTCGACTGCATCATCTATCCAATTATCTGTGTTAGGGTTTATGTCCCTAAAGATCTTTCGGATAATGACCTTGCTAGATGTTGTTTTATATATTGCCATGCTTCTTAAATTTGAGATAGGCTAATTCGTCTTCCTTCAGTAGCTTAGTTAACTTTTCCTTATTCCCCTTTACACCTCGGGTAGGGGTGAACCTGTATGCCGTTTTGTTGGGTATTTTGCATCTGTGCTTTTCCCAGTGGTACTTGCAATACCACGGATCAGTGTAGTATATAAACCACTTTGATCCTTCAGGGTTATCCTCTGAGAATAACGTTTTACCCTCAGCTAATAACTCCTGCTTGTATTTATTACTCTCCCACCAATCTATTGTAGGCTTGGACGGATTACGCTCAATCCTACGGATAGAAAGGTTTGAGAGATTGTTCTTCATGTTAAACACACTTCCCTCAAGAATGCTTTCTATAACCTCCATGTTGAACCTTTCGCAAATTTCCTTAAACAGTTTTTTGCTAATAGGCTCCTCTACCGAAGTAGTATAGCTGCTATATACATTCTTAAGAGTGTGCATTTATTTATCGCTTGCCTCCGGATTTTTTGTACCCCATTTTGTTACGCACAGGAGTAGGTAGTTTTGCTAGTCCTTTTTGTTGTGCTCCAACATCTTTTAGGCCACCTGCTTGCATTTTACCTTGCAGCTTGCTAACACGTCTTTTCAATCGGTCACTCTTTTTAGCAGAACGCTTAGCTCTTCTGTCAACTGGTTTAGCTGCAGGAGACGCACTTTTAAGCTCATTCTTAAGATTATCCATGTTACGCATGGCACCCATACCAGATCCCCCAGACGGAGAAACTTTAGGACGCGGTGCAGGCTTAGGAGCCGGCTTTTTAGCAACAGGCTTAGCTGCTGGTTTTGCTGGAGTTTTAACTTTAAGCGTAGGCTTA
>UEXM01000357.1_pt1 | contig 50618 bp, 44 predicted proteins | sample 1796661 | NCBI WGS metagenome assembly UEXM01 (sample SAMEA4772469, study PRJEB27181) | metagenome | reverse complement strand
CCCGGCAGGTTGAGCCGATTCGTGATTTGACCTCAAATTTTAGCGGGCTTGCGGTTACCATGATCCGTTATTGATTGTGTTTTGCGCTGAGGATACGTCTATGAATGCATCGGTTCGGGAGCTGATGACGCTGTTTGATCTGGAACAGCTCGAGAATAATTTGTTTAGAGGTCAGAGCCAGGCCAATGGGCAGCAGAGTGTGTTTGGCGGCCTGGTGGCCGGGCAGGCGTTGCTGGCGGCTTCGAGAACCGTGCCCACGGACCGGTCGGTGCACTCCCTGCACGCCTATTTCCTGCGCGCCGGGGATTTCACCAAACCCATTGTTTATGATGTGGACCGCATTCGTGATGGCAGAAGCTTTACCACCCGCCGGGTCAACGCCATCCAGCATGGCCGGCCGATTTTCTCGCTGGCAGCGTCCTACCAGGTAGAAGAGGAGGGTGTTGCCCATCAGGCACCCATGCCGGAGGTGGCCGGCCCGGAAGGTCTGGAGAATGACGAGGCGGCCCGGCAGAAGCTGGTGGCCCGGTTGCCGGAACAGTATCGCGAGGCGTTTCTGCAGGACCGGCCGGTGGAATTTCGCCCGGTTACTCCCCGTGATCCGATTTCTTCCCAGCCGGAACCGCCGTTGCGGGAGGTCTGGTTCAAGGTGGTCGATTCTGTCGACGCAGACCCAATGACCCAGCGGGCCCTGTTGGCATATTGCTCGGATTTCGGGCTGATGGGTACGGCCATGTTGCCCCATGGCATGAACTTCTGGCAGCCCCATGTGCAGTGCGCCAGCATCGACCACGCCATGTGGTTCCACGGGGATTTCCGAATCGATGAATGGCTGCTTTATCGCAGCGAGAGTCCCTTTGCCGGTGGCTCCCGGGGCATGAACTTTGGTTCCATCTATCGTCAGGACGGCACCCTGGTGGCCTCGGTGGCCCAGGAAGGGCTGATGCGCCTGCACCGCTCGGACAGCCCTGCGGCATGAGTCGGCTGCTTCCTTTATTGGAGGAGGTACGGGCCTGCCGACTGTGCGAGGCCCATCTGCCCCTGGGGCCGCGTCCGGTGGTGCGGGCCGGGGAGGGAGCCCGGCTGCTGATCGTGGGTCAGGCGCCGGGCACCCGGGTCCATGAAACCGGCATTCCCTGGAATGATCCTTCCGGGGACCGGCTGCGCGACTGGCTGCAAATGGACCGGGAAGCCTTCTATGACGAAAACCGCATCGCCATTATGCCCATGGGGTTCTGTTATCCGGGCCGCGGTAAGGGGGGCGATCTGCCACCCCGGCCGGAGTGTGCCCCCCAATGGCATGAGCGGTTGCTGGCGGAACTGCCGGACCTGCAGCTGACCCTGCTGGTGGGGCAGTACGCCCAGAAGTACTACCTGCCGGCGCCGGGCAAGACCCTGTCGGACAATGTCCTTGATTTTGCCCGGGCCCTGGAGCATGGCTACTTCCCGCTGCCTCATCCGAGTCCGCGAAACCGGTTATGGCTGCGCCAGCGGCCTTGGTTCGAGGAAGAGGTGTTGCCGGTGTTGCGTGAACGAGTGAAAGCTTTGGGAGTCTCTGCATAACCCCTTGCGTACTCAGCGTGGCCTGAAGCGTGCAGATGTTGTGTCTTGTCTCGACGGGCAGGGTGGTTTCCTTTCCTAGAGGCAAGGCGCAGCAGATGTGCGCTTCAGGACACGCCCTCCGGATCTTCCAGGCTGGCCCGTGCTCGTCGTTGCGCTTTTTCGATGGATGGACATACACCTTCAAAAGCGCGCCTAGATTACGAGCCAGCCTGAAAGACTGAGGATGCAAGGGGTTGTGCAGAGACTCCCATGTTCGTGAAACCGTAATATCCCCGCCATTTGGGTGGATAAACGCGGCGTTTGGCGATATTATTCGCGCCCCAAACTCCACCGCCGGTGAACGTTGAAACCGGGCATTTCGGTGCCAGCCACGGTTTTCTTCACCCGAACCCAACCTGAGAGGGGCATCTCCGTGAACAAACTGGAAGACCACTTCGGACGCTGGAAGAACCGCGAAGAAATCGCAGAAGCCATGATCCCGATGATCGGCAAGCTGCATCGCGAAAAGAACATCACTACTACAGTTTACAGCCGCTCCCTGGTCAACAAGTCTGTTATCCAGATCCTGAAAGCCCATCGTTTCGTCAAGCAGGTCGAAGATTCCGAGCTGTCTGTGGTGGATTCCTTCCCGGTTCTGCAGGAAGTGAACAAGCTGGACCTGGGCCCCTGCCGCATTGATATCGGCAAACTGGCGGTAGAGTACAAGAAAGATAATCGCGGCCTGTCCATTGAGGACTATGTCCGTGAAGAGCTGGCTGAAGCGGTCAATAACAAGGGGCCAGAGCCCAGCTCCACGGACGTGGTGCTGTACGGTTTTGGCCGTATCGGCCGTATCCTGGCCCGTCTGCTGATCGAGAAAGCGGGTTCCGGCGATGGCCTGCGCCTGAAAGCCATCGTGGTGCGCGAATCCGGTAAGGGCGACTTGCAGAAGCGTGCCAGCCTGCTGCGTCGTGATTCTGTGCACGGCCCGTTTGCCGGCACCATCGCCGTGGATGAAGACGAAAACGCCATCATCGCCAACGGCAACTTCATCAAGGTGATCTACTCCAGCGATCCGTCTTCCATCGATTACACCGAGTACGGCATCAACAATGCCGTGGTGATCGACAACACCGGTAAGTGGCGTGATTCTGAAGGCCTGTCCCAGCACCTGCAGTGCAAGGGCGTTGCCCGCGTGATGCTGACTGCGCCGGGCAAAGGCGATATGAAAAACATTGTTCATGGCGTGAACAATGACATGATTGAGGACAGCGACAAGATCATTTCCGCTGCCAGCTGCACCACCAATGCCATCGTACCGCCGCTGAAAGCTCTGGAAGACAAATTCGGCATCGAATACGGCCACGTGGAAACCGTGCACTCCTACACCAACGACCAGAACCTGCTGGATAACTTCCATAAAGGTCCCCGTCGTGGTCGCTCCGCGCCCCTCAACATGGTGCTGACCGAAACCGGTGCGGCGACGGCTGCTGCCAAGGCGCTGCCGTCCCTGCAGGGCAAACTCACCGGCAACTCCATCCGGGTGCCCACTCCGAACGTGTCCATGGCGATCCTCAATCTGACCCTGGGCAAGGAAACCACCCTGGAAGAGCTCAATGAGTACCTGCGCTGGGTGAGCCTGCACTCTCCGCTGCAGCGTCAGGTGGACTTCGTGAGCAGCCCGGATGCGGTATCCACCGACTTCGTGGGTTCCCGTCACGCTTCCGTGATTGATGCGGAGGCTACCATTGTCAGTGGGCGTCATTGCGTACTGTACGTGTGGTACGACAACGAGTTCGGTTACAGCTGCCAGGTACTGCGTATCCTGCAGCAGATCTCCGGGGTGGAATACCCGGCGTACCCGAAGGACTGAACTGCGTTTGAAAAGAAGCCCGCGCTGCGGGCTTTTTTTCGGTGCATAACCGGGTTTTCTTTTGCACCAAAGTAGTTCTGTGCGACGAAAGACGGGTCGCACGGTGCTGGCGAACGGGCAGGTGCGTCTTTATAATGGCGCCGCCGGCTGATGCCGGCTCCCAAGTGCAAATTCCGGTTTTAGCGAACATCCACGGCATTTCCCGCTTTTCGGGGCTTGCAGGCGGATGTGCCTCGACTTCAGCAACACGCAACGTGGGCGAGAAACTATGATTAAAGTCAGGAAGGGCCTGGATCTGCCCATCACTGGTGCACCGCGCCAGGCGATTGAGGAAGGCCACCAGGTTCGTTCTGTTGCCGTGCTCGGCGGTGACTATGTGGGCATGAAACCCACCATGGAGGTCCGCGAGGGAGACGTGGTCAAGAAAGGCCAGTTGATCTTCACGGACAAGAAAACCGAGGGTGTGAAATACACCGCTCCTGCCGCCGGCAAGGTGGTGGCGATCAATCGTGGCCACAAGCGCGTCCTTCAATCTGTAGTGATTGAAGTGGCCGAGCAGGAAGACGAAGTCACCTTTGATTCCTACAGCCCTGAGCAGATCGCCGGCCTGGGCCGTGAAGCGGTACAGCAGCAGCTGGTGGACTCTGGCGAGTGGACCTTGTTGCGGACTCGCCCCTTCGGCAAGGTACCTGCGCCGGGTAGCACCCCGAATTCCATTTTCGTTTCCGTTCTTGATACCAATCCGCTGGCCCAGGAGCCGGCACTGGTGATCAAGGAAAACGAACAGGCTTTCCGTCACGGTCTTGCCGTGTTGAGCCGTCTTACCGATGGTCCGGTATGGGTATGTCGTGGCCCCAATACCGACCTGCCGAGCTTCGCCGGTGGCCAGGTACGTGAAGAAGCCTTTGCCGGCAAACACCCGGCGGGCAATGTGGGTACACACATTCATCACCTGGATCCGGTTAGCCTGAAAAAGATTGTCTGGTCTGTGGGTTATCAGGACGTGATTGCCATCGGTAAATTGTTCACCGAAGGCAAGATTTACTCCTCCCGGGTAGTGGCTCTGGCCGGCCCGCAGGTTAAAACGCCTCGTTCCCTGCGTACCCGTGTGGGTGCCAGCACCGACGACTTCGCCCAGGGCGAACTGAAAGAAGGTGACAACCGCCTGATCAGTGGTTCCGTCTTTGGCGGCCACAATGCCCAGGGTCCGGTGGCTTTCCTGAGCCGCACCGGTAACCAGGTAACGGCGCTGTGCGAAGGCCATAAGCGCGAATTGCTGGGCTACATCTCCCCGGGCGTGAATCGCTTCTCGGTGCTGAACATCTACCTGTCCAAGCTGATGCCGGGCAAGCGTTTCAACTTCACCACCACCACCAACGGTTCCGAGCGGGCCATGGTGCCGGTGGGGGCCTACGAGGAAGTGATGCCGCTGGATATCCTGCCGACTCAGTTGCTGCGTGCGCTGATCGTTGGGGATACAGACAGTGCCACGGCACTGGGCGCGCTCGAGCTGGTGGAAGAAGACCTGGCCCTGTGTACCTTCGTGTGCCCGGGCAAATACGAGTACGGTCCGATTCTGCGCGACAATCTCACCACCATTGAAGCGGAGAGCTGAGCATGGGCATGAGAAGTTTTCTGGACAACAAGGTTGCCCCGCATTTCCACGAGGGCGGCAAGTTCGAGAAGTATTACACCTTCTACGAAATGTTCGACACCATGCTGTACACCCCGGACTCGGTGACCCGGTCCTCCGCGCATGTACGTGATGGTATCGATCTGAAGCGGATCATGATGACGGTGTGGTTCTGCGCCTTCCCGGCGATTCTGTTCGGGCTGTGGAACACCGGTTATCAGGCCAACCTGCAGATCGCTGAGGGCTTCAGCCCGATTCCCGGCTGGCGCAGTGATCTGGTCATGGCGCTGGCAGGGTTTGATGCCGCCAGTTTATGGTCCAACCTGCTGCACGGCATGGTCTATTACGTGCCTATTCTGCTTGTGGTCTATCTGGGTGGTTTCATCTGGGAAGGGCTGTTTGCCTGGAAGCGCGGCCACGAAGTGAACGAAGGTTTCTTCGTGACGGGTATCCTGTTTACCCTGATTCTTCCCCCGGCTATCCCGCTGTGGCAGGTGTTCCTGGGTATTTCCTTCGGTGTCGTCATCGGTAAGGAAGTGTTCGGCGGTACCGGCAAGAACTTCCTTAACCCGGCGCTGGTCGGACGGGCGTTCCTGTTCTTCGCTTACCCGGCAGAAATGTCCGGGGATGCGGTATGGACCGCGGTGGACAACTTCTCCGGGGCGACGCCACTGGCGTTGGCCGCTGCCGGTCAACTGGACTTTGCCAGCAATCTGACCGCCGATGCCGGTGCCAACATCAGCTGGATGCAGACCTTCCTGGGCGGTATTCAGGGCTCGATCGGTGAGACATCAACACTGGCGATTCTGATTGGTGGTGCGGCGCTGCTGCTCACCAAAGTCGCCTCCTGGCGCATCGTACTGGGTGTATTCCTGGGCATGGTGGCGCTCAGCACGTTGCTTAACGCGGTGGGCTCCGCCACTAACCCCATGTTTGCGATGCCTTGGTACTGGCACCTGACCGTGGGCAGCTTTGCCTTCGGCATGATCTACATGGCTACTGACCCGGTGTCGGCCTCCATGACCAATGTGGGCAAGTACATCTTCGGTGCCCTGATCGGTGTCATGATCGTATTGATCCGGGTGGTGAACCCGGCGTTCCCGGAGGGCGTGATGATGGCCATTCTGTTCTCCAACCTGTGTGCGCCGTTGATCGACCACTTTGTTGTGCAGGCGAATGTCCGTCGTCGCCTGCGCCGGACCGGGGGAGAAGTGTAAATGTCAGCAAATAAAGAAAGTGTCGGCAAAACGCTGCTGGTTGCCTTTCTGGTCTGTGTGGTTTGCGGTGTGGTGGTTGCCACCGCTGCGGTAAGCCTGCGGCCGGTACAGAGCAAGAACCAGCTGTTGGACAAACGCATGAACATCCTGCAAGCCGCTGGCTTGTATCAGCCTGGTGTGGATGTGAACACGGTGTTCAAAAGCATTGAACGTCGTTTTGTGGACATCGACACCGGTGAGTATGTCGAGATGCCGGAATCCTACGACCAGCGCAAGGCAGCCAAGGATCCCCAGCGGTCCGAGCGTCTCAGCGGGAAGGAGGATATTGCCGGTATCAAGTCCCAGGCTAATGTGGCAGAAGTATTTCTGGCCCGCGGTGATGATGGTGACCTGAGCCGCATCATCCTGCCGGTACACGGCTATGGCCTGTGGTCCACCTTGTATGGTTTCCTGGCCCTGGAGCCGGATGCCAACACCGTTTCCGGTCTGGGCTTCTATGAACACGGCGAAACCCCTGGCCTCGGCGGCGAAGTGGACAACCCGAAATGGAAAGCCCTGTGGGAAGGTAAAAAGCTTTATGGTGAGCAGGGTGAAGTAGAAATCCAGGTGGTCAAAGGCGCCGTGGACAGCAAGACGCCGAACGCCGAACACAAGGTGGATGGCCTTGCCGGCGCGACCCTGACCAGCAACGGTGTCAGCAACCTGCTGCGCTTCTGGGTCGGTGAAAACGGTTTCGGTCCTTACCTCAAGCGCATGCAGCAAGGTGAAGCGGTCGAACAGCAGGAAGGAGACGCGTAATGGCGGAGAAAACGAAGGACATCCTTTTAGGTCCGATTTTCGACAACAACCCCATCGCGCTGCAGATTCTCGGTATCTGCTCCGCCCTGGCGGTAACCAGTAACCTGAGCACGACGGTGACGATGTGTATTGCATTGACTACCGTCACCGCGTTCTCGAACTTTTTCGTCAGCTCGATTCGCAATTACATTCCGTCCAGCATCCGTATCATCGTGCAGATGACCATTATTGCCTCGCTGGTAATCGTGGTGGACCAGTTCCTGAAAGCCTATGCCTACGGCATTTCCAAGCAGCTGTCTGTGTTCGTGGGGCTGATCATCACCAACTGTATCGTGATGGGCCGGGCGGAAGCCTTTGCCATGAAGAACCCGCCGATCCCGTCCTTCCTGGATGGTGTGGGCAATGGTCTGGGCTACTCGGTGATCCTGCTGGGTCTGGGTTTCATTCGTGAACTGCTGGGTGCCGGCAGCCTGTTCGGACACCAGATCCTGACCAAGGCCGCTGACGGCGGCTGGTTCGTGACCAACGGCATGATGCTGTTGCCGCCCAGCGCCTTCTTCCTGATCGGTCTGTTCATCTGGGCGATCCGGGTCTGGAAGCCTGAGCAGGTAGAAGAAGATACCTTCAAGATGAAGCCACACACCCGTGTCAGCGACGCGTTTTAACGGAGACGAGTAATGTTTGAACATTATCTGAGCCTGTTCGTCCGCGCCGTCTTTGTTGAAAACATGGCGCTGGCTTTCTTCCTGGGCATGTGTACCTTTATTGCCGTGTCCAAGAAGATCCAGACCGCGATCGGTCTGGGGGTTGCGGTGGTAGTGGTACTGACCATCACCGTGCCCGTGAATAACCTGATCCTTACCTACCTGCTGGACGAGAACGCCCTGGCCTGGACCGGGATTGAATCCCTGGCCAGCCTGGACCTGCGTTTCCTGGGCCTGCTCAGCTACATCGGCGTTATCGCCGCGCTGGTGCAGATCCTGGAAATGACCCTGGACAAGTATGTGCCCAGTCTCTACAACGCCCTGGGTATCTTCCTGCCGCTGATTACCGTGAATTGCGCCATTCTGGGTGCGTCCCTGTTCATGGTGGAGCGGGATTACAGCTTTGGCGAGTCCATGGTTTACGGCGTGGGTGCCGGGGTTGGCTGGGCGCTGGCGATTACGCTGCTGGCCGGTATTCGCGAGAAGCTGAAGTACAGCGACGTGCCAGACGGCCTGAAAGGTCTGGGCATCACCTTCATCACCGTGGGGCTGATGTCTCTGGGCTTCATGTCTTTTTCCGGCGTGCAGCTGTAAGCGAAGGGGTTGAATCATGAGTTTTGAGATTATTCTCGGTGTGGTCATGTTCACCGCCATTGTGCTGGCACTGGTGGCGGTGATCCTGGTGGCCCGTTCCCGGCTGGTAGCCAGTGGCAACGTGCACATCAACATCAACAGTGATGAAGAAAAATCCATCGACGCGCCAGCTGGCGGCAAGCTGCTGGGGACCCTTGCCAATCAGGGTATCTTCCTGTCTTCCGCCTGTGGCGGTGGTGGCACCTGCGCCCAGTGCAAATGCCAGGTTCTTGACGGTGGCGGCGATATTCTGCCCACCGAAGAGGGGCACTTCACCAAGGGCGAAATTCGCGACGGCTGGCGCCTGAGCTGCCAGGTGAACGTGAAGCAGGACATGAAGATCGAAGTACCGGAAGAGTTCTTCGGTGTGAAGAAGTGGGAGTGCGAGGTTATCGCCAACGATAACGTGGCCACTTTCATTAAAGAGCTGACTCTGAAGCTGCCGGAAGGCGAGAACGTGGATTTCCGCGCCGGTGGTTATGTGCAGCTGGAAGCGCCGCCGTTCGACGTGAAATTCTCTGATTTCGATATCAGCGAAGAGTACCGGGGAGACTGGGAGCGCTTTAATTTCTTCGATCTGAACTGCAAGAACAACGAGGAAGTGATTCGCGCCTACTCCATGGCGAACTATCCGGAAGAGAAGGGCATCCTCAAGTTCAATATCCGGATCGCCACACCGCCTCCGGGCTCCAAGGATATCCAGCCAGGGATCATGAGCTCCTATGTCTTCAACCTGAAACCGGGTGACAAGATCACCGTGTTCGGTCCCTTCGGCGAGTTCTTTGCCAAGAAGACCGATGCGGAAATGGTCTTCATCGGTGGTGGTGCCGGCATGGCGCCCATGCGCAGTCATATCTTCGATCAGCTCAAACGTTTGAACTCCAAGCGCAAGATCAGCTTCTGGTACGGTGCCCGTAGCTGGCGTGAAACGTTCTACAATGATGAATATGACATGCTGGCCGACGAGAACGACAACTTCGAATGGCATCTGGCGTTGTCTGATCCCCAGCCCGAAGATAACTGGGACGGACTCACCGGCTTTATCCATAACGTGCTGTACGAGCAGTATCTGAAGGACCATCCGGCCCCTGAAGACTGCGAGTACTACATGTGTGGGCCGCCGATGATGAACGCCTCGGTGATCAAGATGCTTGATGACCTGGGTGTAGAACCGGAAAACATCCTGCTGGATGACTTCGGCGGATAACACCAAAAACGCCGGCCTGCGGGTCGGCGTTTTGTTGTTAAGCCTTTTTTATTATGTAGGAGCTATGCTTGCATGGCGAACGGGACGGCAAGTTCCGAGTAGTGAGGTTCACCTCACGTTGGCCTTTGCCAGAGTGTTTCCTGCAGAACGTTGAATTCCCTTGGATTAAAGGTATGGCCCGTCTCGTTTTTGCTCTTGTCGTTCTTTCCGTTGCACTGCTCACCGCCTGTGATGACAGCAAAAACCGCCTGTCCGTTCTCAGCGGCCCGACTATGGGTACCACCTGGAGTGTGAAGTTCAGCGGCACACCCAAGGAAGGCGTAGAAGATCTGAAAGCGGATATCGAGGCGGCGCTGGAACAGGTCAATGCAGAAATGAGCACCTACCGGTCGGAGTCCAATCTGAGCCGTTTCAATGCGGCGCAAGCCGGCACGTTGATGGCGTTGCCGGAGGATACGGTCAAGGTTCTGTCTGCGGCGTTCGGTATTTCCTCGAAAACTGGCGGGGCCTATGACGTGACGGTGGGGCCACTGGTCAATCTGTGGGGGTTTGGCCCGGACCCGGACCGTTTTGAGCCGCCGTCAGAGGACGAGATTAACGTCGCCATGGCGCGGGTGGGTTGGCAGCAGTTGCTGTTGAATGACAATGAGCTTCTGCAGCCCGGCAATGTGTACGTGGACCTGTCCTCCATTGCCAAAGGCTTTGCCGTGGACAAGGTGGCAGAATTGCTGGAAAGCCAGGGTTTGAAAAACTATCTGGTGGAAGTGGGTGGCGAGTTGCGCGGTAGTGGCAGCAAGCCCTATGGTCAGCCCTGGCGGGTGGCCGTGGAACGCCCGATTGCCGGCGTGCGGGAAGTGGAACAGGTAGTGGTATTGAAAGACATGGCCGTGGCTACCAGCGGCGATTACCGCAACTTCTTCGAATCTGATGGGCAACTGTATTCACATACCCTGGATCCGAGAACCGGTTATCCTGTGGACCATATGCTGGCATCGGTGTCGGTGCTGCATGAAAGCGCCATGATGGCGGACGGCCTGTCCACCGCCATGACAGTGCTGGGTCCGGAGGCCGGTATGGCGTTTGCCAAACAGCACGAACTGGCCGTGTTTTTTATTGTCAGAAAAGGTGAGGGCGTAGAAGAAATTTCCACGCCTGCCTTCGATGCAATCGTGGAGGAGAAATAACATGTTGATGACCATTATGGCCGCAGTGATCTTTATCGGCCTGCTTTTCTCGGCCATGGCGGTCGGCGTGATTCTCTCCAACAAGCCGATCAAGGGCTCCTGTGGTGGCCTGGCCACTCTGGGTATGAAAGAAGGCTGCGAAATCTGCGGTGGTGACCGAGGTAAGTGTGAGGAAAACACCCAGAAGGTGGACGGTGAAAAAGCCGCTGCCCTGGGCAAGGACGTGATGAAGATGTGATTCACGCCTTCCGGCAAAAAGCCCGCCTTGCGCGGGCTTTTTTGTGTCTGGCTTTTGGGGCAGGAAAACATTTTTTAGCACAGAGGGCACAGAGTTCACTGAGAAAAAGAAAACACTAGGGTTGAAGTTCGTGGGAAGAATTATTTCATGCTAACGCGCTGCAGGAGGGATCAGGTTTTACCTCTGTGACTCTGTGCCCTCTGTGGTAAAAACCATACCCCCAACACCAGGCTAAACACTCAACACCACCGCCGTGCGCAGTTTGGCCTGGCCGTACTTGCGCATCTGGTCGAACTTTTCCCGGGTGATCGGCACATGCTGGCAGTCCAGGGGGACCTGGTCCTCGCCCGGGTCCGGGTCGTGAATATAAAAGCATTCCTCATCGCTGCCACTGATGGCCACCCAGTGCGGGGCCTTGCGGCCATCCAGGCGCCAGGTGCTGATCAGCACCAGCACGATGTTGCCGGCGGTGATGGCGTCGTCCAGGTCCGCGGCACTGAAATCCTCGTAACAGACCGGCAGGGATTGAGCCTTGCAGGCCTCCATGAAATAGTTGTGCAGGGTGGTGATCACCGCCTTCTTTTCAGGGTCACGCACCGAATCGACAAACAGCGGGCCGGTCTGATTGCACCAGACACGCGCTTCGAGGCCTCGCAGACGAGCGGCCAGGGCCAGCCCCATGGGGTGGCAACCACCGTGACCGGCGGTCATGAAGATGGTGGTGGCTTCGCGCCACAGCAACAGTTCTTCGGTGGTGCTGGGTGGTTGCTGCTTGAGCGCCGCCAGAGCCATCATCAGGCAGGCCGGCCCGCAGGTAAACGGCGTGGTCTGCTGTACCCAGGGCAGGTGTAGCCGTTCCGCGTTGTCAGGCAGGTAGATGAGGCGCTTCTGGTAGCGCAGGGCATCCTGGTGGTCTTCATAGTAATCCGGCGTCTGCGCAAAAAGACGGTAGCCACGTTTTTCGTAGAGGGAAATAGCGGCAGCGTTATCCTTGCGTACTTCCAGGCGCAGATAGGGGCGGCGTTGTTGCAGCGCGTAGTCTTCTGCAGCGTCCATGAGTTTTTCCCCCAGATTCCGCCCCCGTTGCTGCGGATCCACGGCGATGGAGTAGAGTCGCGCCAGCCGGGTGCCCGGTTGCAACAGCACCAGCACATATCCTGCCAGGGCATTGTGATCATCAAGGGCGACGATCAGACCGCTGTGTTGGCGTTTGAGCCATTTACGGAAGCTGCGTCGGGAAAGACGGTCCGATGAGAAACAGCGCTGTTCCAGCGCGGTGAGGACGTCCAGATCATCGGTGGTGGCGGGGCGTAGCTGAAAGCGGTACATAAAGCGGTTTCCAGAAGATGCCCCAGCATAAGGCAGGGAACCGGCAGATCGCCAGTGGTATTGCGGCTGTGGTGACAGAATGTCTGTCACGGCATACTGGTGGAAATTTGGAGGGTGGAAATGCAGAAACAGGACCCGGTTCGTGGGTTGATATTGTCCGGGGGCGGCGCCCGTGGCGCCTATCAGGTCGGGGTGCTGGCAGCGATTGCAGAATTGCTGCCTCGCGGGGAGCCAAACCCGTTCCCGATTATCTGCGGTACCTCCGCGGGGGCGATCAATGCGGCGTCACTGGCCGCCAATGCCGGTAATTTTCGCACGGCGATTCGTGGGCTGGAGCGGGTCTGGGCCAATATTACCGCTGAACAGGTCTATCGCACGGATACCTATGCGTTGCTGAAAGCCGTGGTTCGCTGGCTGTTTTCCGGTGTCACTACTGGCAAGACGCCGGAACGCAGTGCTCTGCTGGACAATATGCCGTTGCAGCGCCTGCTTACCCTGGTGATCAATTTTCGCCGTATTCGAGATAACCTGGATCAGGGCCATTTGCGTGCGCTGGCAATCACCGCATCCGGTTATGCCACTGGCGAGTCGGTGAGTTTTTTCCAGGGTGACAGTGAACTGCCGGAATGGGTGAGAGCGCGTCGCAAGGGCAAGCGCTCCGACATCGAAGTGCAGCATCTGCTGGGGTCTGCGGCAATCCCTATCCTGTTTCCTGCCAGCAAGGTGGACGGTGCCTATTACGGTGACGGCGCTCTGCGGCAACTGGCACCATTGAGCCCGGCATTGCATCTGGGGGCCTCCCGGCTGTTGGTGATCGGGGTGTCCGGTAATATGACGGCGGGCCATCAGCGCCAGTTAAGCGGTTATCCATCAATGGCCCAGGTGCTCGGCCATGTGCTCAACAGCGTCTTTGTGGATACCCTGGAAGGGGATGTGGAGCGTCTGGAAAGGATCAACCGGACCCTGTCTGCCATGAGCGAGCGCTCCCGGCGCAAGCATGGTATTCAGTTGCGACAGGTGGATGTGCTGAAGATCTACCCGTCCCGACCCATTGACGAAATTGCCGCCGAACACATCAAGGAATTGCCACGGGCGTTGCGTTTCTTCCTGCGAGGTTCCGGTGCCACCCGGTCGCCGGGTGCCAGTGCCATGAGTTACCTGTTGTTCGAGCCGGGGTTCACCCGCAGCCTGATCGAGATGGGCCGCAAGGATGCCATGGCGCGCAAGGAAGAAATTCTGGCGTTCTTCGCGGATCAGCCACTCAGTGCGGCGGTTCCCGAGGAGGAATAACGGGGGCTGCGGCGGAAGTGGCTGACGAAGCTGGTGGGGTAGTCGGTAATGATGCCATCCACCTGCAGTTGGGCCAGCCGGTCCGCTTCGGTGAGATCGTTCACCGTCCACACCGACACCTTGAGGCCACGTTTGCGCGCCCGGCGCATTAATGCCGGGGTCACCAGCGAGTAGTGGGGCATCAGCCAGTTGCAGCCCAGGCCGTGGGCCCGGCGAGTAGGTTGCAGGTAGCGGTACTGGCAGACATAACCCCGTTCCACATCTGGCGCCATGGTGCCGATCATGCGCAGAAAGCCGGTATGGCTGGAGGTCACCACCACCCGCGATTGCAGGCGTTGCTCATGGATCATGTGAGTGAGGTGATGGGCCAGCTGATGCAGCACCACCCGATCCGCCCCTTTTACCTCGAACTGGAAGCGCATGGCCGGGCCGCACAGCTCCACCACTTCCTGCAGGGACGGAATCCCCGTGGGGCTGTGCCAGCCAGGAGTATTGCGGCGAGCATCCATGGTGCCCAGCTGCGAGCGGGTGTATTGGCGCACATCCCCGCGCATGCCGGTGGTGCGGGTAACGTCACTGTCGTGCAGCACGATCAGATGGCCGTCGGCGGATAGCCTGACGTCCAGTTCCATTTCCGTGACACCGGCTTCCAGTGCCACCTGAAAACTGGCCAGGGTATTTTCCGGGGCTTCGCCGCGTGCGCCCCGGTGACCGACCAGTGTCGGGTGGCGAGGTGCTGTGCTGGGTGCTGTCATTGCGATAGTCATACCACTATTGTTTTGGTGAAAGATGACAGCGCTATGACTCGGAGACAAGAGGCAAAATTGTCATTTTTATGACATGCCCCGGGAGTAGGGTGCACGCTGCATGGAATAGCCGGGAGAACGGTTTGGCAGTACTGAAACGCTATGTGCATTTTTTTGTGACGAGCTGGCTGCCGGCCTACGATGGCCGGGCAGGGCGGTTTTCGTTGCAGCGGCTGGTGGTGATGGCGCTGTTCTGGCCCCTGTTTCTGCTGGTGCAGGCCATCAATGGCTTGGGCCTGTTGCTGGACTATCTGCTGTTTCCCGATTTTCGTCGCGTCCAGGTGCGCGAACCTCTTTTTGTCGTCGGGGTGCCGCGCAGTGGTACTACCTTCCTGCATCGGTTGCTGGCCATGGATGAGCGTTTTACCACCACGGCCCTGTGGGAATTGCTGTTCGCTCCTTCGATTACCCAGCGGTATGTCTGGACCGGTGTTGCCCGTCTTGATGCAGTGATCGGCCGGCCTGCAGGGCGCTTGCTGCTATGGATCGAGCGGCGCCTTCTCGGCGGCCTGGACGGCGTACACAAAACCGGGCTGCTGGACCCGGAGGAAGATTATCTGGCCCTGATGCCGGTGTGGGGCTGTTTCCTGCTGGTGCTGGCCGTGCCGGCACCGGCGTTGTGGCGGCTCACCTATCTGGATCGGGACGGCACGGATCAGGAAAAGCAGAGGCTGATTGCGGCCTATCGGCGCTTTGTGCAGCGGCATCTTTATTTTCATGGCAGCCACAAACAACTGCTGTCCAAGAACCCGTCCTTCACGCCCTGGATGGCGACCCTGGCGGAGGCCTTTCCGGATGCCCGCTTTATCGGCTGTATTCGTAACCCCAGCGCGGCGGTGCCGTCACAGATCAATTCCATCCTGATTGGCGCGCGCCTGTTTGATGGCCGTGACACCACCGATTACTGGCGCCAGGGCTTTATGGCCATGCTCGATTATTACTATCGCCATGTACTTGAGGTGCTGGAAAGCCTGCCACCGGAACGCCAGGCCCTGTCGGTGATGGAGCAACTGGCACCGGCGCCGGCAGAAACCGTGCTGGCGTTTTATCAGCGTTTTGGCTGGCAGCCCGGCACGGCTTTTCGCCAACGGCTTGAAGCACAAGAGCGCAAGGCAAAACAGTACCGCAGCGGCCATCATTACAATTCGGACGAACTGGGCGTAAGCCCCCATGAACTCGACCATGTCTTCGGCTGGGTTTATGAACGTTTCGGATACCCATCTCCCAACACTGATGAAAAAAACCTGTAGGAGCGCCGCTTGAGGCGCGAATCTGCTTGCGACACAAGTTGCGAGTCACGAGAAGCGAGTAACGAAAATCGAAACCTGAAACCCGCGAATGAATTTTTGGTTTTCGAAACTCGCTTCTCGCAACTCGAAACCGTTTGGGTTCGCGCCGCCAGCCATGCTCCTACAGCGACTTCTGGGTTTCGTTACATCTTGTCGCAATTACACCGTCATGGCGCGGCAATGCTGTCACATTATCGACATGAGTGGCGCTGATACTGGCGCCCATGGATACCAAAGAGCTACGCATACTGTTTGTGGTGGATGCGATCAAGGGTCGGAATGGCGTCGGCGCCTACTTCCAGGATCTGGTCTCGCATCTCAAGGACCATGTGGCCCAGGTGGAACTGGTGCAGCCCTGCATGGAGGAACCGCATCCTTGCCAGGGCGCTTCCATGCCGATCCCCGGCGACCCCACCCAGCGACTCTTCTTTCCCAAGGTACGTGAACTGAGCGCCCTGGTCTGGGAAATGAAGCCCCACGTTATCGTGATTCCCGGGCCCGGTATTTTTTCCATGATCGGCTACTGGATCGCTCGCAAGTGGGGCATCCCGGTCTGCGTCACCTTCCAGACTGATTACAACCGGCTGGTGGAGTTGTACTGGGGGCGCCGCCTGGCCAGGCTGGCTGGCGGCCTGCTCAACTGGGTCAACCGCACCCTGTTCCAGGGCAGTGAAACCGCCGCCACCATCTGTGAATCCATGATCGCCCAGGCCCGCGCCGCCGGTGCCCGCAACCCGCAGTTGGTAGGCACACCGCTGGCCCGGGAGTTTGTGCATACAGCGGTCACCGGGCTGGATGGCAGCGTGCAAAAGGTCTGCTATGTGGGCCGATTGGCGGCAGAAAAGAATATCGAATCCTTCCTCGCCCTGGCCGCATCGCGACCGGACCTGCAATTCGAGGTGGCCGGCGACGGACCACTACGCAGCAAGGTGGAGCAGGCCTGCAAGGCATCCGCCAACCTGACCTTTCATGGCTGGTGTAGCCGTCAGCAGGTGGTGGACATTCTCGATCGCTGCCAGGTGCTGGTGCTGCCTTCTTCGGTGGAAGCGTTCGGTACCGTGGCGCTGGAAGCCATGGCCCGGGAGCGGCTGGTGATCACCACACCGGCCTGCGGCATCAACGAATGGCCGGCGCTGGCGGCTGGGCTGTGGATCATGGAGCCCCAGGAAAGCCTGAACCAGACCCTGGATCGGTTGCAGTCGCTGAGCCCGGTAGTACGCGACTTGAAGGCGAAACAGGCCCGGCAGGCGGCACTGGCCATGAACCGGGATGCCATCGAGCACTGGGCCGGGGTGCTGGGCCAGTGTGCCCAGATGGTACCCGCTGCCAATCGTTCCCTGCCTTCCCCGACCCTGGCGCTGCTGCGTCGCTTGAGCAGCAACTATGCCCGCAGCGCCCTCTGAGCTGCTACCGGCGCCTCGCGCCCTGGTATCCATCCACGATGTGATGCCGGAAACCCGCCAGCAGGTCAGCCAGATTCTGGCTCTGCTGCCCCAGGCCCCGCAGTCGGTGACCCTGCTGGTGGTGCCGGGGCGGGATTGGCAAACAGCGGATCTGGACTGGCTACATCAGCTCCAGCAGCAGGGATACCCGCTGGCCGGCCACGGCTGGCTGCATCGCTGTGAGCCACCGATCAGTCTCTATCACCGCCTGCACAGCCTGCTGCTGTCGCGGCGAGTGGCAGAGCATCTTTCCCTGTCGGCCAGCGGTATTGACGCGTTGATACGCAATTGTCACCAATGGTTTCTGGATCAGGGGCTGCGACCCTGCGAGCTTTACGTACCCCCGGCCTGGGCCATGGGTGCGATTCATCGCCAACAACTGGCGGACATGCCGTTTCGTTTGTTCGAAACCCTGAGCGGTGTTTACGATGCGCAAGCACAAAAGATGCATCCGTTACCGCTGGTGGGCTTTGAGGCCGATACCCCGTTACGGGAATGGTTATTGCGCGGTTTTAATCATCTCAATTGGCGCAGGGCCAGCCACACGAATCAGCCACTGCGTATTGGCATTCATCCCCAGGATCTTTCCTTGCGGTTGCGTAATCAGGTCATTCCAATGACACAGGCGGTGTCCGCCAGCCTGGGGTACCAGGAAGCTGTTGTATCACACCCTGCCCATAGCCCTATCTGAAAAAAAGCACCCGCCGGGTGGCGGGTGAAGGCGTTGCAGGCGTTTTCCGAAGGCACACAATGGACATGTGCGGATAGTGTTGTGCACACGATGGCCTGCAAGTGCATTTATCCTACTCCATACTCTCTTACCCTTCTTTGTCTAAAAATCAAAAGCTGGCTTTGCGTTATTGATTCATGGCTGAAAGATAAATACAGCTTTTGATAAAACCATTCGTGTTTTTGTTTCTCTCCAAGGTTTTGATTTTTATAAGTAATGATTGGTCTCGACAAGATTTATTTTTTGACAAGATAACTTTTAGTTTTTTTCTGTATCGATTTTATTTTTCCCTTATTACGGTGATGACGTCGAGTGGGGGGAGCCCCCGACAGTATCGGCAAAGATTGATGGCTATGGCCATCAATATTCTTAATAAAGGAATAAATGGAGAATACAATGAAGCTGAAAAAAGCAATGATCTTTGTCGCGGTAAGCTCGGCGATGGCGCTGAGCAGCAATGCCATGGCCGCAGAAATTCGTGACAACTCCGGCGCTGCAGTAGCCTCTACTCCGGTAAGTGCCACTTTCCGTGGTGCCAGTGCATTGACCCAGTACGGTATCCCCGTCAACTGTACTCTGGAGCTTGATGGTAGCGTTGATTACTACCCGGCTGGGACCTATCCCAATCATACCGGTGCTATTATCAAGGTGACTGGGGGTAATGTTTCTGGTGGCGGTTTCTGTAGTGCCGTGGTTCTTGGCTTTAGCACTCCATGGACAGCAATTGCGGATAACAGTGATGCGCCGACAGATTCCCCAAACTTTGTGGATCCGGTGTCTTTGCAATTTAATAATGTGGATGTGACAGGTCCACTGGGGGCCTGTGGTGGCAGCACCACGCCAGTGCCGGCCACATTCCGCAATGGTGCGGCTTCCTATCTGGATGAGTCGGAGTTCACTTTTAATGCCACGGTTGGCAATTGTACAGTGAATGGAACCTTGCAGAATGTTAGCCACCCAGGTGATGACATTAACGTTTGGTAAAGCAGTAAGCAGTCAAAAGAGGGAGCCTTGGCTCCCTCTTTTTTTGCCTTTTTACTTGATGGGGTCTGAAACGTATTGAAGGTAGTTGCCCTGCGCAGGAATGGTCAGCGGAATTGAGCCGGCATAGGAGCCGTCGTTAATCTGTACCCGGATGTCGAGATCGACTGGGTCAAGATTGTACTGCTCAATGACCATACGTCCGTCTTCCAGGAATTTCACTTCTCCGGACAGATTCATGGTGATTGGATAGCTAAGCAGGTTATGGGTAGGGTCGGTAAAGTTCAGAGCCTCTTTAAGCTCCAACCCCTCCATATAGAGATCGACGGTAGCAGACAGGACAGGCTTGCCATTCACTTCATGAATCCAGCCAGTAATGGGCTGCGTCCGCTCTCCGTTTCCATCTTTCTCATAGCGCATTCTCAGCAATTGAGCGCCGCTGAAGGCCTTGACCAGATTACTGAGATTTATCAGGCGCTGACGAATTTTTATGCCGGTGCTCATGATCTGCCCCGGCCATATTTTGACTTTAAGCCCCTGGTTCTCGACATATTCTGTTGTGACTTCAGCCGCCAGTGCTCCCGTCAGATAGGTGAACTTCTGTTCCGGGCACTCCTCGGGAATGCCGTACACGAAGAAGTCGAACGGCGGATCATAGGGCACCGCTTCACTGTAGCCGCAACCCACATTGGCGCCATTGATGACGGGTACAGGCTGCTCCATAGGAGTATTTCCGTTGATACGCCGTGACAGTATTTTGGCGCTGTTGGGAGGTGGGAGAACGCCGTTGGGGTCCAGCACCGGATCGGCATTGGGGTCCAGAGGCTGGCCAGCGGCTGAAGGTTCCTCGAACGGGTACTGGTAGTCGGTGTAAAGCGGGATGGCAAGGAAGTCAGGACCATCTGATACCACTTCATTCACCTCGTGAATGAAGTTAGCATTGCTGTCGTAGGAAGGTTGGTTGCTCAGCATCTGTAGTACATTTTTGGTATTGCTGCCTCCACGAAAATACTGGGTCAGGTCGGGACCACCGCCGTCGCTGATGACGGCAGTTTTGATGACCTGGAAATCTCTCTCTGAAGGAAACAGGGCTCCGGGCTGAGGGGCGGTAACCGGCTTGATCTCAACGCCACCGAGTACATTGGTTTGCAGGGGCATGCCATGGGTATCACAGATGGCCTGACTGCCATCGCATTGTGCCGCTGGACTGCTGCTGTCACCGTTGGAGCCCAGGGTGTATTGGTAAAGTGCACCAGGCTGCCAGGGCTGGGCAGGCCAGAAGCTCAGGCGCTGACCGTCCAGTTGCAGGTTGCCGTCCACGTTATCGATAACTGTTCCAGTCTCGTCAATTTCTTCGACCAGAAAACTCCCTCCCAAGCTAATGGATTGCGGATCGAGGGGGCGGGAGAACTCAACAACAATCGGACGATTGGCGGGCAGTTGAGAAACCGGGATATGGTCGTCTTCCGGTTTTATATCGTATGCGCTGCCAGTGTCGATACCCGGGAATCCGCCTAAGCAGCGTCCGGCATCATCATTGGCAAGGTCGCGGGTGGCAGGATCCAGGGCACAGGGAAAGCCGGGGAATGTAGCGAGAACCAATGGCGAGCGTTGCTGTACCGGTTCCGAGTTATTGGTGAACGGATTGGTTCGTTCTTCAACTACCTGTGTCAGCTTGAAGGGTGTCAGTACCGGCGCGACCAGTGGATTGCCGGCCAGATCAGTAATGCCGTTAGCCAATTGCACCTCATAGCTGTAAGAGGCCACATCGTCATCCCGTTGCAGGGGAACCAGGGGCTTGATGACCAGGGCAGCACCATCCTGATGCCACTGGCTGGCAATTTCGCTGCCATTTTCGAGCAGGGTGACATTACCGTTCAGGCTGATCCCGTCCAGCGGTTCGCTGAAGTTTAATACCACAGGGTCCTCCGGTTTCTGCAGGGCGCCGTTATCACCGGGCATCCAGCTTTGCAACGTCGGCGGAGTCATGTCAGCCACCTGTTGCGGCGGGTTCTGCTGATCCCGATACGCTTCCATGTGGAAACTCAGGGTGCCGTAACCCAGTTCCTGGCCGAGGATATTCGGCTCCACCACGCTGACCGCATCAATGGTCATGATGCCGTCGACCACCAGGGCGGTGCCCTCCAGTTCGATATGCAGAATGTCCTGGGTGACGCCGCCGTTGGCGGTGGGGTCTTCCGTGGACATGGCCACATCCATGAACAGACGTACCTGGCGCGGCGCATCGGCGCGTTGGGTATAGCTGTTGGGCATCAGGTAGCCGCTGGCATCGGACAGGAAGTGCACGTTGACGGCGCCGGTGCTGAAGCCGGCCGGCACTTCACCACCGATATTCACGTCGATATTGCTGCCACTGAGCAGGGTGTCACGGGGCACGGTGAAGGGGGTGACCTCCGGGTAATTGGGCACGAAGGCCAGGATCGCCCGCACGTCGCCGCCTTGCTGGGTGGCGTTGTCTTCGCCCAGCAGGGTGGCGTTGACCGGCACTTCGTTGATGGGCTCGCCGGTGAGTGGGGAGAGGATGGACCGGTTGGCGGAATCACTGACCTGCTGAACCATGACTTCCCGCGGGCTGGAGTCCTTGGGCGTCAGGGTGAAACTACCGGCGCTGAACGGGTTGCCGGCGGTACTGAGCAGGCCATTGCCCAGGGTCAGGGTGTAGGTCTGCCCGGGTTGCAGATCGTCCTGCGGGTCCAGGGTCAGGTAGGGGCCATCCACCAGTACCCGTGCGCTGACCAGGTCGCCACCGGGGCCGGTCAGGGCCAGGGTGTCGCCGTTGCTGTCGCCGTACTGCACGGTGGCTTTGTCCAGCGGTTGGGTGAATTGCAGCCGGAAGGTGGAGAAATCCATCACCGGCAGGCTCTGGCCGTCCGGAATCAGGCGGCTGAGCTTGAAGTCCGCATCGGCCAGTACCTGGCTGCGGGGGCCTTCCTCCAGGGCCCGGGTGGTGAAGGCGATGGTGCGACTGCCGGCGATGCCGTCGGCCAGTTCCATCTCGTCGAGCACCAGGGTGTAACGGGACAGCGGCAGCAGGGTTTCGTCCGGCGTTAGTGCCAGCCCGCGTCCGTTGTCCACTTCCTCAAGGCTGAGGCCCACGGTGGGGCCATTACTGCCGCCACGGTGCAGGCTGATGTGATCCAGCGGCGCGCTGTCGACGACCGGGCTGGTAAAGCGCAGCAGCACCGGGGTGGCGGTGGCAATTTCGGTCTGGTTGCGGTCCGGGTAGCTGTATACCAGCGACTGGCTGCCGGCGTTCCAGTTGTCGGTGTCCGTGGTGGCTGCATCGTCACCGCCACAGGCGGCCAGCAGCAGGGCGGAGGTGAGGGTTGCTATTGTCTTTTTCATTATGGCCTCCGATTAAAATTTCATGGTCATGGAACCGGAGAAGACGCTCACGTCCCCTTCGGTGGTGACCGTTTCATAGGGATTCACTGGCACCATGGGGTCGGTGGAGGTGAGCTCGAAATCCCGCTCGTCGATCATCTGGTACTGGTAGCCGAAGGACAGGGTGAGCGGGTAGGCAAGAATGGGCGGGTCGCGCAGTTCCAGGGTGCCGCCGACGCCGATCAGGGTGCGGTCCGCATCCAGGTAGTTCACATCCAGGCTGCGCTTGCCTTCCAGCGGGGATTCTTCAAGGGCGATACCGCCGGTGAGGGTCAGCATGTCGTTGACGCGGAACTCGCCGCCCAGGCGCGGTACCAGAATGTCCTGAAAGTTCAGGTTGGCCTGGTCCTTGATGGTGTCACTCTCGAACTCGTCGCTCAGGTCCGACCAGGTCTGGTATTCCAGGGTCAGGCCTACACGCCAGCGTTCCTGGCGGTACTGCATGCCCAGCGCGGTGATATCCGGCTGGTAGGCATCCAGGGTGGCGATGGCCAGGTTCAGGCCCGGGCTGGGGATGGTGCCGGGAATGATGGTGGTGGCTTCCACCCTGGTTTCGGTATTGGAGTGGCCACGGAAGGAGAGGGCGGTTTCGATGCCGTCAAAGGCGCAATCGCCGCCGCCACAGAAGGTTTCCGCCCAGTTGACGTTGAGGCCGAAGATCGGGCGGATGGAGGGCTTGGCGCTCACATTGAGGCTTTCCAGGCTGGTATTGCCCTGCAGGTCCGTATAGGTGTCCAGTTGCGCATCCGCATGCAGGGTAACCCGGGCGGAAAAGCCCGCATCGATACCGCGCAGGATCTCGGTGGCGCCCCCCAGGTTGAGGAACAGCGGCTGGCGGCCGTAGGTCAGGTACTGGGCCTCGTTGGAGGTGCGGGAGCGGAAGGCCAGCATCTCCTCGCCGTATTTCTCCACCCCGGCCATAAAGCCGAAATAGATCGGGTGATCGCTCTTGGTCAGTGAGCTGAGATTGGTCTTCATGCCGATCAGGGCATGTTGGGAAGGGGTGTCCTGAATCACGTCACTGCTGCGGCCCAACGGCGCGGCACCGCCCTGGCTTTCTGCACGCAGGTCGTGCTCGGCGTGCATCAGGCCCAGTGTCAGCTCCCCCCGTTCATCGTGGGCCAGGTAGGCCGGGTTGTAGTAGGTGGCAGACACGCTGCTGTTGAAGAGGGAAAGGGCCTGGGCACTGGCCACATCGCCGGGGAGTACCCCGTAGTTGGTGCCGATATTGCCCATGTTGGCGCTCACCGATTGCATGGCTGCAAGCATGGCTGACGCCGCCACTCCTGTTTTAAGAAAAGATGGCATTTTCATATCACTGTTCCCTGTTTTTTTATGATGTGTTTTTGGTTAGTGGTTGTTTGTGTGTTTTATTGCGTTTATGTATAGGTGCATGAAAGGGATTCAGACTAGGTCTCAACTGGTCTGCTGAAAAACCCAAAAAAAACAAAAACTACTTTTAGGGAATTAAAATGACGGTGAAGCTGATAAAGGAATTCAGCGTTTTCGTGCAACTGGTCAAAGCGGGGAAAATGACGGATGCAGCACGGGTGCTGGGCATGTCGCCGGCGACTATCAGCCAGCGGTTACGCCACCTGGAAAAAGAGCTGGGGGTACGGTTGGTAAACCGTAATTCCCGGGCCTTGAGAGTCACCGATGAAGGGCGTGCGTTATTCGAGCGACTGGACACGTTGATGGGAGATCTTGAAGACACCGCCGAGGCGGTGGCGCAACTTGCCAAGGGGCCCCATGGCACCTTGCGTATCTGGTCCACCACTGGGCTGGGCCGCAACCGGGTAGCGTTACTGGTGAAAGAGTTTATTGCCCGTTTTCCTGAAGTGCCGGTGCAGCTGTTTCTGGGCGATAGACCCTATGATTTCGTGACTCAGGGGCTGGATGTGGCGATTGCCATCGGTCAGCCGGAGGACTCGTCTCTGGTCGCCAGAAAGCTGATGGACAATCGCTGTTATCTGGTGGCATCACCGCAATATCTGGCCACTCATCCGCCGCTGAAAAGCCCGGAAGATTTGCGCGATCATGAATGCCTGATTCTTGACTGCCATGCCTCCTTCAACGACTACTGGCCTCTGGTTGATAACGAGGGAAATCGTCATGGCATCAAGGTGCGGGGGCGCTTGCAGACTGATCACAGTGAGGTGCTACGTCAGTGGGCGCTCGATGGTATGGGGATTGCCCTGAAAAGTGCCTGGGATATTCAGCGTTATATTGATGAAGGAAGACTGGTGGAAGTATTGCCGGATTATCGCCCGCCGGACCTGGATTTTTATGTGGTATATCCGGAAAGAAATTATTTGCCGGCAAAAACTCGCGTCTTTGTAGAGTTCCTGATGGGCAGGATGGAGCATTCGGATGTACCGATAATATAGATTTGTACTGGTGATATTTTCTAAATCTTACTTTTGGTAAATTCACAAAAAAATATGCTGCTCATTTCCTTGCGAAGTGCATTAATTTCAATATCAGCTTGATTGTCGTTCCTGTTAGCAATTCCCTTTCGATGCGACCGTCAGTCCGACTCTATAAATCTCACGCCTCTGATCACCTCAATCATGGGGTCCTTTCTCCCGTGTCGATATGCGTAAACATACTCATGCAACCTGTTTATTTATGAGCGTTTTTATCATTCTTCGGTACTCCCGGTTTATGCATTTGCAGCCGGACAGGGTATTTTGTGACTATTCGGTCACAAAATAACAAGAACGGATAAAAACATGCAGCGCAACCAATGGATCTACCTGCTGTACGCCGTGGTACTGATTACCAGCAGTGCTGCTCGTGCGGTGCAGGATTACGATGAGATGAGCCGCCAGGAGCTTCGCGCCATGGCGGAGAAGAGCCGTAAAGCGGTGGCCAAGGATGGGTCGGAAGGCTGGCAGGTGGAAAGGGTGCCTGTAAATCGGGCGATCGTTGAGGGTAGCTGGAATCCGGTGCCTTTCCGGACCCGGTTTTTTGATTATCCACCGGCCTTGCTGGAAAAGCGTTGGCCAGAACTGACCCGGGCCATCCGTGTGCCGTACCCGTCAGCGGAGTATCTGCGTGCCAGGCTGGAGCGTTTCCCTAAATTGAAAGCGGAGTTGGGGCCGGATTTTGATGATGACTACCAGACGTTGTCGGCGGAAATTCTGCATACCTGGCGGCTGTTTTTTCGTGGTGATTTCCGTGCAGCCAAGGATCATGGTGCCAAGCTGGGAGCCTTTGGCAAATTGCCGGCATATCTGTCCCAGTGCATTTATGCGGTCTATCTGAGTGACACCCGGGAAGAAAAGATCGAATTACTGGAAGACGTGGCAAACCAGATTACCGATTACGTGGATGTGCTCAAGGCCATGAAGGACGAGCCTGAGTTTCAGGAAGATTACATGACGCTGCGGTTGGGTTATGCCTTCGCCATTGCCCGTATTGCCGAGGAGTCGACGCCGCTGGAAGCGGTGATGAATAACTACATGTTCAAGGTCGCCTATGCACTTGATGACACCCTGGCCATTGATCCGAAACACCCGGTGGCGCTGGCCATGCAGGCGGCGATGGATGCCAACATCATCCGGTTTGTGGGTAAGCTGCTGGGCAGGCTGACGTTCGGGGCACGTCTGAGTCGTGTGGAGGAAGGCTTTGCGGCGTCTTTCGGCCAGGAGGATGACTTGGCCATCGTCCATTACGAGTATGCCAATTCACTGATCTATATTAACCGTGACCGGGATATCTACCGGGCTCTGGATGCCTTCAATAGGGCCATCAATATTCATCCCGTGTCGGCCATGGAGGCGCTGGATTCCATGTATGCGTCCAAGCGGGGGCGGGAAATCCAGGATTACTACCTGAATTACCGGCAGAGTTTTCGTGCTTTCGAACGGGAGCGACGCGAGTACATGGCCGTGACTGACGAGAATCTTTACAACGTGCTGCGCCCGCCGTTTCTGGTATCACGCTACACAGAGGACCAGGATAGCTATATCAAGTTGTCCATGCAGCAGTGACCGGCGGGCGCCTCAGTGGGGCTTATTGCTGGGATTGCTGGGCCTTGGCCGTGCACTGGAAGGTAGTGCTCAGGGTCCAGGCGATGCAATCGCCGTCCTGGGTTTCTGTCTTGCAGGATTTGCTGGGTTTGTCGGAGGGCAGAGCGCCGTTGTAACCCCAGCTCTGGCACTGTGCGCTGGCTTTCTGCAGGCCCTGTTGCCAGTCCACCTTGGGGCTTTGCATCAGGCTGTAGTCATAGGACATGACCACGGTGCCTTCGGACTGGTTGCCATCGCTAACCATCATGGCAGAGGGCGCTGCGCAACCGGCGAGCAAGGCTGCAGTAAAGAGAACGGATAGGCGTGTCATTGTGGGCTCCATATGAAATAGCGGAAAAACGGGCAAGGTACTTTCCGGCAACGTTGCCCTCAAGGGGCTTTCTGTAATGTTGTCGAGCGGGTCAATCCCGGTAACGCTTGGGCAGATCGCCGTAGGCATCCACCCGCCGGTCACGCAGATAGGGCCAGATGCGGCGTACGGACTCGCTGCGCTGCATGTCCACGTCGGCGAGCAGCACCTGCTCGCTGTCGCTGTCTGCCTGAGCCAGGAATTCGCCCTGGGGGCCGCAGACGAAACTGTTGCCCCAGAACTGGATGCCGCTCTCACCCACCGGGCTTTGTTCGAAACCGGTACGGTTGGCCACCAGTACTGGCAGGCCGTTGGCGATGCCGTGGGCGCGCTGGATGGTGATCCAGGCGTTGAGCTGGCGCTGTTTTTCCCCGTCATCGTCACTGGGGTCCCAACCGATGGCGGTGGGGTAGAGCAGCAGGTCGGCACCGGCCAGAGCCATCAGGCGCGCCGCTTCCGGGTACCACTGATCCCAGCAGACCAGCAGGCCCAGTTTGCCGACACTGGTTTCGATAGGGCTGAAGCCGCTACGGCCATCGTTGAAATCTGCATCCCCCGGGGTGAAGTAGAACTTCTCGTAGAAGCCCGGATCATCGGGGATGTGCATCTTGCGATAGATCCCCGCCAGGCTGCCGTCCTTTTCCAGCACAACGGCGGTGTTGTGATAGAGGCCGGTGGCTCGCTTTTCGAACAGGCTGCCGACGATGACAATGCCCAGTTCCTTGGCCAGCGCTCCCAGCGTGTCGGTGCTGGGGCCGGGGATGGTTTCTGCCAGATCAAACACGGCGGTGTCTTCGGTCTGGCAGAAATACAGGCTGCGGTGCAATTCCTGCAGAAGTACCAGCTCGGCGCCCTTGTCAGCGGCCTCGCGAACCAATGCCAGGGAATGATCCAGGTTGGCTTGCAGATCACTGTGGTTTTTCTGCTGGATAACGGCCACGCGCATGAGTATCTCCTAAAAACCTTGTTCAGACCGCGCCACGGGGCAGTTGCATGGTGACACAATGCAGGCTGCCGTGTTGTTCGATCAATACCCGGCAGTTTACCGGAGTCACCTGGCGATCACCGGATACGCTCTGCAAGGCATCAATGGCCTGCTGATCCGTATCGCAGCCATAAATGGGCAGCAGGATTTTCTCATTGGTAATAAGGAAGTTGGCATAAGTGGCCGGCAGTCGCTCGCCTTCCCGGTTGAACTGCGGGGTGGGCAGGGGCAGGGGCACCAGTGTCAGGTTGTGTTGCTGGGCCAGTGTCTGTAGCTCGTGCTCCATGGCGGCCAGGCTGGCGTAGTGGCTGTCGGCCTGGTTCCGGCATTGCACGTAGGCGATGGTGCGGGTATCCACGAAGCGCGCCAGCGTGTCCACATGAGCGTCGGTGTCGTCGCCTTCCAGCTCGCCGTGATCCAGCCACCAGATATCGGTAACGCCCAGCTGTTCCTTGAGCAATGCGACCAGCTCTGCCTCGGACAGGTCCGGGTTGCGGTTGGGATTGCGCAGGCAATGGCGTGTGGTCAGTAGATTGCCTTGGCCGTCGGTGTCGATGGCGCCGCCTTCCAGTACCAGCGAGGGACTGTGCAGTGGCAGTTGCCAGGGCAGACGACGGTTCAGGGTATTGTCCTTGTCGGCGTCAAATTTGCCGCCCCAGCCGGTAAAGGTGTAATCCAGCAGCTCAACGTTACCGTTATCTTCCACAGAAATAGGGCCGAAATCCCGGGCCCAGGTATCGTTGTAGTCGGCAATGATCAGTTCAAGGCGCTCGGTATCCAGGCCGCGGTCGGCGGCGAGGGTTTTGACGCGTTGTTCGCTGGCAGTATCACGGCATACCAGCCGCACCTGCTGATGATCCAGCAGGGCGGCGAGTAGATCCAGATAACAGTGTTCGGCGTCGGCCAGATGATTCACCCAATCGGTGTGGGTGTCGGGCCAGGCCAGCAGCACCCCCCACTGGGGGTGCCATTCAGGAAGAAGTCGGCGCATGCTCGGGAAGTCCGCTAGGAGGGGGCGATGCGCGCGAGTTTGCTACCGGCGTGCATCCCAGTCAATAGAGAAGCCGCCTTGCGATTCTTCCTCCACTTCCTCGACCTTTTGCTCGGCCTCATCAGCCTGTTCCTGTACGTCGGCCTTTACCTGTTGTTCGGCTTTGTTGACCTTTTCTGCAGTGTCAGCGGCGGCTTGGTCAGTCTGTTGCTCGGCATCAGCCACAGCATCAGCTGCTTGTTCTTCTACCTGCTTGGCTTCGGCTTTTGCTGACTCAGCGGTTTCTTCGGCCTGTTGCTCCAGCTGTTGCTGCTTTTTGGCAGCAGCCTGCTCGGGAGTCACTTCGCCGGCGATGATGATGCGACCGGTAACCGGGTCAAAGCGGAATTCGCCATCGGCCGGGGGTTGCTCTGTGGATTGGGGCGCGGTGGCCGGTTCTGTTGGTTTTGTTACCGCCTCCGGTCCATCCTCTGTAACGCTGGCTTGTGGCTTGGGAGCTGGTTCGGGCTCTGGCGCCGGTTCAGGGTCCTGTTGCGGGGCTTCTGGTTCAGGGGCCTTGGTGTTGGCAGGTTTTTGCTCGGCCGGGGCGTCTTGTTTGGTTTCCGCTCCAACAAAGCTGCCGCTCACCGGGTCGAACATGGGCGGCGCGGCGCTCTCCGGCGCTGCTTGCTGTTCCTGTTCGGTGTCGGCTGTGGTTTCTTCAATGGCAGGCAGCTGTTGGGTGCCGGACACCACATCCGGTGCGGCACTGGCCGGGCGATCGACCACAGTATGCAGGCTGATGCCGTTTTCGAAGTAGACGGTGAAGCCGTCGTAGTTCCAGCGGGTAATCGCCGGTGAGCCCACCGGGCCCTGGACGGAGGCTGGTGAGCCGAAGTCTGCCCGTACCTGCGCTTCTGGCATACCGCGTTGGGGAGTCTCTGCGGCCAGGGCTGTAACAGGCATGGCCAGCGCTGCCGAGGCTAGCAGCGTCATTATTGTTGTCTTCATTTTTTCCCCCGGCGAGATGTATTTTCTTTCGATATTAGAAAGTTACAGACGCTTATTCAACCATTTTGCTAGATCATGAGCGCGGACGCTGTTCACAAAGCAGAATTTGTAATGTAGCAGTTTTCCAGAGCCGTGGTATTTGTCTTTGGTTTCGGGTTAAATGCGCTGCATGTTTCGACCTCTATCCTTTTATGTGGGGCTGCGCTACACCGGCGCCCGCGCCCGCAACAGCTTTATTTCCGTGATTACGCTGATTTCCGCATTGGGTTTGATGCTGGGGGTTGCCGTACTGATCACGGTCCTTTCCGTTATGAATGGTTTTGACCGGGAATTGCAGACGCGCATTCTTGGCATGGTCACCCATTTGTCCGTGCAGGGGCGCGAGCCGGTCGAGGACTGGCAGGCGCTGGCCAACCGACTGGGACACCACGATGAGATTGAAGCCGTGGCGCCCTTTGTGGAACTGGAGGGCATGCTCAGCCATCGCGGTAATGTGGCCGGTGCCATGATCAATGGCATCGAGCCCCAGGCCGAGCGAAAGGTGTCCATCGTTGGCGATTTCATGGAGCAGGGCGAGCTGGAAAAGCTGGCCCCCGGCGAGTTTGGCATGGTGCTCGGCTATGGGCTGGCCCGTCGTCTGGGCGCCGAACTGGGGGACAAGGTTACCCTGGTACTGCCGGAAGCTACCATTTCCCCTGCCGGGGTGATGCCCCGTTTCAAGCGTTTCACCGTCACCGGGATATTCCGGGTGCGGGCGGAAGTGGATTCCCTGTATGCCTACATCAATGTGCAGGATGCCGCCAAGCTGGCCCGCCAGGCGGGGACTGTACAGGGCGTACGGCTGAAGCTTGATGACCTGTTCAGTGCCCCGGCCATGGGCTGGACGCTGCAGCAGGAACTGGGCCCCAATTACTACACCCGCGACTGGACCCGCAGCCACGGCAATTTGTTCCAGGCTATCAAGATGGAAAAAACCATGATGACGCTGTTGCTCAGCTTTATCGTGGCGGTGGCGGCGTTCAATATCATTTCCAGTCAGGTGATGCTGGTCACTGAAAAGCGCGGCAATATTGCGGTGCTGCGTACCCTGGGGGCTTCGCCGGGTACCATCATGCGGATTTTCATGGTGCAGGGCACCGTGATCGGCTTTGCCGGTACTTTGCTGGGAACCGGCCTTGGCGTGCTGCTGGCCACCAATGTCAGCAAGTTGGCTGAGTGGGTAGAGAAGACCTTCAATACCCGTCTGTTTGACGCCTACTTCGTTAACTATCTTCCTTCGGAGCTGCAGTGGTCGGATGTGATCACTATCGTCTCCATTGCCCTGGTGATCAGCTTTTCTGCCACCCTATACCCATCCTGGCGTGCCAGCCGGGTGCAACCGGCGGAGGCCCTGCGTTATGAATGATTCCCGCAACGCCACCGGCACCGGTATCGTGCTGCAAGCCGAAAAATTGGTGAAAAGTTACGACGAAGGGAACAACGAACTGGAAGTGCTCAGCGGTGTGGATCTGACCGTGACCCAGGGGGATATCCTGGCAATCATCGGCACCTCCGGCTCGGGCAAGTCCACCTTGCTGAATCTACTGGGAGGGCTGGATCGGGCAACCCGGGGCAGTGTTTCCATTGCTGGCAATGCGCTGGCGACCATGAGTGATCGTGATACCGGCAAGCTGCGCAACCGCTATCTGGGCTTCGTCTACCAGTTTCATCACCTGTTGCCGGAATTCACTGCGTTGGAAAATGTGGCCATGCCACTGCTGATTCGCGGTGACAGTCCGGCAAGCTGCCAGGAGAAAGCGGCGGCTACTCTGAAGAAGGTAGGGCTGGAGCATCGTCTCAAGCACAAGCCGTCGGCACTGAGTGGCGGGGAGCGCCAACGAGTCGCTATTGCCCGGGCTCTGGTAACCGAGCCGGCCCTGGTGATGGCAGATGAGCCTACCGGCAATCTGGATGAACGTACCGCTGCTCATGTGCAGTCACTGATGCTGGAACTCAACGACACCCTGGGTACCGCTTTCATGATCGTTACCCACGATCGCGAATTTGCGTCACGCTGCCCGCAACAATACGAGTTACACGACGGGTTATTGCGGCGGCTCTGAGTCGTCGTCCTCTTTCGCTTCCTGTTCTTCCTGCTTGCGAGCTTCGCGGCGCAGCACCCTGGCGCGGCGGTGGGCACGCAGATTCCAGCTGCGTACCACGGCCAGCCGCCAGGCCACTTTCACGGCGGCGTAGGCGAGGCCGCCAAACACCACTGCGCAAAGCGTTGACCCCAGCCATAGCGGCACCAGTTGCTCTACAAACCAGGCAACGGTGATGCCTTGGCCACTATGGGGCGGCATGCCCAACATCCAGGCGCCAATCCGGTAGGTGAAATAGAAAATCGGTACATAGGTGACCGGATTGGAGATCCACACCAGCACCACCGACAGTGGCAGGTTGCAGTGGAAGCGGACAGCGAGCAGGGCGGCCAGGCCCATCTGCAAGGGAATGGGTAGCAGGGCAGTAAAGACCCCGATAAAGGCGGCACCGGCCAGTGAGCGCCGGTTGATGTGCCACAGGTTCGGATCGGCCAATACCTCACCCAGAAAGCTCAGCGCTTTGTGTTCGCGCAGGCGATCAGGCTTAGGCAGGTATTTTCGGAAGATCCGTTTTGGCATGAACTCGCGTCTGCAGACCGTGTCGGGAGAATCCCGTGAATGTCATGTCGGTTTCAGCTTAGGTGCCCGGCAGGCTGGGTACCACCCGACTTGTGTTATGCGTTGGGAACCTCTTCAGAGGTTTCATGGCGCATGGCGGGCATGAAATAGCGCCAGAAACTTACCTGGCTGCACCCCGCGGCTGGCTATTATGCCCGGATCGGAAAAAAAGGCATACACCTACACGGGGCTTTGTGTCTCTTGGACATCATACAAAGACTGACCGTGAAGAAAGCGACTATTTTCCACGGGAGCAGGGATGCGATTGTGGTGTTTATCGGCGGCGCTGGCGACAGCATGCTGGCTTGGCGTGTTGTGGCCGCTGCTGGTACTGGTGGTAGTAGCGGTTCTGGGTTGGCGGCGCGGGCGGCGTTGGCTGGTGTGGTTGCCGCTGTTGTGGTGTTACGGCGTTGTACAACTTAACAGTGGCGTGTCAGCAAGGCTGCCTGCATCCCTGGAAGGGGAAACCCTAGTCATGCAAGGCAAGGTGGTGGGGTTGCCGGCCACGGTCAACGAGTTTCGTTTCGGTCGCTGGCGATATCGCCAGACCCTGACGCTGGACGTTTGGGGCGCCACCCGCTGGCCCGGCATGCATCGTATCCGGGTCAACGCCTATGAACTGCCGGTGCAGGTGAAGGCAGATCAGCGACTGGCGCTGATGGTGAGGTTGAAGGCGCCCCGTGGGGTCTACAATGCCACCGGCGTGGATGCGGCCCGGCGGGATCTGGCTGCGGGCATTGATGCCCGGGGTACCGTGCAGTCGTGGACGGTGCAGGGTGGTGATAAGGGACTGGATCGTTGGCGACAGTGGTTGTCGGACCGGGTGGCGGAACAGGTATCCGTGTCGCCGGCGGGCAGGGCGATCCTGCCGGCACTGGTGGTGGGCGACCGGTCGCGGTTGTCCAGCGAGCTCTGGCAGCAATTTCAGCTCACCGGTGGCGCCCACCTGCTGGCCATTTCCGGCCTGCATATCGCCATTGTCGCCGGTTGGTTCTGGTGGTTGGGGCGCTGGCTGCTGGGGCCGATGATGCAGCGCCTGTTTCCGGTTTTAACCGCGGTTACGTTGCAGCAACTGGCCTGGGGGCCGGCACTGCTGGCAGCGCTGGCTTATGCAGCCCTGGCCGGTTTCAGCCTGCCCACGGTACGCGCAGTGATCATGCTGGCGGTGGTGGCGGTGGCGCAGTGTGCTCGTGTGTCAGTGCCATTGTGGAAGAGCCTCGGGGTGGCGCTGCTGATGGTGTTGCTGCTGTTTCCTCTGTCGGCGCTCTCGGAAAGCCTGTGGTTGTCGTTCGGCGCTGTGGCTGCCATTGCCATGCTGGTGACCAGTCATGGTGCCCGCTGGTTACTGGTACTGCTGCCGGTGATGATGGCCATGCTCGGTGCCATCCTGTTCCAGCAATGGTCAATCAGTGCGCCCTTGGCCAATCTGTTTCTGATCCCCTTGTATACCTGTGTAGTGGTGCCGCTGGCCTTGCTGGGTAGCCTGTTGCAGCAGGGCTGGCTTCTGCAGGGGGCGGCCACTGGCACGGAGTTGTCTGTGTGGCTGATGGCATCGCTGGCGTCCTCGACCAGTGGCTGGCGGTTGCCGTTGCCCACGGTAACCAGTGGCCTGTTTGCGATGCTGGCACTGGCTCTGCTGCTGGTGCCGGCATTGCCGTTTCCTCGGCGGTTGCTGCCACTCCTGTTATTGCCCTGGTTGTGTCAGCGAGCAGCGCCATTACCTGAGGGTGACTGGGAGTTGGTAGCGTTCGATGTGGGGCAGGGGCTGGCGTTGGCGGTGCGCACCCGGGAACATCTGCTGATTTACGATACCGGGCCGTCATGGCCTGGTGACAGCATGGCCCGGCGCATTATCCTGCCATGGCTGGCCCGCCAGGGGCTGACGCCCGACCGCATTATTATCAGCCACGGTGACAATGATCATGCCGGTGGCATGAAGGTGTTAGTCGGCATGGCACCAGTGTCCAGCGGTGAACCGCAACGTGTGCCGGGTAGCGAGGCGTGTCGTGCGGGGCAGCAGTGGGACTGGGATGGCGTGACGTTTACGCTGCTGTGGCCCGGGCCGGAGGTGGTGCCGGGCAACGAGTCGAGTTGTGTGCTGCAGGTGTCCGGTGCCGGGAGCTCGTTGCTGATACCCGGTGATATCGGCAAGCAGAGTGAGTATCGATTGCTGGGTTCGCTGCCGCGTACGGATTTGCTGGTGGTGGCACACCATGGCAGTAACAGCAGTACCAGTGCGGCGCTGTTAAGACAGGTGCAGCCCGCCTATGCGCTGGTCAGTGCCGGTTATCGGAATCGTTTTCGTCATCCGCACCCGCAGGTGCTGCAACGGCTGGGCAATGCCGGGGTCACAGTTCTGCGCACCGACCGGGATGGCATGATTGTGTTTCGCTGGGGTGCCGCTGATAATGTGCCGCTTATAACAACATGGCGCCAATTTCGTGAAAGACCCTGGCACCGGCCAGCGGCCTGGCGTTTCTGGTAATGATTAACCTGAAGTCATGGCTTCAGGTTCAAATTAACCCGACGGCGCTCTGAAAACGACGCTGTGAGTGAGGGGAGAAGTTAAGGTGCAGGATCTTGTGCAGTCCGGGGGTTGGATGATGCTCCCGATCTTGATCTGTTCGGTGGTGGCTCTGGCCATTGTGGTGGAACGTTTCTGGACCCTGCGTCCGAGCAAGTTGGCGCCGGCGGATACCGTTCCGCAGGTGCAGACGCTGCTCAAGCGGGGTCTGCTCAACGAGGGCAATCTGGTCAAGCTGCGTGACAGCTCGCCGCTGGGCCGCATTCTAGCTACCGGGTTGGCCAATGCCCGCCATGGCCGCGAGATCATGAAAGAAAGCATTCAGGAAAGCGCCACCATCGTGGTGCATGAACTGGAAAAGTTTCTCAGCACTCTCGGATCCATCGCTGCCATCACGCCGCTGCTGGGCTTGCTGGGTACCGTGATCGGCATGATTGACGTGTTTGCCGCCATCATGATGCATGGCACTGGCGATGCGGCCCAGTTGGCCGGCGGTATTTCTCAGGCGCTGTTGACCACCGCTGCCGGTCTGGTGGTGGCGATTCCGGCCATTTTCTTCCACCGTTTCTTTGTGCGTCGCGTGGAAGAAATCACCATGGAACTGGAGCAAAGCGCTGTGCATGTGGTGGATCTGGTACACGGTGATCGTGAGGCGGACCCGGGGGGCAAGGCGTGAAGTTTCCCCGGCCCAGCCAGGAGGAAATCAGCGTTAACCTGACACCGCTTATTGATGTGGTGTTTCTGCTGCTGATTTTCTTCATGGTCTCTACCACGTTTGATGACAAGACCCAGTTGTCCATCACGCTGCCGGAGGCGGAAGCAGCGCCGTTGGCGCAGTCTTCGGACCAGGTGGAGGTGACGATCACGTCGACCGGCGATTATCTTGTCAACGGCGAAAAACTGGCGGCCAGTGATAGCAAGACGCTGCGCACCGCGCTGCTGAAACTGGGACAGGAAAAAACCGACTTGCCGTTGCAAATCTATGCGGATGCCAATGTGGCCTATCAGTCGGTGGTTCGCGTTTATGACGTGGCCGGACAGCTGGGTTTTGTTAAGCTGTCGCTCACTACTCGCGAATCTCCCAACGAGGCACAATGAGTCAATCCTCTGTGGACGTGTGGCCGACCTACAAGCGGCTGCTCAGTTATGTTCGACCGTACTGGTTGATGCTGGTCATCAGTGTCATCGGTTATGCGCTCTACGCGGCGACTCAGGCCGGCGCTGCCCAGCTTGCCGGCTTCCTCGGTGAAACCATTGTCGAGCCCACTGAGGCCCGGGTTTTGCTGGTATCCATCGCGCCACTGGTGTTGGTGATTTTCCAGGGCCTGGGCCAGTTCATGGGCAGCTACTCCATGAACTGGGTAGCGCAGCAGCTGGTGTATGTATTACGCAATGACGTGTTCGGCCATGTGCTGCGATTGCCACAGTCGGAATATCACCGCAATGCGTCCGGGCGCATCATGTCGAAAATCATTTTCGACGCCCAGCAGGTCACCAGTGCCGGTACCGATGCCATCATCGTGATCATCCGTGAAGGGCTTACGGTGATTGGGCTGACCTCCTTTCTGCTCTGGCAGAACTGGAAGCTGACGCTGATCCTGGTGGCGGTAGCGCCGTTGATTGCGCTGGTGGTGAATGTCACCAGCAAGCGTTTTCGCAAGATCAGTCGTCGTATCCAGTCTTCCATGGCGAACATCACTCATTTTCTCGGCGAAGCCATCGAGGGCAGCGGGGAAGTGAAAATCTTTGGCGCCCAGGATCAGGAAGCCGATCGTTTTCATGGCGTCAGCCGCAGCTTTGCCAAGCAGAATGTGAAGCTCAATGCCAGCAAGATTGCCAGCACGGTAATCGTGCAGCTGTTTGTGGCAGTGGGCATCGGTGCGATCACGTATCTCTACATCAATCTGATGGGCGAAGATCTTTCCGTGGGTGGCTTTCTGTCCTATATCGCTGCTGCCGGCATGATCCAGAAGCCGCTCAAGCAGCTCACGGATGTGAATGTAAAAGTGCAGCGTGGGGTGACCGGTGCCTCCAGTCTGTTCGAGTTGCTGGATACCGAACAGGAAGAGGATGCCGGTACCTATGTGCTGCCAGCCAAGGCGCGCGGGGATATCGAATTTGACGGCGTCACCTATGGGTATGATCCGGCGCAACCTGTTCTCAGAAATCTGAGTTTCTCTATCAAGTCTGGCGAAACCGTGGCGCTGGTCGGGCGCTCCGGGGCAGGGAAGAGCACCATCAGTGCCATGCTGCCCCGTTTCTTCGATCCGGATCAGGGCCGCATTCTGCTTGATGGCGTACCGCTGCCGGAAATACAGCTCACCGACCTGCGTCACCAGATTGCCATGGTCAGTCAGCGGGTAGTGCTGTTCAACGATACCGTGCGCAACAACATCGCCTATGGCGAGCTCCGTGGCGTAGATGATGCGGCGATTGAGCAGGCCGCCCGTGACGCCCATGCCTGGCGCTTTATCGAGCAGCTGGAGTATGGCCTGGATACCCGGCTGGGGCAGGACGGCGTCCAGCTTTCCGGTGGCCAGCGCCAGCGTATCGCCATTGCCAGGGCGTTGCTGAAAGACGCGCCGATCCTGATTCTGGATGAGGCCACCAGTGCCCTGGATACGGAATCCGAGCACCATATCCAACAGGCGCTGGAGCAGGTCATGGCCGGGCGCACCACTCTGGTGATTGCCCATCGCCTGTCGACCATCGAGAAGGCCGACCGGATTCTGGTACTGGATCAGGGCCAGTTGATCGAGCAGGGGTCACACCAGGAACTGCTGGACAAGAATGGCCTTTACACCCAGTTGTACCGCATGGATTTTGCCGAGGAGTAAGTCGGCCATGGGCTCATTGAGCGAATGGATTCAACAGGGCTGGTATAAGGGGAGCCCGTGGCTGGTGCCGCTGCGGCCGCTCTCCATGCTGGTGTCCCTGGAAGCCAAGCGACGTCTGCAACGGTTTCGCAAGGAAAAGCCCTTGCCGCCGGTGCCGGTATTGGTGGTCGGCAATATTACCGTGGGCGGCACTGGCAAGACGCCGTTGGTGATTGCCCTGGTGCAAGCCGCCGTTGCCCGAGGTTTGAAGGTGGTGGTGGTGTCACGGGGATTCGGCGGCAAGACCGATCACTATCCCCGTCTGGTGACGGCGGACAGCAATGCGCTGAAGGTAGGCGATGAGCCGGTGCTGATCGCCCGCCGCACCGGCGTGCCGGTGATTCTGGACCCGGATCGTCGCAATGCACTGGACGTGGCCATCCGCGATCACGCTCCGGATCTGGTGATAAGCGATGACGGGCTGCAACATTACGCCCTGCCGCGCAGCGCAGAAATTGTGGTGGTGGATGGCCAGCGTGGTCTGGGCAATGGCCGCTGCCTGCCGGAAGGCCCTTTGAGAGAGCCGGCGACCCGCCTCAAGGAAGTGGATTTCGTGGTCAGCACCGGTGGTGGCTGGAGTGGGGCGCACCCGATGATCATGCGCCCCGCAGACATCACCTCCCTGGCTACGGGCGAAACATTGGATCATCAGACATTCCTGCGCGAGCATCCCCAGGTCCACGCGGTGGCCGGCATCGGCAACCCCAAGCGGTTTTTCAATCTGCTCAGCATTCTCGGCCTGAGCGCCACCCCCCATGTGTTCCCGGATCATCATGCTTTCCAGCCTGCGGATCTGGCATTTGCCGATGGTCTGCCAGTGCTGATGACCGAAAAGGATGCGGTAAAATGCGCCCCCTTCGCCGAACCACACTGGTGGTACCTGCCGGTGACGGCCAGTCTGCCGGAAGGTTTGCTGGAGCAGATGCTGGATCGGGCGCTGGGCACATCGCCAGAGTGATCAATTCGATTGTGTTGTAGGAGCCATGCTCGCATGGCGAACCAGCGGAGGGGCAATGAGCTGCCTGTCTATCGAGGATCACCCGGTTCGCCATGCAAGCATGGCTCCTACAGAGAGCATCAACGCTATTTGGTAAGAAAAGAGGAAGGACGATGAGTTTTTATGTGGTGGTGCCTGCCCGTTATGCATCGACCCGCTTGCCAGGCAAGCCGCTGGCCGATATTGCCGGCAAGCCCATGGTGCTGCGAGTGGCCGAGCGGTGCCAGCACAGTGAGGCAGGGCAGGTCTATGTCGCCACCGATGATAGCCGCATTGCTGATGCGCTGGATGGGCAGGTACCGGTGGTGATGACCCGGGAGGATCACCCTTCCGGTACCGACCGTCTTCAGGAAGTGGCCGCCAAACTGGAATTGGCCGATGACGATATCATCGTCAATGTGCAGGGTGACGAGCCATTGATCCCGCCGGCGGTGATAAATCAGGTGGCTGCCAATCTTGCCGCCAATCCCTCCTGTCAGATGGCCACCCTGTGTGAGCCCATCGAAGACGCAGACCATCTGTTCAACCCCAATGTGGTGAAAGTGGTGTTTGATGATGGTGGTCGCGCACTCTACTTTTCCCGGGCGCCGATTCCCTGGCATCGCGATGCCTTTGCTGACGGTAGCCGCGATATCAGTGGTGAGCGTTTTGCGAAAGGTGAATGGTGGAGACATATCGGTATCTACGCTTACCGGGTGTCATTTCTGCACCAGTATGTGCAATGGCCGCCAGCGAAACTGGAGCAGTTGGAGTCCCTGGAGCAGCTGCGGGCCATGGCCAATGGCGTAGCGATTCACGTGGCACCGGCCATTGAGGCGGTACCGGGTGGTGTGGACACCCAGGAAGATCTGGAGCGTTTGCGTACGCAACTGGGAGGGCCGGCATGACAGTGTCCGTGCTTTTTGTCTGCCTGGGTAATATCTGCCGCTCGCCCACCGCCGAGGCGGTCTTTCGTGAGCGTGTGATTGCCGCCGGTCTGGAAGAGAAAATCCGTATCGACAGCGCCGGCACCGGAGACTGGCATATTGGCCGTGCCCCGGACCCGCGAACCCGGGAAGCGGCGGCCCGCCGAGGCTACCAGATGGATTCCCTACGTGCTCGCCAGGTGGGCCCGCAGGACTTCTACGAGTTTGACGTGGTGCTGGCCATGGACAATGCCAATCTGGAGGATCTGCAGGCCATGCAACCGGCAGATGTCACGGTCACGCTGGGGCGCTTTCTGGATTACGCCAGCGGTGCCTCCGTGAGCGAGGTGCCGGACCCTTACTACGGCGGTGAGGACGGCTTTGATCGTGTCCTGGATCTGATTGAAGGCGGTGCCGACGGTCTCCTGGATGCGCTGCGAGAGCGCCTATGAGTCTGCTCCAACCGCCGTTAGTGGAAACCGATGCGGATCTGAGCGAACTCAATACCCTGCGTTTGCCCGCCCGTGCCCGACGACTGGCCAGGCCGGTCACTCTGGATGCCCTGGAACAAGTGCTGGCCGAGCGTGATCCGGCCGAGTCGTTGCAGGTGATTGGAGAGGGCAGCAATCTGGTGATCCACGGTGATTTACCCGGCCTCACCCTGTGTCCGGCCATGGATGGTATGGCCCTGGTAAAAGAGGATGCGGAGTTCGTCTGGGTTGCCGCCGGTGCCGGGGTGCACTGGGATGATCTGGTGGCCTGGACGGTCGAGCAGGGCTGGCAGGGGCTGGAAAACCTGTCGCTGATTCCCGGCACCGCCGGGGCAGCACCGTTCCAGAATATCGGTGCCTATGGGGTGGAGCTGTCCCAGGTGCTGGAGCAGGTTACCGTGATGGAAGTGGCCAGCGGCCGGGTAACGCACTTTGCCGCTGAAGAATGTGAGTTCGCCTACCGGGACAGCCGCTTCAAAAGTCGCGACCGGGGACGCTATGTGATTACCGGTATCGAATTGCGCCTTAACAAGCTACCGGCCTGTAATGTGAGTTACGGCCCCCTCAAGGATCACTTTGGGCACCTGCCTGTCGAGGATGTGTTGCCGGCGGCGGTGCGCGAGCGAGTGATTGCCGTGCGCCAGAGCAAATTGCCCGACCCGGCGGTACTGGCCAATGCCGGCAGTTTTTTCAAAAATCCGGTGGTGAGTATCGACAAGGCGGGACAACTGAAAAAGAGCTTCCCGGGCCTGGTGGGCTATGAGCAGCCCGAGGGCATCAAGCTGGCCGCTGGCTGGCTGATCGAACAGGCTGGCTGGAAAGGGCGCAGGCTGGGTCCCGTGGGCATGCATAGTGAGCAAGCCCTGGTGCTGGTCAACCATGGTGGCGCCACCAGCGTTGATGTACTGGCACTGGCCTCTGCCGTGCGCCGGGATGTCTGGGAGCGTTTCGGTGTCAGCCTGGAGCAGGAACCGATCCTGCTGCCTTAGAACCGCGCAACTCAGCCGCTCTAGGAGCCTGCCTGCACGCGAAAGGTTCGGCTGCAGGTGCCTCCTGCAACGGAACGTCTGACACTGAATTCCTCCCCGCCGTCACAGATTCCGTAGGGTGCAGTTCGCCTTAGGCTCAGTGCACCCTACGTCTTGGAAAGATGCTGGAGCAGTACCCATAAAAAAGCCCCGCTAAAGAGCGGGGCTTTTTTTATGGGCGAAGTATCAGCTTGCCTCAGGATTCTGAGGAAGCGTCCTCTTCTGCGGCTTTGGCGGCGGCTGCCGCTTCTGCCTGTTGCTGCCGGCGGCGCTGGCGCGGGTCGTTGCTGGCCCGGCCCATCTCTGCGGCGGCGGGTTTGGCTTCGGCGCGTACCGCTTTTACCTCGGTGGCCCGGCTGGGTAGCTCATTGGCTTCCGGCTTGGGGGCCTCTTTCGGCTTTTCCGCTTCACGGGGGGCCGGCGCGGTGCGCTGGTAGCCCGGTTGACGCGGATCATTGCTGGCACGGACCGTGGCATCGTCCTCGGCGGCGCTTTCTTCTGCCACCGGTTCGCTGGCGGCGGGCTTGTCTTCCGCTTGAGCCGGAGCAGGGGCTTCTGCAGCTGGCGCCTCGGCCGGAGTTTCTGCCTTGGTCGTGTCCTGCGCTTGCGGCTCAGGTTGCTCTGGCGCTTCGGTTGTGGCCGCTTGCGGTGCAGCAGCGGGCTGCTCCGCTTTGGGCTCAGCGGCTTTCGGGGTTTCGGCCTGGGGAGCTTCAGCTTCCTGGGCCGGTTTCTCTGCAGCAGGCGCTTGCGCTGCCGGTTTGTCGGCCTGTTTCTCGGGCGCTTCAGCTTGCGGTTCCGCTTGAGCCTTTACTTGCGGCTCTGCTTTTACCTGCTGCTCGGGCTGCGGTTCTGCTTTCGGCGCTTGCGGCTTTTCTGCGACCGGAGCCGCGGCGGCAGGCTGCTCTGCTGTTTGCGCGCTGGAGTCTTTCTCTACCTTTTCGGCTTTGGCCATTTCCTGAGCCTGAGCCTGTGCCGGCTTGGCAGCACTTTGAGTCTCGGCTTTCTCGGTTTTCTCAACCTTGGTAGCTGCCTGAGGCTGCTCACCAGCAGTCGGTTCCTGTGCCGGAACCAGCTTCGCCGGCGGATGGCCTTCGTTGTCCATCACCGTTGGCGGGGCAGGGGTACGGGCCGGCTGAGCCTGCTGGGGCTTCTGCTCGCCAGCGGGCTTGTCGCCATTGGCTGAGGATTTTGCCGGACGCTGACGTTCGCGCAGCGGACGGTCATCCTTGGCATCGTTGCGACGGGGCGCCTTGGGGCCCTTGCTGTCACTGTTGCCTTCGCTGTTGTCCTGCTGCTGGGGCTTCTTGTTGCGTGGCTTGTTGCCGCCGTCGCTCTTGTCGCCCTTGTTGTCGTTGCGACCGTCATTGCGGCCTTCATTGTTGCGACCGTCGTTACGGTTGTCGCCGCCACGGTTGTCGTTGCGATTACGACGGTTGTCGTTACGGCCGCGACGTTCGTTGCGGTTGTCGTCCTTGTTGTCGCCGGAGCGGTCTGCAGAACGGTTGTCGCCACGATTGTCAGACTGGCGGTTGTCGCTCTTGCGATTGCCACCGTCCTTGTCGTTCTGGCGTTTGTTGCGCGGGTTGCGATTATCGTTATCGCCACCCTTGCCGCCGCTCTTGCCTGCATCCTGCTTGTTACGGTTGTCGTTACGGTTGCGGTTGTTGCCGCCGCGACCACCGCGGGTGTTCTGCTGACGCGAGCTACCCTTGCCCTGGGGCTGGGGTTTCTTGGCCTTGGGCTGCTTGGGTTCGCTGGTAAAGATCTGCGCCAGCCAGGTGAAGAAACGGGCCAGGATGCCTAGATTTTCTGTAGGGGTAGCCGCGGGTGCCGGAGCCGGTTTCGGCGGCGGCGGGGCGGTGTCCGGTGCCATCAGTTTGACGGCCGGCTCCTGGGTCTTGATTTCGGTGTCCTGGGCGGAGGCGATATCCGCATCCTTGTTCCCTTCCAGCAGTTCCAGTTCATGGCTGGGCTGGGCGATGGTCTGGTCATCACGAATCCGTTCCACTTCGAAATGCGGGGTTTCCAGATTCTGGTTGGGGATGATGACCACGCGAACATTGTGCGCATCTTCAATGGCGCGCAGGGGTTCGCGTTTCTCGTTAAGCAGGTAGGTGGCGACGGCCACCGGCACCTGGGCCTGGATCTCGCCGGTGCGCTCCTTCATCACCTCTTCTTCAATAAGGCGCAGGATGCTCAGAGCCAGGGATTTCACATCACGGATGTGGCCCTGACCGTTACAGCGCGGGCAAACAATGCTGGAGGTTTCCCCCAGGCTCGGGCGCAGCCGCTGACGGGACAGCTCGAGCAGACCGAAGCGGGAAATGCGGCCAAGCTGGATACGGGCGCGGTCGGCCTCCAGGGCATCGCGCATGCGATTTTCCACGTCCCGCTGGTTGCGGGCCGGACCCATGTCGATGAAGTCCACCACGATCAGGCCGCCGATATCACGCAACCGCAACTGGCGGGCGATTTCATCCGCTGCTTCCAGGTTGGTGTTCAGGGCGGTTTCCTCGATGTCCGCGCCTTTGGTGGCACGGGAGGAGTTGATGTCGATGGACACCAGCGCTTCGGTGGGATCGATAACAATGGAGCCACCGGAAGGCAGCTTCACTTCGCGCTCAAAGGCGGTCTCGATCTGGGACTCGATCTGGAAGCGGGAGAACAGCGGGGTTTCGTCGCTGTACAGTTTGATCTTGTGCTGGAAGTCCTGCATCACCTGCTGCACGAAGCCCTGGGCCTCGTCGTAGACTTTTTTGGAGTCGATCAGGACTTCGCCGATGTCCTTGCGCAGGTAGTCGCGGATAGCACGGATGATGACGTTGGATTCCTGATAGATCAGGAAGGGCGCCTTGCGATCCTTGGAGGCATCGTCGATGGAGTTCCACAACTTCAGTAGGTAGTTCAGGTCCCACTGCAGTTCCTCGGCGCTGCGTCCCAGGCCGGCGGTACGCACGATCACACCCATTTCATCGGGGATGGTCAACGCGCCCAGGGCTTCCTTGAGCTGCTGGCGTTCTTCACCCTCAATGCGACGGGAAATACCACCGGCACGGGGGTTGTTGGGCATCAGTACCAGATAGCGGCCGGCCAGGCTGATGAAGGTGGTGAGGGCGGCGCCCTTGTTGCCACGTTCTTCCTTGGCCACCTGAATGATGACTTCCTGACCTTCCTTGATCACTTCCTTGATGTTGATGCGACCCTGGATGTCTTTCGGGTCTTTCTGGAAGTACTGACGGGAAATTTCCTTGAGGGGAAGAAAGCCGTGACGCTCGGCGCCGAAATCTACAAACGCGGCTTCCAGGGACGGTTCCACCCGGGTGATCTTGCCTTTATAGATGTTGGCTTTTTTCTGTTCACGGGTTCTGTGTTCGATATCCAGGTCATACAGCCGTTGGCCGTCGACCAGTGCCACCCGAACCTCTTCAGGGTGAGTGGCGTTAATAAGCATACGTTTCATGGTGCTACCACAAGTTTGTGGTGGCATGAGGCAGGGCCGGAATGTAACCGGTAGCAGACCAGGGGGAGTGCTGGCAGGCTTGTCACGGGCAGGGCGCACGCGGGGCGTGTTTGATCGCTTTCCTGGGTGATTATAGTGCCTGAGTCAGCGGCTCTCCGAGTTGTGTGCAATGTTTAGTGCGTAATCGTACTGACAATAGGCCAGCCTGTAATGCTTCACGCGATTGCCGTGGTTAGTTGTCACACAGCAATGTGTAAACTCTTGTCTGTCTGTTTTCCAGGTCGTTTGACCGGCGCTGCAGCCACCATCGTTAATGTTCAGGGTCCGTCATCGGACGCTGTTTAAACGGGTTCATCTGCAGCGTTTGCCCACACTGCAATCTGCGAATGGGCGATAACGCTTTATTGTAGACCTGAGGCGGGCTCTGTCTTCTCGGCTATGCCGGAGCGGGCCAGACGGCGAATGTTCGCTGCGCGTCGCCGTCGCCTATATTCAGGTCGACGCTTGACTATAGCAGCAAAAGCCAAGAGAGATCAATCAGATAGGAAGGGGGCAGTGAATAGTTAATAGTTAACAGTTAATAGCTTCGCGATATCGGTTCTGTGTTGTTGATAGGTATGTGCCCGCGCTTGGAGGTTGGGCGCGGGCTGGCGGCATTTTAGGTGGGAATGCACTTTTTGCGCGCAACTATTCACTGTTAACTGTTCACTATTAACTGCTTTTCTATAGAATCGCCGCCATGTCAGACGAGACCCCCGCAGCGAACCGTGTCAGCTTCGTGACCATCGACGAAGGCCGCCATGGTCAACGCCTGGACAATTTTCTCTTCACCCATCTGAAAGGGGTGCCCAAATCCCGTGTCTACCGGATCATTCGTTCCGGGGAAGTACGGGTGAATAAAGGGCGCGCCCGCCAGACAACCCGGCTTGCCACTGGGGATGTGGTGCGAATTCCGCCGATCCGCACCAGCGAATCCGAGGCCCCGCCGGTGGTCAGCAGCGGGCTCACCGAGCGCCTCAGCCGGGCCTGTGTCTATGAGGATGATCAGCTCTTCATCTTCAACAAGCCCGCCGGTCTGGCGGTGCACGGTGGCAGCGGGGTGAGCCTGGGGCTGATTGAGGCCCTGCGGGTGATTCATCCGGCGGAAAAGGAGATGGAGCTGGTCCACCGGCTGGACCGGGATACCAGTGGACTGATCATGGTGGCCCGCAAGCGTGCCTTTCTGCGCAAGATGCAGCGTCTGATGCAGGCCGGTGAGGTAGAGAAGCGTTACTGGTTGCTCTGCCAGGGCTTCAAGGGCAAGGAGCGCACCATGGACGCGCCACTGCTGAAAATGCAGAACGGCAACGAGCGCATTGTCCGGGTGTCCCGGGAGGGCAAGGCGTCGGTCACCCATTTTCGCATGCTGGAGCGGCTGGCGGATGTCCAGCTGGTGGAAGCTACCCTGGAAACCGGTCGCACCCACCAGATCCGTGTGCATAGCCAGTTTGGCGGGTTCCCGTTGCTGGGGGACGATAAATACGGCACCGACAAGGGGGCAGCGTTGCTCGCCAGCATCGGTCACAAGCGTTTGTGCCTGCACGCCCGCACCCTGGTCTTTCCCCATCCCAATACCGGCAAGAAGGTGACCATCACCGCGCCACTGGATGAGGATTTCGAGGCCATCCTGAAGACACTGCGAGGAGCCCGGTGAACTACGATCTGGTGATTTTTGACTGGGACGGCACGGTGATGGACTCCACCGGACGTATTGTCAGCTGCATGCAGCTGGCGGCGGTGGATCTGGGGCTACCTTCACTGCCCGATGAAACCGTGTGCGGCATTATCGGTCTGGGGTTGCCAGAGGCCATCGGCACGCTTTACCCGGTGCTTGACGCTGGAGGCATTGAGTCCATGCGCGAACGCTATGCCTTTCACTTTATTGCCGCTGAGGCTACGCCCAGTGCTCTTTATCCCGGTGCGGAATCTCTGTTGACCGGGTTGCGGGAAGCAGGGATGAAGCTGGCAGTGGCCACGGGCAAGAGTCGCAAGGGCTTGCAACGGGTATGGGGCAACACCGGGCTCGATCGCTATTTTGATGCCTCCCGTTGTGCGGATGAGAGCCATTCCAAGCCGCACCCGGCCATGGTGCTGGAGTTGCTTGAGGAGATGGCAGTGCCGGCACAAAGAGCGATTGTGGTGGGCGATACTACCTTTGATCTGGAGATGGCCAGAGCCGCCGGGGTTGACCGTGTGGCAGTCAGTTACGGCGCTCATCCGGTAGAGAAACTGTTGCCTTGTGAGCCTCTGGCTGTCATTGATAGATTGCATCATCTGCTGCCAGTGCTAGGGCTGGCAGCGACTGAACTGGTTACGGAGAGTCTGTAAATGGAAAATCAGCCCCCTTCATCCCGTCCCGGGAACGAGCGTGAGTGGAAGCTCATCGAGAAGCTGCTGGGTCAGGCCCAGGAAGAACACCGTAAATCCCGTCGCTGGGGGATTTTCTTCAAGGTTCTGACGTTCGTTTACCTGTTCGTGCTGCTATATATCATGCTACCGGGAAAGGCCGGAGAGACCATGAAGGTCACCGAGGACCATGTGGGCTTCGTGACCGTCTCCGGTGTGATCGCGCCGGATCAGGATGCCAGTGCGGATATGATTGTTACCGGGCTGACGCGGGCTTTCGAAGCGGAAAATACCAAGGCGATTGTTCTCAAGATCAATAGTCCGGGTGGTTCGCCGGTGCAGTCCAATCAGGTGTACAACGCGATTAAGCGCCTGCGCGCCGAATACCCAGAGAAAAAGGTCTACGCTGCCATCACCGATCTGGGGGCGTCCGGCGCCTACTATATCGCCTCCGCCGCTGATGAAATCTATGCGGACCCGGCCAGCATCGTGGGGTCCATTGGCGTGATCATGGCCGGCTTCGGCTTTGAGGAAGCCGCCGAGAAACTGGGTGTGGAACGTCGTGTGCTTACCGCCGGTGAAAACAAGGCGGTGATGGATCCCTTCTCCCCGATCAGCCCGGAAGACCGTAAACACATGCAGGTAATGCTGGATGAAATCCATCAGCAGTTTATTACGGCCGTAAAAAACGGTCGTGGTGATCGTCTGAAAGCGGACACCCATCCGGAAATCTTCTCTGGTCTGTTCTGGACCGGCGAGAAGGCCGTGGAGCTGGGCCTGGTGGATGGCCTGAAGAGCCCGGGTAATGTGGCCAGGGACATTGTCGGGCTGGAAGAGATGGTCAACTACAGCGTCAGCCGTTCGCCCTTTGAGGAATTTGTTCGCCGTTTCGGGGTGTCCATCGGGGAAGGCGTAGCCAACAAGCTCGGCCTGTCTGCAGCGCCGGAAATTCGCTGAAATGAAATGATAGCTACGAGCTACGAGCTACGAGCTACGAGCTACGAGCTACGAGCTACGAGCTACGAGCTACGAGCTACGAGCTACGAGCTACGAGCTACGAGCTACGAGCTACGAGCTACGAGCTACGAGCTACGAGCTACGCTGGTTGGATAGGGAAGGTCTGGAAAGTTCCGGGCCTTCGTGATTTCTTACGAAGCCGCTGTAGGAGCCCATGCTTGCATGGCGAACCGTGCGAAGCACGGATCGTCCGCAGGACGATCAAAGCTAGAAGCTAGAAGAGGCGGGTTCCGAAAAGCGGCATCACTCCCGGAACCCGCGCTGCTGCCTTTATAGAGGCAGAGAGATCCCTTCCGCTGCCAGAAACTCTGTCAGCAGAATCAATGGCAGGCCCACCAGGGTGTTGGGGTCCCGGCCTTCCATGGCCTTGAACAGGGCAATACCGAGCCCTTCAGATTTGAAGCTGCCGGCACAGTTGAGCGGCTGTTCCGCATCCACATAGCGTTCTATCTGCGCTGGACGCAGAGTGCGGAATTGCACATGGAAGGGGTCGCAGGCTACCTGGGTGCGTCCAGTGGCCGTATTGAGCAGGCACAGGCCGGTTAGGAAAGTCACCCGCTGGCCGCTGGCGGCGCTCAGCTGTTCGATGGCCTTTTCCCGGGTGCCGGGTTTACCCAGTACCCGGTCGCCGATCACGGCCACCTGGTCAGAGCCGATGATCAGGGTGTCCGGGTGTGACCCGGCCAGAGCGCCGGCTTTTTCCCTGGCCAGACGCATTACCAGTGCCACCGGGGATTCGCCCGCCAGGCGAGATTCATCGATATCCGGACTCTGATGGATAAAATCCAGCCCCAGCTTGTCCAATAACTGGCGACGGAAGGGCGAGGACGAGGCAAGTAACAGGGCAGGGGTGTCAGTCATGATTATCTCCGCTTCTGGCGCGGCAGAGTGTAGTGATTTTCCCTTGATGGAAGAAGGGTTGAGGGCAGATAAAGCCGTCAAAATGAGCGGGTTCGGCCTGATTTATGCACTCAGCCCGGTAATCTTTTTCCTGGATACGAAAAACTCTTTTGCTGTCAGCGATTTAGCTGGCCACATTAACTTTGACAGGCGGGCCTTGCGGCCCTAGAATTGCGCGCTTATGTTTTCAGGGCAACTGCCACAGTTCCTCGATCCCCGCAAATATGCGGATCAGGGTCGCGTCGTTGAGGGCCGGCTTACCGTTAGTGACCTGCCTCGCCTGCAGGATTACCGCGAAAGTCTGGACCAGCCAGTAGTAATTTCGCTGGCGTTCGGTCGTGATGAAGAGGGGCATCGGCGTATCGAGGGCGAGGTCAGCACGCAATTGGTGCTGCCGTGTCAGCGCTGCCTGGAGCCAGTAGTTTGTGATGTGCACGCGACCATTGATGTGGCGCTGGTACGGAACGAGGATCAGGCGAAAGCCTTGCCGCAGCGACTGGATCCCTGGCTAGTGGGTGATGACCCCATGGTACTCACCGACCTGCTTGAAGAAGAGCTGTTGCTGGCCATGCCGTTGGTGGCACTGCATGACTCTTGCCCGACAGTTTTACCGCACGAAAGCGGTAAACCTGAGAAACAGGAAAACGCGGATAACCCTTTTGCCGTTCTGGCCAAATTAAAAGGTCAAGGCAAGTAAATTCAGGCTGAATAAACGCCCGAGGAGTTCGAAATGGCTGTTCAGAAGAACCGTAAAACCCGTTCCAAGCGCGGCATGCGCCGTTCTCACGACGCGCTGACTTCTGCCGCGCTGACCGAAGATACCAACACCGGTGAAGTTCACCGTCGTCACCACATTTCCCCTGATGGCATGTACCGTGGCCGCCAGGTGATTCGTCAGGTCGAGACCGACGACGAATAAGTGACGCGGGAGCCTCGGGCTCCCGTTTTGCTGTGTGCCTGTATAGGCACCCTGAAAATCCTCCTCCGGGAGGATTTTTTGTAAGTGGATGATAGCCACCATGTTTCCATGGGCGGAAATTTGTCAGAATAGCCGCCGCTGAATTGATAACAAGGAAACAGCCCATGTCGGTTGTGACGTTGGCGGTGGATGCCATGGGGGGAGATCACGGTCTTGCCGTGACAGTGCCCGCTGTGGCAACAATGCTTTCCCGCCAGGAACACCTGCACATTATTCTCGTCGGCCAGCCCGAACCGCTGGCGGACGCCATCACCAAGGCTGGCCTCGATGGCCATGCCCGCATCACGGTCCAGCCCGCCAGCGAACTGGTGGCCATGGATGACTCGGTGGCCGTGGCCCTGCGCCAGAAGAAAGATTCCTCCATGCGGGTGGCCATCAATATGGTCAAGGAAGGGCGCGCCCAGGCAGCGGTCAGTGCCGGTAATACCGGTGCCCTGATGGCGGTGAGCCGCTTCGTGCTCAAGACCCTGCCCGGGGTGGATCGTCCTGCCATCTGTACCGCCATTCCCACCGTGTCCGGCCACTGCCATATGCTCGACCTGGGCGCCAATGTGGATTCCGAACCCGAGCATCTGTTGCAGTTTGCCCTGATGGGGCAGGCGCTGGTCAATGCGGTGGATGGCGTGCGCCACCCCCGGGTGGCCCTGCTCAACATCGGTGAGGAAGACATCAAGGGCAATGAGCAGATCAAGGAGGCCGCCGGCCTG
>UEXM01000238.1_pt2 | contig 50724 bp, 100 predicted proteins | sample 1796661 | NCBI WGS metagenome assembly UEXM01 (sample SAMEA4772469, study PRJEB27181) | metagenome | reverse complement strand
CCAGAGAAGCACGTAGCTTGGTATGATTACATCTCACCGATAAGGCAAAATTCATTTAATATGGCTCGCGAAGGTGAGATTGAAACCGAAGGCGATGATGCCGGCAAACCAATTCGTTGGAACGAGAAGGTTCAAGAGCAGATGAAACGAATGAGAGCATACAGCGGCACCGTACAAAACTATGGCGGCGTCCAGCGAGAGAGCATTGAGAGTCAGATTGACAGGATTGATAGACTCCTTCAGGAGAAAGATGACACATATGATTTAAGAATATACAGCATCAAAGTCGGGGTAGTTGTCGACAGAGACAATGGGGGTTCCGAGTCGGAAACAGCCACAGAAATCCGTGGAGTTGAGGCGGTAACCACTGTACGACCGGTGGCTGCTAGCAAGCGCCCAGTGACAGCTACCTCAGAATATGTATTGTATGATATTAAGTTTGAACTATTGGGCGCCCAGAGTAGGACTGGCTTTCGAGATAAGGTTTTACTACCTCGCATGCGACAGATCAAGGGTTTGAAAATTATGACAGTATCATCGATTCACAGAACCAACCGAAAAGGCACAATCCGAACAGTTCGCGAGGTGGTGAAAGAGGCTGCAGGCGGCATTAGCAATTTTGGAGGACAAGCCGGCGCGCTGGGGGCGATGAGAAACACCTATACCCGCAGATTGCCAACGCCTGCACCCACGCTCCAGGGGGTTTTGGAGGACTGGGCAGAGGCTGGGGTACAGATATATGATATGCCGTCCGTAACCAACAACATGTCCTATCATTCAATGGTGCCAGTACAGGAGTTCTTTGATCATGAACCGCCCTTAGTGTCTAGGGAATTCCGCGCACCAAAAGATGCGTATGATGGATTATACCAGAATTTTATTAAAAACGGTCCACAGGCACCAGTATATGTGGCAGTTGGAAAAAATGGGAGAATGAAGGTAACTGGTGGCGAAGACATCTTGTGGTTTGCTAAGCAAGCTGGATTGGAAGAGGTGCCGGTGTTCTACAGTTACCAGAGGCAGGCTTAATGCGCTCTGTTTTTCAAAGAGCGCGAATTTTAATATTCATCTTATCACTTGCCCTGTTTGCTATGTATAGTTCCTTTGTATCGCGAGTGGTAGTGCCTGCCACGTTGCCACAAAGTGATACTAACGTTTCTGCATACCATCCGATATCATTCAAGAAGGCTACTAAGAAATCTCGCCAGAGTGCAGTACAAGTGGTGTCTGTTAATCCCTTGCAGGGCAGGCTGTCGATCTTTAGTGGAACATATTTTGAATCAGCGGGCAATTATTTTGTTATAACTGTGATGCACGGCTTAATGGGAGATTGTACATCGACTAAAGTTATCTACCAGAGTGAGATTCACGATTGCGTGAAGTATATCGCTGTCGATAGCGCAACAGACTACGCCATAATCCAGGTGGGAAAAATAGATTCCCGCATTCCGATTAGGATTCCGCAGGATCTTCCAAAAAATCGACAATGGAAAGAGTCATATTCATTATTAAATAAGCTAGTTTACACGGGCTACCCTAATACCATTGGCCCATTGACAATAAGTGGAGATGTTGCCGGTTTCGTTGGCACAGATTACCTGTACATGTTGTCATATGCATGGCAAGGTTCCTCCGGCTCCGGGGTTTTTGATGAAAATGGCAAGTATATAGGTTATGTAGTGGCTATTGACATAGGGCAAACTGAGCATGGAATTCAAATTCTACAAAACGTAGTTTTGGTAGTTCCAGCGTTCAATGTGGATTGGAACAAAACCATCACTGAAAGCGAATAGGAGACGCAACATGAAAAACAAGGAAACACAAGGGTACCAGTGTTTGTTGGAAAAAATAGACAGCTTGGAGGAGACAATAGAAGAGCTTAAAAGCAAGTTAAACAAAATGACGCTAATATGGCACAATAGTCTCCAAGGGTACAATCAGAAAGACGATAAAACCATCGAGGATAAAAAATGAACGATTCAGAGAACATAGCACAGCTAATCAATGCCGATGACATAGCAGAGATGTCAACGGAGCCCGAAGACTTAAAGCCTAAGAAGCCGAGCAATCGCGCTCCGGAGGGAATCAGGACGTTTACTGTGTGTCGGCAGCATGACGAGACTGGCATATCGGGTGACGGAGTAGTCATTGAGGGGGCGACGTTCGCTACGGGACACACTGTTATACACTGGCTCACCCCAGCCCCCCGCGGCAGTATCGCCTTCTTTGATGCTTTTGATGACTTTTTAAAAATACATATTAAGCCCCATCCTACGAACAAGACAATTATTACGTTTGAAGATGGTGAACAAGCTATGTATGATGGGGGATAAGATACATGAGTTATAAATTTACAACAGGCTCTGTTTATAGGGGCGACATTTATTTTGAAGATGATCACGATGGCGAGAAGACATATATTGACTTTGGGCAAGACACCATAACCTTGCGCCCCAGCGGCTCACAGATATTACACGCTACGCCGACAGCCATTGGTGTTGGTACGATATCTCCCACTGAAATCTTGACGCTAAATGGAACAGATCCAACAATTCTTTTTCAAGAGGGCGGAACAGACAAAGCTACCATTGGAATAAACTCTTCGGATAATATCTTGCTTGAAAACAAAACAATTAACAAGCATATTGTCTTCAAAGTTAATGATCAGGGAGTAGTCAAAGAGGGCTTCCGTTTGGATGGGGCTGTTCCCGAGGTTGTTGTGAATCAGACATCTGACTCACTAGTGGACTTCCGAGTGGAATCTGACAACAAGACTCATATGTTATTTGTCGATGGAAGTGCTGACAAGATCGGGGTTAACAACTCCACTCCCGGCAGCGGCCTTCATGTAAACTCATCATTCGCCACAGCGATTACCGCAAAGTCACAAGACTACACCCTGACAGCGCAAGATCATACCGTTCTAGTAAACTGTTCTGGTGGCAATGTGACGATAACGCTCCCGACAGCAGTTGGCTGCGCAGGGCGCCTCTATGTAATCAAGCGAGTTGATTCGTCCGGCAACTCAGTCAATATTGATGCCAACGGATCAGAGCAAATTGAAGGCTCAACAAGTTTAGTAGGTGTTGCTTCTGGTGGCTCTCTCACGTTACAGTCAGATAACTCTGGCTGGTGGAAGATGGCAGAGTATATTAGCCCTCCGTGACAATAAAGAAATAGGAACTATTTACTAATATGAAGATTTGGAAAGAATATATATCAGCGATAACCGAAATCGACGGCTATAAAAGTAGAATAAAAAGCTACATTAGCGATCGCGATGAATTGCTGAACAAGGGAGGGCAAGATAATTCTCCACCCTACACCAAGAAGATGGGCAAGCATGTCACATTTGACAAGCAACTAGAAGAAGAAGTCGAGGCATCTTCGTTTGAGATCCATGACACACTAGAGCCAAGGGTGTGGAATGGCGAAAAGTTAAAAACAAAAATCAGGAAGGCTCTGATGAAAATAGCTACGGATTTTATAAATAACTTACCCGTTCCAGTTGAGATTGAGGATGTCACACTCACCGGCTCTTTGGCAAATTATAACTGGTCGGAATATTCTGATGTAGACTTGCACATTATCGTAAACTTTTTAGAAATGGACACTGATCGAAAGCTGGTGAAGTCATTTTTTGATAACGCTCGCATGAAGTGGAACAACACGCATGCAATTCAAATGAGAGGATACGATGTGGAAATATACGTAGAAGATGCAGGAGAATCGCACAAGTCCTCCGGTATTTATTCCGTAATGAGAGACGAATGGATACACAAGCCTCAAAAGTACCAAAAAGAAATTAACTTCACAGCAGCACGCCAAAAGGCTGATGATATAGAGTACCAAGCTAACATTGCTGCCAACCTGATAAACGCAGGCAACTTTAAGAGCGCGCTTCGCACAGTCGAGAGGCTGAAAAAGAAGATACAGAACATGCGTCGAGTTGGACTAGCCAGCCATAAGCAAGAGTTTTCTATTGAAAATATTGCCTTCAAAATTTTGAGAAGAAATGATACACTAGGGATGCTTAACGACTTAAAGGCAAAAGCCTACGATAGCATGATGAACGTCAACGGAGAAGAGAGTGAAGTTTACTGAGATAACTGCCGAGAGTATAGTTTATCCGGGCGAGTACGTATACCACACGCCATCCAAGACAATTGTTTTAGTTGGCTCCTTCAGCCGAAGCACCGATGCTATTCGGGTAATGAAAGAAGGTAGACTGATGGAAGACAAGATCGATAGCTTTCAGAAGATATTACTTTCGCAGCCAGAACATAAAGAGTTCAAAAATGCAACTGGCAAGTGTTCGGGGTGTAAGGGAAAATGAGAGGTACCGCCTTCACATGTGGGCCCTTTATGTCTGCTAGTGCAAACATCGAGCAGTTCACGCAGGACTTGTACTACTCTTTCCTGCTGGCTACCACATTGACTGATTTTATTGAGTGCGAAACGAAGCTCCAGCAAGCTATTGATGATGGAGAGGATGAAGATTACATCCTTAATCTCCAAAACCAGTCGAGACAGAACAACGGCTTGATAGAGCTAACTCTAGCTGCCGCTAACCCTTATGATAGCGACTCCGAAGATGCATAATGACAAAAATTTATATATATTGCCTATTCCAAGACAGAGATGTATTGGTGGGAGTGTATTCCTCTCTTAAGTCGGCTCATCGCGATGCCTTAAAACTGTGCAATAAGGGCGGCAGCGGCGTATATATCAACCATGAGGGTAAATCTATGCGCCCGGATCTCAGACTGGTGAGAAACATTTTCAAGGGCGAGTTTGATCTGAAAGTCGATTATAATTCTACATCGACTAAGGCAACAATCCTTAAAACTAAATTGAGAGAGTGAATGGAAATTTATACAATATATGGTATTACCGATTGTCCGGCTTGTTTGCGCGCCTGCGCTGATCTAATGGAGAAGGGTAAAGAATATGTGTTTGTGGAGATGGATTTTTCTCCCTCATTTCGACAAAAGATCAAAGACGATTGGAACTGGAAAACCTTTCCTATTATCATTAAGCACTGCTTAGAGAGTAACAATTTAATAGGGGGATATACAGAGTTGTCAAATTTGTTGGGTTTTATTGATCCGTCACCCGAATGAACTCTGTAAAAGCGCACCGGTAGCATAGTTACTTATATGGATATAGCTACTGGAACATTGATTAAATGGCTGTCGTCCCACCGAGCATACGAGGCGAATGGCGATGTTTTGGTGGGCTTGGATCCCATCTATAAATATGGGATCATTATGAAAGTTTCACAGCAAGATCCGTCTTACTTAGCAGTTGCTTCTTGTGATGATGGCAGGTGGCACATTGTTAATGTGCATGAAGATGATTATGAAATTTTAAGTGAGGTTACAAATGGCTAATATATTCTTTAACGGTGAGAAGATGACTAAGCAGGAGGCGATCAATACTTTAACGGTTGAGATTTCTAACTATTATGACGGCAGATATGAAGTAAAGACAGGTTCTGATGATGGCGGCTCGGTACTTGAAGTTTTTGTGGAGGTGCCAAACCCCTCCATGGCTATATTGGAACAGTGTACGGACTTTCCACTTTACGAAGTTGTGCCTAAGTGGGGAGGCTGGCGCTGTCAGATAGTCAAATGTCCCGTGGGATACATTGACGCTATTCTTCTTGCACCAGAGGTTGCCGACTACTAACACTTCTATGACATTTAATACTTGACTCTTTGGTTGGAGTGGTATATATTATATAAGTAAGGAGGAAAAGAAATGCCTATTACCATATCAGAAATTGAAACCGTTTTATCTCGTTCGGTGTGTGGCGGCTGGGATCGTGGATTCCTAGAGTCCATCCTTGAACAAATGGCGAAAGGCAGAAAACTGTCTCAAAAGCAGGAACAAACAGTAGATAAAGTCTTGGAGCGCAATACTGCTGGCAATCAAGAGTTGCATGAGAGCTGGGGTACAACTTACGAGACAGATTATAAAGCCAACGCTCAGATTCTAGCCGCATATCATATGCGTCAGCCATACTACCGCCCTATGTCGTCAGATATTTTGAATGGCAAGGTGCCAGAACGTAGTAAGTTTCTGAGAATGTATCAGAACAAGTATTCAAGCCGGGTACTGGCAGAGGCTCATGCTAACGCCAAGTATGAAATGGGCGCGTACCTTATTCCGAGGGCATCCTTCGATTCTTATAAACATGCAGAGGCAGAATCGGATATGTCATGGATGCAAAAGAAAGATGTTGTCGAGGCGTTCCAAGCCCGCGGCGGCTTTGTGATCGAGATTCGTAAGGATATTGTGAGTGCTGCCGCAGGTGCAAAAAGATACAAGTTATTGCCGATCGGTCAAACAACGCCCCTTATTGTGGAAGAGAGGTTCTTGAAGATTTCACGCAGGAAGAAGTAAAACCTATTTAATATGTGAAGATTCAACCACCATTATTTGAAGTAGGCGCTTTTGTAGTGTGCGATCAGGAGTTTGTAACCTTCTTAAACTACATCTATGAGGATGAGCCTGTTGATTGGCTCATTTATTATGGAATCATACTAGATGTTGATGCCACCTATCATTATTACATGGATGAATATGTATACGAGATTTTGTGCTTAGATGGCGAAAAAAGATTTTTCATGGAATCAGAGCTAAAGAGAGTTTAGCCCTTGACTTTGGGTATCGAATAAGTTATAATAATAACATGGCTGATTGGTGGAATTGGTATACACAGGAGACTTAAAATCTCCCGCCCGTTCGGGCTTGCGGGTTCGAGTCCCGCATCAGCTACCATTTACGGGTTGTTAGCTCAATTGGTAGAGCAACTGGCTTTTAACCAGTAGGTTCCGGGTTCGAGTCCCGGACGACCCACCATTTACATAGGCTCTTAGCTCAGTTGGTCAGAGCGTCCCGCTCATAACGGGGTGGTCCTCGGTTCAAGCCCGAGAGAGCCTACCATTTAACAGGAGAAAGAAGATGACTTACACAGTTATTTATGAAGAGCAGAACACCGGGAACATGGGTACATTTACATTCGTATCAAGACGACATGATAAAAGCTATGCATGGGCAGAGTTTGAGAAAGAGTATGCACAGGAGGGGCAGACGCCCATTATGATCATGCCGGGAAACCATCTTGTGTATTTTGCGTCTGACATTTCTTTTACAAATGTCGCTTGACTTAAACAGTAATTTAAGTTATATTACTAACATGCACCCTTAGCTCAGTTGGATAGAGCATCGGCCTTCTAAGCCGAGGGTCGTTGGTTCGAATCCAACAGGGTGTACCATACGGGTGTAGCTCAGTGGTAAGAGCAGTCGTCTTATATGCGATTGGTCGCAGGTTCAAATCCTGCCTCCCGTACCAAACATTTAACAAAAGGAACAAAATGTCATACCATGATCAGCCGCCGTCTTACCGCAAAACGGGGATTGGGGTAGTTAATCCACTTATTCGCATAGAACAGAAGCTAAGAAAGATACAAGATGTTTTAGATAACATCAGTGACGCATCTATTTTAACTGCTACCGACTTGAAAACTAAACTTCAAAAAGTTATTGATGATGATTAGGGTAGGGACATTGGTAAAATATATTCCAAGCCCTTCTGCTACTTTTAAGTGGGAGAGGTACACGGATGCGTTTAAGTCGCTGCCAGGTGTTGTTTTGCGAGAAATCAATGAGAGGGGTACCACCACGCGAAGGTTTGAAATACGTTGGCATGATGGGCAAATATCAGAGGAATGGATAAGTTACTTGGAGGTTTACGAGTGAAAGTTTTAACAACATTTATTTTAGTGGGGATGATCGACTCTCACGATGCTCATTTTGCAACGGTAGAACTAAATACTACACCAGCGTCTAACGGTGGTCCAGCAACGGCAGTAATGCCAGTCTCAGCTTTCCCGTGCGAGATTTATGAAGGTAAAGTTTTCTATGTGGTAAAGCTGCACGACGAACAGGACGCCACTATAGTGTGTCAAAAGGATGTAGAAGATGAGCCGTGACGAAGAAGAACTGATTGACAGATGCATCGAATCGTATTATAATATGATTAGGTACCATCGTCGTCAGATTATTGAACTTTCACGGCGGAAGATTAAAGACGAACGGTGCATGGAATGTTTTGATTTTGAGATTATAAATGAAAGTGGGCGATCTAGTAAGAGTGAAGAATGATCCCGATACATGGTTGGGACACGGCGTTGTTTTGGCTATGGCAAAGGATGAGAAGACTGTGCGAGTCCGATGGTTTGATGAGTGGATAGAACAGCCGATTGATTGGAATACTGTGTGGACACTGGAGGTAATAAGTGAAAGTCGGTGATTTAGTTAAGTGGGAGAATGTGTTAAATGATAGTATGGATCACCACCGAGAAGATCACGGCATCGTGGTAAAGATGTCTCGTACAGGACATGACTCCGAATCGGCACAGATATTGTTCACAGATGGGGAGCTTTGGTGGGTGGACACTCAGAAGTTGATGGTGGTAAATGAAGCCGGGGGATAAAGTAAAGATGTCTCCGATGTGGAAGTATGAAGAAGCCACGGGAGAGATCGAAAAGATAACGGAAAGTTATATTATTGTCAAGTGGGTTGATATACCCGGACAGTGGCATTATACTAAAGAACAGGCACAAAGATTGGAGATTGTAAATGAAAATAGGTGATTTAGTTAAACTTAAATCAATGCATCGCCGGCAACCCCCACGTGCAGGATTGATCGTTGATTTGATAGAAAAGAAGTGTTGGCGTACAGATGAGCTTGGCAGCAAGGTAAACTGGAACAAAGTTGAGCCAGAGCCACATGCAGTCGTTTTAGTCAATGGCAAGAAGCTGACTTTGCCTATGATAGATTTGGAGGCTCTGGATGAGAGTCGGTAACTTAGTTAAAAGAAGGGATGATCACGCACACCACGGCATTGTTGTGGAGGTTGGTCCGCAAGAGACAGCGATTGATCACGGTTCTACTGTGGCTAAAGTTCAATGGAACGATGGCGATTTGACTTGTGAGTTTATAAAGATGCTTGAGGTTCTGAGTGAAAGTCGGTGATCTAATATCTTTCAAGCCGATCAACTTTGGTTTAGAAGACTGGTCAAACCCGTGCATTGTTATGAGCGAGTATGAAAGCCCTAACGAGGGGCTGTGGTCTGTTTGGTGCGATGGGATTTTTTGCGTTATAGATGACACCAACTATGAGATTATGTATCTGACAGGCTCTTGACAACTCCAGCCTTGACTATCATGGTTAGGGGTGCTATATTTATTGCATAGAAAGGAGAAAAGTCTATGATCGAAGTTGGATGTTTAGTAACAAATCGCTGGTTCCCACTGCGGAAAGTATATGTGGTTATTGATGAAATCGGCGAACACGCTCTCGTTGCGTGTCAAGAGAACATGCAAACGGCATGGGCAGAAAAGAAGGCACTGAAGGTGATCGGATGAGTTGGCCACACTGTTTTGACTGCGGCGAAGAGTTCAACCCCAAGCGTAGAGCTTTGGGGTATGAGCATTGTTTGGAGTGCGGCGAGCAGTACGCACAAGAAACCGCCGAGCATAGGAAGAAATGCACAGCACCACTTTATAACAAGGGTGCGTATCAGTATGTGAGTAGCATGCAAGACGCACGAAACGCCGGCAGGTAGTTGACATTCTCTTGACTTGACGTTGAGAGTTGTCGGTGTTATCTTATATATATAAGGAAAAGAAATGAAAGTTTGGGTTATGCAAGGAAGTTACGAAGGTGAGATGTTTAGCAGTGTCCACATGACACAGAAAGGTTGTGCGCTGGCGTGTATCACTGATATACTGGACTTCTTGAGTGTTGATGATAGGGATTCTGCCTTGTCTGTTATGCGCGATATGTATGCATACACGGAGAATGAAAAAGCAATCCAAACAGCCGAAGAACCTTTTGAATGGGATCATAACAAGCTGAAAGAAATGACCAGCGAACAGCTTTGGAAGATTTTTGCGGACTGGTGTGAAATGAGTTGGGATCGAATGGCAGATCGTAGCTATAACCTTGACGCAAATGCTGTGGAGATTCAAGCATGATGAACATTTGGGTAGTACGACAAACTTGCCTGTATGACAATGAAAGCTATGTGTCATCGCACTTGACGGAGAAGGGTGCTTTGATCACAGCAATCAAAACAGTGCGTTCAGATATGTGCGACGGCATTGATGAGGATGAGATGGAAGATATGCGCCCCGGCTTGCCACACAATCCCGAGGAAGATTTGATGCAATATAGCAGCGAGCAACTTCGCGGTATTGTTGAAGACTGGTGGGAGTATTCGTGGGACATTAACGAAGCCGCGCAGTACCAGATTTACGAGACACAGGTGGAAGCATGAAAGTCGGTGATTTAGTTACATTGTCGTCTTATGCGTTGCAGTCGGAACCGATGTGGCGATGGAGGCAGAGGATATGGAAAGATAAACAAAACCTTGTGGGCTTAGTTGTCAAGATCGAGGAAAATCCTCACATTAGATCGTGGACATCTGTGAATGAGAGTACATATTACTATATCAACTGGATGCAAAAAGATGGGCCGTCAAGTCGCTGGAGCAACTCAGCCATCGGGAAACTGAAAGGCTACTTTCTCCGCAACGATCTAAAGTTTGTGAAGTGAAACAAAAGGAAGCAAGAATGAGAACAAATGAGTTTTTTAACACAGCCGGCTCCAACAGGAACCGCCAAGTTGTGTGTGCCGATGGGTTTAAGATGAGTGTGCAAGCGTTCGCTGGTGGATACTGCACCCCGCGCATCGACGGCGCAGATAAATATGAAGAAGTTGAGGTAGGCTATCCGAGTCACCGCGAAGAACTATTGATGGCTTGGGCAGAAGAACCCGACAAGCCAACACAAACGGTTTATGCGTATGTGCCGGTTCAGGTGGTGACGAACGTGATAGCAAAGCACGGCGGTATTGTTGATGGTGAGATCCCGAGAGGTGTCGCGCCCATAGGTGTACATTTTGTTGTTGACGATTAGCTGACAACTCAGACGTTGACAGCAGCGCGCAAATCCACTATATTATAAGTATAGAAAGGAGAAATACATATGGGTTATCGTTCAGAAGTTATCTTGGCAGTCGGACCAGAGGTTATGCCTCAGTTTATGATCACAATGGCAAAGTCACCAGAGGCTCGTGAGTTGTGTTGGGCAGATCACGATGAAATGGTTAAGGACTATTGTGACATCAAGGGCGCGTTCTTGTTTCGTTGGGGTGGTATCAAGTGGTATGATTCGTATGAATGTGTCCAAGCCATTGTGGACTTTATTGATTGGTGCGAGAACGAAACCATTGAGGTTGAAGGCAAAGAGGTAAGCGCCGATAACTTTTACCGCTTCGTCCGCATCGGTGAGGATACGGATGACAACGAGGTTCAAGGGTGGGGGTTTGACATCCACATCGAGCGCACCGCAACATATTAGTACCAGCCCGATCGCGCGATTTTTCTTCGCCAAAATTTTCCTTTTGACAAACGCATGACAAGCGCAACCTTGACAATACCCCCGCACTCCGTTATAATATAAGTATGAAAATGACAATCGTTATAGACTCTGAGGACACTCAAGGCATCGACGCCGCACTAAAGATAGCGCGTTTGATGCATGTGAAGTATGTGGGTACGGCAGCGGCACACAAGGAATCGTTCGGGAAGATTGAGTTCATCAAGATGCTCCGCAAGTTTATGAAAGAGTCCATTGAGCATCTGAACGATGAGGATTCTGATCAAGTAAAAGACATTGGCGACATGGGCAACCTTCGCAACGCAAAGCGTTTCGCGGATCGCATGTTTAGAGGTGAGCGATGAGAAGCCGACCAAGAGTAGGCGATCTGGTGAGGATGCACACACATGACACGGGACTTGTCGGCATTGTGCTGGAGAGACACCCAAAAGCTATATCCACAACGCCGGCACAACTTGGCATTATGTGGACGGGAGGCTCAGGCAAAATCGACTGGGAACCCGAATCATGGTTGGAGGTAGTAAGTGAAAGTAGATGAAAAAATAATCGTATTCGTGAGCGTTGGGGGCATTATCACCGCCATCGCCTGCATCATCTTCGCACTGCGGAGCATGCTGTAATGTTTGAGTTTATTACGCGCCTGTTCAGAACAGATCCGGGTTCAAAGATCCGCAAGGAGAGAGATAGAAAGTATAAAGAAGCTGTCCAGTTACAAAGGGATGGCAACCTGCGAGAGTACGCAAAGATTATGAAAGAGATCGAAGCACTTGAAGATCAATACATCGAGGTGACAAATGAAGATCGGTGATTTAGTTAAATGCCGGCACACCGGCAGAGCCGGGATTGTAATATGGGCTGGTAGCTATGGCGTGCATTTTAAGGTATCGGGATTCCCTATTAACCAAGTTTTCAACTCGCATGCATGGGAGCGTTTAAGTGAAGGTAGGTGAGCTATACACATTGAGCAAACGCGGCCAGCATTTAACATTTAACGAATGGAAGGGTAAGGTTGCGTTATACTTGGGGGAGAGTGTTATCAACCGATCCGATGGTGTGATCATCATCAACCATGCATTTATGGTCAACGGCGAGAGGCGAATCACGGATCGCTCTTTCTTGAAGATGATGGAACCCTTGACATCTTCTTGACACGAAAAAACTGGCGCTAACCGCTTCGCGGTGTTATATTATTAGTATAGAAAGGGAGAGATATGCAAGTCGGCAGTTTGGTTCGTGAGACAATGGATGGCAACATTGGTGTCATCTTGGCGTGGGAAGCTGATGGCTGGCTCGTCAACTTCCCGAAGCATGGCATGGTATTCCACATGATGCCGAGACTCTTGGAGGTAATAGATGCAAATCGGTGATTTGATTAGCGTGAAGCTGCCAAGTATAAAGCCCTACATCGGCATCGCTGTTAAAGCCAATGATAAGGGCGGCGTATTAGTGCGCTCGATGGATGGAAGCCTTGAGTATTGGGTTAATAGTTGGGGCGGGAAGGTTATCAATGCAAGTCGGTGATCTGGTACACATGCCCGGAGCTATTGAAAAAATAATGGGTATCGTTTTGCGAACAAAACCAAGAGGGCATCTACAGAAGGATCGCGTAGAGGTATACTGGATTGAAGATGCAGAAGCATCATGGGAACCTATCAAATGGTTGGCGGTTATCAATGCAAGTAGGTGATATTGTTAAACATTTTCTTACTGAGCAGATCGGTATTGTGCTGACGGTAGTGGTGTCCAAACCTCGCCGTAGCATCGGATCGGTGCAGGTGATGTGGACTACACAGGGCGATTCGCTTTTCGGTGCCGGCACTAAAGAATGGTGCGGTGAAGAAAGTTTAGAACACTTGACAACTGCTTGACACAATATCGCTTGCTAAACGCTGTCATCGCGTTATATTATAAGTATAGAAAGGAGAAAATATATGTCTTGGTCTGGAACCGTAACCTGCTCACACTGCTATCGTCAGGGACACAACAAACGTAAGTGTCCACAACTCACAGAAGAAATCAAAGATCGGTATATCGGTGCTATGTCGATGGCTGCGAAAGAGCGCGCAGCCGGTAACGAAAACGATGCCACATGGTATGACGAGCGCGCCGAGTATCAGCGTCAACGATACTTGAAGCGCACCAAGATCGATCTTGCTACTGGCGAGAAGGTTACCAACAAGGCATCCAAGGCAGCGCGAATGAAGAGTGTGACTTGTGGCTACTGCCACAAGACAGGACATACACGGCGCACGTGCAAGGCTGTTAAGATGGATAAGCAGGTTTTTGTTGAGGAAACACGGCGCACACGCATTGCCGCACTGGAAACTGCCCGCGTGACTGGCATCGGGCTTGGCTCAATGATCCCCATTCGATCGTCAGGGTATGACGTTGAGGGTGAGTGGCGTTCAGATATGCTTACCTTGCGTTACGTTAAGTCAATCGCTTGGGATGCATGCACATCAAGCTCACGGTTTCTCGCTGTCTATCACGTCGAGGCTCGCAAGATTGCTGATCCAAATACAGCGCGCTGGACTTCTTGTGATCAGATCACTAAACTGGTTCAGGTTCACGATGCCGCTCTACGATATGCCGCAGCCGAGAACGAGCCGGCACCTATGTCGTCGCTGGTTCCCACGCTCGATCCTCCGAAGGGCTGGCTCCAGCCAACCGAGCAGAGCCTTGCGAAAGCCATCAAGCGCGAGTTTCCGACTACTGGCACCAAGTATAACAAGCAGCGCGGGTATGACTATGCGTATCCGAGTGGTGTAACTAAAGAGGTAATCAGGGATCTCGGACTTGAAGAGCATTATGAAATGTCTTATTGACATTTCCCTGACAACTCTCGCCTTGACTTATAGGCGAGAGTTGTTATATTATAAGGGTAAGAAAGAGAAACAAAAGTTGTCATCCGATAACAAAAACCTCTGACATTTACCTGACACTAAAATACTTGACGTAAAAGCCCTACTGTGTTATATTTATAGAGTAAGGCAAAGAAACAACAACCTCCCAAACTGGAGCAAACATCATGACTATCGACTTCGCAACATTTCTCAGCGTAGCACCCCACGTACTTAACTCGCGCCTTCCGGTGCTTATCCGTGGACGACACGGTGTTGGCAAGTCTGAAGTAGTCTATTTGATTGCTGAGACTCGTGAGTTGCCAGTGGTGGAGCGCCGCGCTTCTCAGATGACTGAGGGCGATCTTCTCGGTTTGCCCGACACGGCTGACACGTCTATCAATGGACGCAAGGCTACCACTTGGAACGCTCCCGATTGGCTTGTAACAGCATGCGAGCAACCTGTGTTGTTGTTCCTCGATGAGGTGGATCGCGCTACTCAAGAGGTTCGTCAAGGGCTGTTTGAGCTTACCGATAGCCGGAAGATCAATGGCTGGCATCTGCATGCCGACACCCTGATCGTCGCTGCCGTCAACGGTGGAGAGCATGGCGCGCAATACCAAGTAGGTGAGATGGATCCCGCCGAGCTTGATCGCTGGACAGTGTTTGATATTGAGCCTTCTACTGAAGACTGGCTGAAGTGGGCAAATGGCAGGGTACCAACCGTTGTTTGGGACTTCATTAACCATAACCGCAAGCATCTTGAACACGAAGGCGACTTTGAGCCTAACAAGGTTTACCCGTCACGTCGTTCATGGGTTCGTTACTGCTCTACTGCTGTCGGTGCCAACGTCTTTGAAGAAGATGGCAACCGGGATCTTCTGTTCAACCTTGCGACTGCGTTCCTTGGCTTTGAGGCTGCGGTATCACTCCGCGACTTCGTTGAGAAGTACGAATGGCAAGTAACCATCGAGGATATTCTTGATGAGGGTGACATGTCAAAGTGTGAGAAGTGGGGTATCAACGATCACGCTGCAATGATCGAAAAGTTTGAATCTGCTGATGTATTCCGCGATGACTTGTCAGATAATCAGATTGTCAACCTTGCAGAATACTTCATCTCGCTCCCCTCAGAGATTGCAATGAAGTTGTGGACTGTCCTTGGTGACTCCGATAACATCAATAATGTTGTGGCGCTGCACAAGGCTCAGACTTCCGAAGGCACCCGCGTCAGTGATCACCTAGTAGAAATCCTCGGTGGCAACACCGATGATTCATAGGCTCCCGCCTATCGACAGAGATCCAGAAGTAGGTGATCTCTGTCGCCTTGGTGGTCCTGGCGACATGCCTCGCAAGTATTTAGCGAAACATGGCGCTGGGATCGTTGTTAAAAAGCACCGCAAGGGTTCAGGAACACCCTATCACTATGAAATCAAATGGCTCAAGAGCGATGAACACATGCGATTTTTCAAAGAAGACTTGATTATTTTATCCAATGTGGACTGACAGACTTAAAATCGGTGATCTCATATGGTCTCGTAGGGATGATAAGCCAGCGATCATTATCGACAGCGCAGAAACTGCGCGCGCCAAGTATGGCGATCTGGCTAACAAGCGCATGGAGTTCAAGCTACACATTGACGGGCAACAGGGGTGGCTGGACGAGGTTAAACTTAGAGCCTTGTATAAACTTCCTTGACATTTGCTTGACACAATATCGCTTGCCAAACACTGCCAACACGTTATATTATAAGAGTAAGGAAAAGAACAATGACTGACGATACCAAAAAGCCCTTCAATCTCAACATGCACACCGCTCGCTTGCTTATGCGCGAGCCGTTCTTTGCCGCGCTCTCGCGTCGTATCGACAAGATTGCATCCACAGCGATCCCGACTGCTGGCGTCCGTGTCAATCCTGACAGCGCCCAGTTTGAGATGCTGTATAACCCTGAGTTTATGGAGCAACTTAGTGAAACGCATAGACAGGGTATTCTCATGCATGAGTTTTACCACTTGATCTTTGAGCATGTTACGGGGCGCAAACCTGCCGATGGACTCAAGCGGATCGATAACATCGCTATGGATCTGGCTATCAACTGCCATATCTCGTCTTACCTTCCATCGGACGCGCAGCCCGGTCCAACTATCGGCAAGGAGCCTATGAAAGCGTGTATCCCCGGTGAAGGCATGTTTAAGGATCTGCCCTCTTACAAGTCTTACGAGTGGTATCTTGAAGCACTTAAAAAGATGCGCGACGAACAAGAAAAGGAAGAAGGCGACGGTGAAGGTGGTGAAGGTTCTGGCGATCCATTTGGCGACATGGATTCGCTTGATGATCATGAAGGTTTCGGCGAAGTTGATGGCACCACTCAAGAGATCGCCAGCGAGCGTATGAAAGATGCTATCAAGAAGGCAGCAGAGGAAGCCGAAAAGTCCCGCAACTGGGGTACAGTATCTTCATCCATGCGCCAAGACATCATGGATCGGATCGCGACTAAGGTTGACTGGCGCAAAGTTCTTCGTTACTTCGTCAAAACAAGCCAGCGCGCCGACAAGCGTTCGACGCCTCGTCGCCTCAACAAGCGTTATCCTCGCGTCCATCCCGGCAAGCGCGTCCGTCGTCACGCCAAGATTGCGATCAGCATCGATCAATCTGGTTCTGTTGATGATGGCATGCTTGCCGCGTTCTTCTCCGAGCTTAACAAGCTAGCCGAGATTGCCGAGTTTACCGTGATCCCCTTTGATACTCGCGTTGCCGAGGACAAGGTTTATACTTGGAAGAAGGGACAGCACAAGAAAACTGAGCGCGTTCTGACTGGTGGTACGTGCTTCAACGCTCCAACAAAGTACGTCAACGAGCGAGGATTTGATGGACATATCGTATTGACGGATCTCATGGCTCCAAAGCCTGTAGCGTCTAAGTGCCAACGCATGTGGATGACAACTAAGCAATACGCGGCGCGCCCCTACTTTTCAACCAACGAACGCATCATAGCTATTGATAGCTAAGGTGCGTTAAACTTTCTCGAATAAAGGAGAGAAAACATGCAAGCCCTTAAAATATATGGATCCCCGCGCACAAACGATGAAGTCATCAAGGCATGGCAAAATGGCGTAAGTGCGCGTAATCACAGGTATTCTTTGAGTAGTGTATCGTATCCGAATGGAAGCGCGGAGCTATTTAGCTATGACTTAAAGATCGGAGAACGCACCCCGGCAGGAGTTTACGTCATCGCCGACTTCACCGCACCAGCCAAAGGCTTTCATTCTATGACAACTTCTTGTCATGTGAATCTCGCCAAGTACACAACTGGCAACCCGGTGATCATGAATCCGCTGGTGTGGGAGTGTTCACCAATGAGCGAGAGCAAACCCTTCTAATGCCAAAGTTCAATATCGGGGATCTGGTAAAGATCAAGGATGGTACGCATCAGGATACACTTCCTGTACATCGTACCGGTATGATTGTAGAGGTGGGCGAGACTTCAAAGTCTTACACTAAAGCGTATACCATCGTTTTCCTCGGTACTGACATTCACTTAAAGTTTCACGAAATGTTCTTAGAACACCTTACACCCTCTTGACATTTGAAACCTTGACGTTTCCGCTCAAGCGGTTATATTATAGGTATAGAAAGGAGAAAAATCTATGCTAACAGCTATCCCACTTATCCGTACCGATGACGATTCTAACCTCACGCCCATCGAGCGCACCGCCATCGGTTGTGAACAAATGATAACCGCCTTGATGATGGCGGCAACGATGGCAGATCCACAAGTGACAGAAGCAGAACGCGAGGTATACACCACCTTGAGTGTTGCAACCATCGTGCCGGCAGAGGCATAGATGACAGCGTTTGAGATTAAGCAGTACAACGAGGAAACCGGTAGATACAAGTTTCTGGCTATGGTGACTGCTAAAACCAAAGAAGAAGCTAAACAGAAGTTTATGCGTCGGATTAACTATAAACCACGCGAAGGGTTCAGACTCTTTGTAAAACCGCCCGGATGTCTATAATGAATCTACCTATCGTCGTTAGCATGAATCCAATGCTCTACACTGATATGAGTGGCCAGAAATGGGCTGTCTCCGGTCAGCATTGGGTGGAAGTACCCGATACTCTGACTTTAGATGAGGTTGGTAAGTATATGATCGTTGGTGAGCGTGATACACCCGCTCAATCGACTGACGTTGTATCCTATGAGGTTCAAGGCAGCAAGGGGAATACCTACATCGTGAATGACAACGGAGGCACGTGGACATGCTCTTGTCCCGGTTTTGGTTGGCGACGTAAATGCAAACATGTCGAGGCTCAAAAAAATGCAAGTCGGTGATCTGGTAACGTACTCCTTTCAACGCTCACGATGGCGTAAAGGTGAATCTGTTAGCCTTGGCTTGATTGTCGAGACTGGCAAGTATACCGCCAATCGTGACGTTAAAGTTTTGTGGACAGACCAACCAGAACCAGAAACCGAAGCAAGTCAGCATCTTTCACTTGTTGACAAGTCCCTGACAACTTAAACCTTGACGATCACCGCTTTCGGTGTTATATTATAAGAGTAAGAAAGGAAAACACAAACATGGGAAAGACTGCTATGATGATTTTACAAAACCGGGTTATGATGCTCGCCGTCGCTGCTGACGCAGTATGCTGGGGCGCGCTCGTATTTTTTGCTATTCACTTTTTTCAATGCCAAGTGGCGTAGGGGTATAAATGTCTGACGAAGTTTTGACAATCAAACTGACAGAGCGAGAGCTTGATCTGATTCACGAATGCATCAGCACCAATATGGAAACCGTTAAACGTCGTCACGATGTAACCGGTTCGACTGCTGATCTGCTTCAAGAGCTTGGTGAACTTTCCGATGATCTTCTTGAACAACTCCATCGACGCGACGATGATTGGGAGGGCCGCACGTTTGTAATCGCAGAGGATGATATGATCCAGCGCGGTATGGATGCTCGCGAGCAGGCGAAGATGCATAGCCGAGCAGCATCAAGAAGAAACTTTAACTTGAAAGTCAGGGACAAACGACTTTCTAAAACACAAACACACGATGTGTGGGACGCTAACGATCCGAGGAACTGGTAAGATTATGAAAGTAGGCGATTTGGTAAGAGTAAGAACAAAACACTATGGCACCAAGTTAGGTGTGATCGTTGAGATTGACAAGGATGGTATTCACATCAAACCTCAAAAGCACCCGCGCAACATTATTGCTGGCGCTGCTGATGTGACTGTATTGGTAAGTGCGTGAAACCCGGCAGCTTGGTGCGAAGAACCCACTATGGCGCGCCAAGTAAAGGCTGGGGACCAGTCGGCATCATTATCGGATCTGCATTTGCAACGGACTATTGGATTGTCGAATGGGCTGCTGACGGGAAGCGCGAGACTATAAGAAAAGAACACATCCAACTCGTTTACTGACATTTCCTTGACACAAATAGCCTTGCATTTGCCTCTCAGTGGGTTATATTATATGTATAGAAAGGAGAGAAATCTATGATTGAAGTCGGAAGCATGGTAACAAACGTGGGATTTATCCAAGGGTATAACAACTCAAATCTTGGATTGGTTCTCAGCCTAATGGCAGACGGCAAGATTGCCCGTGTGTTCTGGGCTTCAACTCAAAAGAGCGGATTTTGCTCAGTCGTAGACTTGAAGGTGGTGGCATGAAAGTTAAAGCAGTAATCAAGAAGATCAAAACTCACTTCAAGAAGCAAGGTATTGATATTGATGTGGAGTATAACGGAACGCGCTGGAGTTTCCAGCATAACGGTTATGTTGGTTCATTCCTGGCTAACGGAGCGATGGCAGATGACACGGCTGCTCAACTTGAGGCCGACGCCTGCAACTTCCACGTTCGCCGTTGTGATGACTACTCCGATATGCAGTCTGACTATTTTGCTGGCTCATTCCGTGACAACGCGAGCCAGATGATCGAGGCTCTACTTCCGAAGCCACCAAAGTTTAAGGTTGGTCAACTGGTGAGAGGTAAAACCAACAAGCGCGCAACCCGTCAAGGCTACGCTGGTAAGGTTGGGCTTGTGATGGCAGAAGGCGGCTGTGGGTTTGCTCGTATTGCATGGGTCGGCGACAACTCAAACAGTAAGCGATTCGGATACCCGACATTTCCAGAACGTGATCTTGAGGTAGCAGGGTGATAGTGGGTGATCTGGTGAGAAACCTTAACTCTGAATCTGGCATGCTGGGCATTATAGTGTCTTGGTATTTCTATGAAGATAGCCCCACGCCTTGCCCAGTGGTTCGCTGGAATGACGGCAGAACTGGTTGGATCATGCCACACTTGGTCACTGTAATCTCTTGACATTTCCTTGACAACTTAACCCTTGCATTTACCCCTCCGCTATGTTATATTATATGTATAGAAAGGAAAGAACACTATGACATACCGACTGACTTTTGATATTACCGCCCGCAACGCCGATGCTTCGGAACTGCTCGATCGCCTGATTGAGTTTCAGCAGCAACTTGTTGAAGAGATCGAAGAAGATGAGGATTGGAACGGTGACATTATCGAGAATATCGGTGATGAGGATACTTGTAGTGTTGAGTCTATTGACTAGTCCCTGACATTCTCTTGACAACTTAGTTGTTGACTTCACCCCATTTTTAGTGTATAATATAGTATATCAAGTAAGGAGATATATCAATGCCAACATCATTCACCCTCGATCAACTCACTGACTCAAACGACAACTTCCGGTATCGTCAAGATCCAATGATTAACAACATTGAGATCACATCAAGCCGCAAGAAAGCATACAAGCCACTGCCAGCACCGCCAACGCGGAAGCAACTGCAAGGCTGGACTGTCGAGCAAGTCGGCCCTCAGATGTGGCGCGTCTTCCGCAACTCCACAACGCAGGGCAAGCAAGCCGTCATCGACTATAACACACTAGAAGGCGCGCAGTCTTTTGCTGATGGCTGTAACGGTGAGCATAAGAACCCCACCAAGATGAGCGCCGCCAGCCTCCGCAACAAAGCCAAGGAACACCTTAGCGACGAAGAGAAGGCTGATCTTGCTGCGCTAGCTGCCGGTGAAGGCATCTAAATGAACGACTTTCTTGGAATCCTCTTTTTTAGTCCGCTCTTGCTCCTTGCCTTCGGGCTTGGTGTCGCAATCGGCGAAGCTATCCTATAATCACACCTAACCCGTAAAGCGCAAAGCGCGAGAGGTAAAGTAAAGAAAATGAAAACCCCCAACTCCATAGTGCCGAGTGCTGCGGCGGGCTTGTATATGCCGCAGAGTAAGATGTCCAACCCTAGCCCTTGAGGTTAAAGATAATGAAGATCCTACAGTAACGGCTATAAGAGGATTAGCCACCCTCATGATAAACGCGCTGGAATAATGGGAGAGCCGCCAGCCTTATAAACATAGAAGCCAGAGCAACTAAGTCGAGTAGAGCGCGACCATAAATAAAGACTCTCCATTTATTATGTCAAAGTATTACATCTCTCAAACATTCGTCGAGTATATTGACGATCGCCTTAGCTTCCGAGAGGTAGTGCTAACCCGTGCAGATGCGAGGGTAGACAAGGACGGAGCGAGATATAAAAATGTCAAGCTATTCATGCATAAGTTGAGAGCGTTGGGTATTGAGAATCTGCACATCAACAGATACGAGAAGAAACAATATAACAGACTCGTAAGAGAACAAAACAAGTATCGTAAAGATAAAAAGCTAACTGTGGCTGACTTAGCTAAAATGGTAGAACAAGCCGAAGAACTCGCTAATAATAAGGAGAGCGAATAAGATGGAAATAATGACAATGTTAATGGTAGCCGGAGGATCGTGTGGGATTCCTTTTTTGATATATCAAGCCATTGGTGAACTGCAAGGTATCCGCACCGCGCTGGAGTCCGTTGCAACTGATCCAAATGCCCGTAATGCATTGGAGAGTAGATAAACATAAATGGATTCTATTCAAACATTTAATGCCGGAGAGTTAATAAAAAGAAAAGCCGTATCTGCAAAGTCAAAGGCTGTGTGCATAGTAGTAGACAAGGACGAGAATAACTATACAGTATATAATAACTCTCTTAAATGTTTACAGATCATTGCTGCACCTGTAGTAGAAGGATTGTATAGTAGAGTAATAGAGAAAGAAGTAGTATATGAATTAACTTAACGTTGTGTAGTTATGTGTATTAAACTGTATATGTTTTCTATTTGTGGCTTTACGTGATTGTCTGACAGTTGTTTAATATGTGCGCGCTTGTATGACTGTACTATAATGTGTTTGTAAATGTGTTGTGAATACACAAAGGGTTTAGTACATATGCGCTATCGCTCTTATTGTCAAGCATTTTATCGTGTCAAGTCATATTATGTCCGGTTTGCCGTCTATTCTTTGACGTATTGTTGACATGTGCCGGCATGCATGCGTTCCTTGACATTCCTTTGACATGCGCCGCTTGACATTCAATGCGCGAGAGTGTATAATATAGATATAGAAAGCAAAGGAGTGCATACTATGACATGGGAAACAGAACAAAAGATTTACGATTGCTTGGGCGCTATCATGTGGACGGCTATGCTTTTCCTGCTAATGGCGTACTAACACTATATACGAGACACTACCCGTAGTGTGTGTGCATGCCAATCATTAGCGAAATGCTAGGGTTCAACGTCAGTGACACACTACATGTAGGTTTTGCATGAGCGAGAGTACGTAAACGAATACAGTTGTATGTATTATATAATATGATAGAGACTGTTTAGGTAAGGAGGAAACATTGCCGAGAGTTAAGAGACTATTAAAAAGAGTAGGGGAAACCTGCACTATCATCGTGTGCTATGCTCCGATAGTCTTATACGTATACAGTTATGTGATAAAGAATGGTATATGTAATAAAGGTGTGAAAGATTGACTGCATATGTTTGACATTCTTTTGACATATAGAAGGAGGTACCCCCCTCCTCCCCCCTACCCGGGATATATGTCCCTGCGTTATGCATAGTGCCTGATGCCGGTGCTTAGCACGTTTTCGATCTGCGCCTAAAAATTTGAGATACATTAAGGCTTAAAAAACCGCCCCAAAATATTTCCCAAAGTATATACCTTGTGGGATATAGGGAACGGGTGAAAGACTTCTTTTTAAAGGCACCTAAGCACAAGCTTGCGGTTGGTGATCTAGTCACGTGCACATGTCACGGAGGCATAGCGTTGGTGGTGGAGTTGTACGATACAGAAGAAGAGGGCACAGTGTCGATGAACATGGCAAGGATATATTGGATAAAATACCCACATCCGGGTGTGAAGGAGAGGTTATGGATGCATACAATTGGAAGGTTGTACAAATACAGAAATCTATACGAGGAGATAAAGTGAAAACCACGAAATACAAATACACATGCGTACATTGTCGTACAGGCATGGTGATGAGATTACCGGCAGTATGTCCGGAGTGTGAGCGTTTGTTAACCAAAGAAGCTTAACATGCGCATATATAATATATGGATGATCCGGACGACTTTAAGTTAAACGACAGCTATTATGATCAACTAAACATCGCATTGTACAGTATTGGTGATTTGGTGCGGTATGTAGGGTACCACTATTCACCAGATTATATTTACATCGATGGTGAGGATTACAGTTTGGGTATAATAACGCAAATAAAGGCGCGGTATATACACCAGCCAATATACCGGGTATTTTGGTTTAAAAAAGGTTTTACCACAGATGCGGTACAAGATCATTTAAGATTGGTAGTTATGAATAAACAAGACTAATTATGGTACGGTATATATCATGTTATTAACACCAGAAAAACTTAAAGCGCTGATTAATGAAGAGCTAACGAAGGCAGACGTACGTAAAATTGCCGGTGAAGAAATCGAGAAGGAGCTGCGTAGCAGAAAAACGAAAGCTTTAATCGAAGATGAGCTACTTAGCCTATTGGGTAAGCGCGCTGGTAAGGACGAAGTAGCAGAAATTGCTAAGAAGGTGCTTAAGCGCCTGTATAAGGATATGGCTGTTAACCATCCGTATATGATTGATCGAATAAAGGTATGATTATGTTTAAACACACATTAGTAACGGTGGCGTTGGTAGCGCCACTAATGGCTGCGACTCCACATAGCTCTATGGCTACGGGGGTATACTACAGTTCTCAGACTATCGAAAATTTCACACGCACCGGTGAGAAAGTAGGAGACTATGAGCCAATCGATGCTCAACAATTCTTTGCGCCGGCTAGCGCATGCATTGTCGATAAAGATGCTAATCTTGCTAGTAAATTGATTCAATGCAAGAAGCAAAGAATAGGTTGGCTGAAAATTTAGATTCATCCACATATATATTATGTGGGCATCACTGTAGTTTTAGGTTCGGGCGATTTCGTCCATGACACTAAGTCTGGCGATATAGGCTTTCTTATATCTAAGCACTTCTCCCGAGTGCAAGGTAGGGCTGACGGCTTTGTACTTATTGTGTGGCGTATCTATTGGTGCCGCGATGGCGATTCCCGCTATACTGAAGAAAGTATCATTAACATGATCCGGACTGGGCATTTGGTGTTACATGCTGGTAATTAACCTATGACTAAATTACACTGGCGCGAGCAAGCAGACAATGTTATATTAAATCCTGGCGATATAGTTATCGATATTGTCAATAAGCAAGTTGGCGTATTGGTGAAGATTGAGCGTCGTATATCGATCGAAGATGATGACATATACTTTTGGCATGTGAACTGGACAGCAAACGATTTAGACGTGACTGTTGCTCCCAATCCGATATGGATGGAGGAAACTAGCCTTAAATTGTCAATTATTGTTGGTTTCTACGATTTGTATACTCCATAAAGTTTAGAAAAATTTACGTCGAAATAAAAATAAAATTGAAAAAAAATTTGAAAATTGTTGAACGAGAACTGGAGCGCGGTGATTTGGTGAAAATCTCCACGTGCGGGTACGATGGGAGATATGAAGAGGCACTCGGCTTGGTATCTTCTACCTTCTATAATGAAAAACAAATAAAAATTTTTCCGTTGGTTTCCGTATACAACATGCGCACTGGTACTGTTGAAGATTATTATGTTGAGGACTTGGAGTTAGTTTCCGAATCTGACGCATAGTTACAATGTGGGCAATTTCTTAAAACGCGCTAATACTGTGGTTGATGCTGCGTGCGCTATAGCCGCTGTTGCGAACATATGCTTGTTTGCGTTTTCCATCTCTGAGGGGGATCGGGATCTGCAATTGCTTTCTATTATTAATCTATTTTTATTAAGTTTTAGATTATTGAGAGTGCCAAATAAAACTTAAACAATACTTAGTGGGAGGACGTATGTAAATGATATTGGCTTTTTTATTTTCCTTGATGAGTTGCCATCAAGATTATGCAATTGTGCAACCGGGGGAACCCGAAACAATAGTCATCACAGAAACGGTGACTGAAACAATAACCGAGACTGAAACGGTTGAAGTAGAGGTGCCTGTTTATATAGAAATAGAGGTACCCGTCAATGAGGGAGAGATATGGATCGACTCTTTCACACAACACATGTCTGTTGATGGAATTGATATATTATGGGTTGTCGATCGATCGGGTTCAATGAATCGATATAATGCCGAACTTTTAGCAGGGGTTGAGGCAATGCTGCTAGCGCTGCCTATTTCTGACTGGCGGCTAGTGATGATTAGTGCAGATCCAAGAGATGCAGTTGTCAGTACTGAGTTCCCACTTGTTCCTGGCGATGACATCGATGATGCCGCGGCAATGCTAGCTACATTGCACTCGGCGCCATACGAGGAGGGATTTAACTCAGTTTATGATTATATTAATTTGAACCCCTATGCCTCAACATGGATGCGTCCGGATGCTGGATTATTAGTTGTTTTTGTGTCTGACGAGGAAGAACAAAGTCATATTGAATATCCTATGCCATCTGATTTTTTAAGTTGGTACGGCTCTCTTCGAATGGGATCCGTGTTCATGGCTAGCGTGGTTAATCAGGCTGCGACAGATTCACTCTGTACATGGCCGCCAAGTCCAATTGATGTTGGCGATCGCTATATGGAAGCAACGGGTGCCATAGGGGGAGTTGTCGTCGATATATGTGATACCGACTGGTCGCCAGGAGTAACAGATGCAACCCATTCGATTGAACCCTACGAAAACCTTAAGTTAACTCACAAAGCAGAAACAGATTCTATTAGAGTTTTTATCAACGGTTCGTTAAATCATGATTGGTATTACCAAGAGTCAGACAATACAGTTTATTTCACTATAATTCCTGGTGCAGGGCATTTAGTGGAAATTGGATATAGATACATAGAGCCAGACACTGGCGCATAAGGAATTAAAATGAAACATTTATTAATAGCATTGGGTGCCTTACTAGCATTTACTTTTAGTAGCAGTAGCCATGCAGCTACTTACAAGCCGGGCATGCCGATTGAAGTTATCAACAAGGGTATGTCTAATATAGAGAAAAACGTCAGAAAAGCAGCAGTAAAAGTCATGACAGATGGTGGTGGACATGGTTCGGGCTCTGTGATTCAGTATAAAGATTTACAGTTGGTTTTTACTGCACAACATGTAACTGAATTGGATATTGGTACCATATATACGATACAAAAGGGGCAAAAGAATTTACCTGCAATGTTGATTCACAAGAGCCCCACTCAAGATATGGCAGTGTTGGTATTAATGCAATCTTTTGATAAAGAGGTATTAGAGCCTATGCCGTGGAAAGTGGCTAAAGATCACAAAATTGGTACAAATATTGTATATTCCGGATTTCCTTCTTGGCACTCTTTGATGTCGTTTGAAGGGCGCATTGCTGGCACTGAAGTGTTGCCGGCTCGGGGTACTCAATTAATAGTTAATACATACGGCTGGTTTGGTTGTTCAGGTTCGGTAATATACAATACTTCCGGACATATAATTGGTATTTTATATGGAGTAGATGTGGAATACTATCCAGGAATTCAAGTTCAAGAGAACATGATCTGGGTTGCACCAATAAAATATTTACCAATTGAAAAATCATTAAAAGAGTTTTGCGAGAAAGATGATCATAATTATAAGGCATGTCGATAAAAAAGAATTCCAGTTGGAAAGACTTCATCTCCCAAGAGAAGATGAATGCTGCCGGTATTGTAGTTTGTTTTAACGATAAGGATGAAGTGTTAATATTGCGGCGCTCTTCAATTGATAAACGCGCCGGACAATGGACAATTCCAGGTGGGCACATTGATGATACTGATGCCTCTATCGAAGAGGGGGCACTTAGAGAACTGAAAGAAGAAACCAATCTTTCATGCCATATAAGTAATTTAAAATATCTCGGTGAACCCAAGCCAGAAAAGTATTATTTCCTCGCTATTAACTGGCACGGACAAATAAATGTCAGCATACCCAACCCAGAATCTGGAGAAATCGAGCATGATGATTACAAATGGGCGGCTATAGATGATATAAAACAGATTGCTAATAGTGAAATACCGATCTATTTATTGAACAAGGCTCTGGAGATGCTAAAAAATGAACAAAATTCACAATAATTGGAAGCTATTCCTAGAATCACACACCAAAGAACACGAAGAAGAACTTGAAGAAATCGTCGGAGAGCTTGAAAAGGCATCGCAAATGCATGCTAGTCAAGCTAAGCGTATACAAAAAATGCTCGACGAGACGGATGACGACAAACTAAAAGAAGGTGAAGGTAAAAACTGTGGCTGTGGGCAAGATCCCTGTAGGACTTATGGTGCGCCAGCAGCAAAAGTTGTTAAAATAACAAAGATCTCCGAAGAAGAAAATGACGATTTATATGGAGAAATAGAAGAAGAAGTGGAAGAATTAGATGAAAAATCATCCAAATCTGCCAAACGCAAGCGAAAAAAGAAGCGTACTAAAAAGAAAGCCAAAAAAGGAAACAAGATTTGCCCCAAAGGAAAGGCATGGGCTATGAGAAAGTACGGCAAATGGTCGGCGTACGCAGCCATGGGAGCCAGCAAATACTGTAAAGATCCAAATTATGGTAAAGGCAAGAAGAAGAACGAATCTCTTGACGAAGGCGGCGAACTTAAAGCATGGCGCGACGAAAATTGGGTTCAATCTGATGGTACCCCATGTGGCGATGCCAAAGCACAAAAGAATCCCAAGCGATGCAAGCCGGCTGGTAAGTGGGCTAGCATGTCAAAGGGCGAAAAGAAAGCTGATAACGCCAAAAAGAAAGCTGGTGGTAAAAAAGGGAAACAATTTGTACCAGCTACCAAGAAAGGAAAAGTCAAAACTAAAGAAAATTTAGAACTAGACGCAATAATAAGAGAAGAGCTTGAAGCTGTTCTTGATGAAAAACGTAAAAAAAAGAAGAAAAAAAAGAAAGCATGCAAGCCCTCTAAAGGAAAACGTTTTGCCAAGCGTGTAAACGGAAAATGCCGTTCATATGGGCAGAAAGGACAAGCGAAAGGCGGTGGCGATCGCATTAGACCGGGAACAAAGAAGGGTGATGCATATTGTGCACGCTCAGCAAAGATTAAAAAGTGTAAAAACCCCCCATGTGCCAACGCATTATCTCGTAAAAAGTGGAAATGTCGTGGCTCAAAATCAATGAAGGAATAAAAAACATGTTATCTATGGTAAAATCTAAGAAATGTCCCAATTGTGGCATGCCTTTAACCGACGAAATGTCGTGTGACTATTGCGAATGGAAAGCTAATGCTAAATGATGAACAAATCCTGCTAAAAACAGCACAATTACTAGAAAATTTAGGTGTTTCTGCTCCAAAAGTAGCAGATTTGTACGAATTTAACGAAAAAATACTTAAAGAAGTCACCGAAGACGAGATGCGAGCACTTGAAGATGTGTTGGACGATCTAAATCCAGCTAATTTGCCCCTAAATGATCTTTTTAGTGGTAAAATGCGTGCTGTTATACCATTTCCGACCATTGATCCCTCCACAGAGCTTGGAAAGTTCGCAGAATTCTTCAGATCTCAAGAATATGATGTAGATTGGGAGAAAGGTATGGTGTATGCTGAGCGCGATCTGCGTAAATCTGACGATTTTCTTGATATGTTGACGGGCGGTTCTGAACCAAAGAAGAAAACTAAGAAGATTCAGATGAAAATCGGCAAGCTTTTCTCTAAATTGGCTGATTTAAGCCGAAGAAAAGACGAAATATACCAAAAAGTCTATGATCACTTGGATGGTATTGGTTATAAGCTAGCAGATGGCGAACCAGTTAGGACATCACGCCGAGTTACCGGAAAAATGATGAAAGCAGCGCTCGATGAAAAGGAATATGAGAATTTTCAGAGAATTAATACTCAAATTTACTTATATGTTGTAAATCCAGGTGTTGCAGGGCCGGCCGGCTACAATTTAACCGATTTAGCCACTCAATACTTCCAATATTGGAAAGATAATGCCGGATATATCAAAAAAGAGATAAATAACATCGATGATAACAAATTTTCCATTATTATTACTCGACATCCGATAGATGTGCTCAGAATGAGCGATTTTGACGAGATTACCTCTTGTCACACTCCACCTAGTCGCCAAGGTGCCTATCAATCATACTATAAATGCGCTGTAGCCGAGGCTCAAGGGCATGGGGCGGTTGCCTATGTGGTAGAGACAGAAGAACTGCTCTCAGCCACTAATACGAGCAATATAGACAGTGCAGAGCAAGAAATTCAAGAGGGTGAGATATTTTTAGACGATAAGCGCCCATTTAGCGGTGATATTGAGCCAGTTTCTAGAATTCGTGTCCGACAGATCAGATATTACGACACAGATGAACCAAAACGATTTGATGATGGACAAGATGTTGGAATGCCAGAGAAAAGAGTCTATGGTGCTGATATTCCAGGCTTAGCTAATCAAGTTACTGACTGGGCAAGATCAAACCAAGAAGAAGTCATCCAAAACATGCCTAAAGAGGGCGACAAGATTGATTTAAGTAAATTTATGATTTTTGGAGGCTCTTATGAAGATACTGCTAATGCTGCAGGTAGAGCTGTTTTGATGAAGCAGCTGCTGGGTGACAAAAATGTTGAATTTGCTGGTGCGATGCGCCAGAACACAGATACCGAAGACACTCTTGACGCAGATTTAATTGGTGATGTTGTCCGTTCATATGAAGGTGATTGTGAAGAAATACAAAATGAGTGGAACAATCATATGGCTCAGACATATGTTGATTATGAAGTAGGTGATGATGGTGCTGATGGTGCGTATATTAGACCTTATTCTGCTTTTATTGCAAAATGGCCGATTGATGAGTGGAAAAGATTGCCGAGCAACGCGGAAGAAGTTGTGTGGGACTCGGTTGATTATATAAATGAAAGATTTGGAACCATATTTGTTCCCTCTAAAAACGACACTCCCACAATCCGCAAGATTCGCGAAGAAATACATTTAACCATCCAAGTTAACTTTGAACATCCTGAAATTGCTGGGCAGTCATATTTTTCTTTCCCTGAACAATTTAATGAGGCTTGCCAGAAGATCGATAGCGTAATTGATGATAGAAGAGACACTTGGGAAGCAATCCTTACTGAACATTTTAAGAAAAACGGACAAATGGAAGGCGGAGAGTTTATGAATCTAGCCGTAGCGATTGAAGATGGTATTCTTACCTCCTATGAATGGGATATTGAGACTGATGGCGATTATGACGAATCATATGAGTGCACTGCAAGATACTCTCACTATTACGATCCAGAAGATTTAGGATTAGGCATGGAAGTGCTTATGCAGATTCTTGATTCTCGCGACTTTAAGATTGAGCTGAGAAAACAACTACTTGAGGCGCCAAGAAAAGAACAGAACACTCAGTATTACTTACAAATGAACGCCACAACAGTGGAACACGCTGGAGAGGCTAAATATACCGCTATATTCTCGATTAACGCCGATGAGCCCGATATTATGACTGGATTGTTTGTCGAGCTTGTAGAGGGCGAGATGGACGATGAAGACAACCTTAACGTGGTGTTCAACAGAGTGTTAGCTCAGTTTGTCAATTCTCGCCAGCCATCGCACATGCAAACAAATGAAAGTATAGTTAAGTCTTGGAAAGGATTTTTAGGAAGATGAGCAAGTATCTCCAAGATCCAGATTGGCTTTTTAGCATCCTCACTATTCTGGTTAAGAAGAATGGTGGGCAAATAACGTTAACTGAAGAAGAGATGAAGAACGTATCCACTGGTGATTTAATTGGTATGTACTTTGAACCCAAAACAGGTAATCTGATTTTAAAAGAAGTGGAACCTCAAGATATGTTAAGAGCACAGGGCATAGTTAATGACAGTGTCGATGAAACTTACGATAATTAAGGATATAAGATGAAACTAATACTTGAAAATTGGCGCCAGTATTTGAACGAAAGCGAGAACTCATCTCACTACGGTGATTTGTATTTGTTTGAAAATGATACAGTCACCAAAACATCTTTTTATAATGCTCTCAATACTTTATCTGAATCAGACGGCGCCGTCGACACATTCTTAGAAAATTGGGAAAAATCTGTTGACTACCAATTACAAAATTTAAATGAACAAGAGTTTAATCCACTTTTTAAATTAGCAACCCAAGCTTGGATGATACAAGACAAATTTAAAGAGAAAGCGGCTGAAAAAATTATTGCTGTCAGCAAAAAGATTAATGATTATTCTGAGAAGAATCCAAAGACTGTAAAAGTAGCCAAAGTAGTTGTGGGTGGATTACTTGCTGCCGCGGCAGTTTATTATATCTATAAAGTTGTTGATAAGGGCGGTGATGCATCCGATGTTATGGAGTTGGCTCAGTCACTACAGCCGGAAGATCCTGATTTAGCTCGGGAAGTAGCTGAGTGCGCACAGGAATTTAGCCCAGAAAAGATAGCAGAGTTCGCGCAAGAGCAACAAGGTGTTGTTGATAAAGTAGCAGACACACTTTCGGCCGCTGGTGAACCTGCGCTAGATCAAATGGGGCAAGCAGCAGAAGCAGTTTCTGATGATATGACACAAGAAGTGTCTGGTTTAGATCGTTGGGCGGAGATGTTTGATTCTGGTGAGTTTGGGAAAGCAACAGATGCGCCCGAACTGACAGATAAAGAAGCTAGAGATACTTGGGATCAACTCACCGGTCAAGACAAATTTGCTAATGATCCATCATATAAGCCGGGTGGTGGAAAGAAAGGATTAGACGATTGGTCCAAAACGTGGGACAAAGAGTATGGCTCGGGAGAAGATCCAGTAGCTAGACCCGCAAGAGCCCCACAAACCCCAGACGAAGCAGCTGCTTGGGAAGATCTTTTGGCACAAGATAAAGCTGATAGTATATCTAAAACAAAGCCTAGAAAATGGCCATTTAAGAAGTTTAATAAATGAAACTCCTACTTGAAAATTGGCGTAATTACGTTTTACTTGAAAATATCGAGGGTGCAACTCGGTTATCTATATTTGATTTTGATGAGACAATCGCCTTTACCGAAGGTTACATTAATGTTATTGACAAAGAAACTGGTGAAGAATTTCAAACTAGATCTCAAGAAGAATACGATGCCGTTAAAGATGACGATAGATATGAATTTGACTTTTCGCCACTTGACAATGTTCACAACGCAACTGAGAATCCAAATGTGACGTCAATTATGAGAGATAGATTATCTGATCCAGATACACAAGTTATGGTGTTAACTGCTCGGGCACCTGTATCAATTGATGATATACATAGAGTGCTCCGAACCTTCGAGAAACCAATACCAACTGATGACATCATTATGATTGGAGTAGAGGGAGCTAACAAGGGCAATTATCTCGTTAATACAGTACTGTCAAAATATGACAATATCAGAGAAATAGAATTTTATGATGATTCCCAGATCAATATTGATGATATGAATCAAGTTAAAAAAGAATTAGAATCAGCTGATCGTAAGATAAAATTCAACATATATTTGGTTAAGCACGGAAAACCAGAATTAGTGGGTGGATGAACACACTACTTAATATCGTGGAGGTATAGCAAATGAGTGATACAAATGGGTGGGAAACCTACTCAAAGTTAGTTTTACAGCAGCTTGAAACGATGTCAAGCGGAATCGAATCGTTGCGAACCGAACTACAAGATGTTAAAGGACAGTTAACTGAACTAAAAGCTAAAGAAGACCGAGTACAGGATATAAAAGCCTGGAAAGAAAAAATTGATGAAGTTGCATCACCCACACAATTACAAATTAAGTTTGACGAGATAGAAGAGCTTAAAGAGTTTAAGACTAAGGCTGTAACCATGTTCATGGTAGTTCAGGCTGCTATGGGTATCGCGATGGCAATTGCTTTAGAAATATTTTAAAAAGTTGTTGACAAATAGTCTAAATTTGTTATATATTAAATATGCATAAGTTTAAAACAGGAGATTTAATAGGGATAAGGCACCCTATGGAGGCTGACTCGGCTATAAAAACAGGAGTCGTGATAAATGAAAATGAGTATAATATTATTGTCCAGTGGTTATCATATGACAAAACTTTCTTCATGGAAAAACAAGGCGATATTTTTGAAGAACTCAATAAATCCTATCTTTTATCAAGACAATCTTACCATCGATTAAATGAGAGGGCAGATTTGTTCTTGTTAAGCTCTAGTTAATTTATGAGCTACAATAGCGAAGATGCCGCTAAGAAAATAAAATTAGCTGTCAAGCAACTCAATGGAACAATTATTGATGGGCTGGATGAAGATGGCAATCCGGTAGAATTGCTACCTGAAGTAGGTTTAAAATCAGGTGCTGGATATCTGCATTGCTATTCGCCCGGGAAAAAGAGATTTATTAAAATCTCAAAAGGACAAAAGGCATATATAATTGACAATATGGATAATAATGAAGAAAAATGTTTAATATATACTTGGGATGGCTTCTTGGTGGAAGCACCCGTAGAAGAGATCTTAATAACAGGGTTTGACTAATGCTTTTTAAATTTGGAAAATTGTGGAAATCAGTAATTTTTATCCTATCCTCGTGGGGCTTGTATCTAATATTTGATTTCGAATTTACTGTGATTACTTTACTCTCACTTATAATAATAGCAAATTTAGATGATAGTGATCTTTTGGTATAAAAACACTACTTATGGTGGTGGGAAGTAAAAAAAGACGATATTACAAACCGTCTACATCTGGTGTTGCGGCATCGGTGGGCGGGTATGTGGTGAAGTGGCTCGAAGATGACGAGCCGGCATCACAAGTAAACAATACTGGCCCATATAGTAGTATAGATGAGGCTGCAGCAATCTTGCAAGCATATTTGAAATCAGGGATCTGCAGCTGGATGGTGAAGTATGATGACTGATGGAAGTGCTTTCGGTGCGCTGCATTCGGAAAAACTTAGCATTGGAGATATGGTAGAGTGGACTCGGTGGGATGAGTCTGAAAAAAGATGGGCTAGCAACTATGGCATTTTAATTAAAATGGAAAATAAGTTAAAATCTAATAGAATAGTTTCGGTTTCCACTGTTAAACCCATCAATGAGCCGCATCAGATAGTAGAGTTGTTCACTATTAGTTTGCAACCCATTGCTGATGTAGTGCATCTGTGATATAGATAGGTTTATATTATTTTGAAACTATTTAGTATTGTGGAATAATATATGATTAACTATCCTGACATGCTCCAACCCTTAATTGATAAGTTTTTGCCCTTTGCGCAAAAAAAAATGGGGTTTTCTAAGCCGCCGAGATTATTTATTCGTGGTGATGAAGAAAATGCATGTAACCCACTGGGCAAAACAGCATTTTATGATGCAGATAATCAATCAATAACCCTCTATGTCACAAAGCGCCATCCCAAAGATGTTTTGCGTTCTTTGTCTCACGAATTGGTACACCACACACAGCATTGTCGCGGAGACTTAAACAATATATCTACGTCTCCGGGATACGCCCAAAGCGATGAACATATGAGAGAAATGGAGCGTGAAGCATACGAACTCGGAAATATGTGCTTTCGCGATTGGGAAGATGGTATAAAAAATACTATTTATTACGAACATCTACAAAAAGGAGAACTTAAGATGTCTACTAAAGATTGGAAAAACAAAGAATTGAGAACTATTTTATCAGAAGCCTGGGGCTTCAAATTTAACACCCTTGAGGAGTTTAATTCATTCAATGAAAACGAAGAGATTCAAGAGATCTCTGATCAAGACGGTGTTGCTGATGGCGACATGGAAACAGCCGGAGATGCTACCGACAATAGAGAGGAAGCGGATCTCGAAGAAGGCAAAAAGCCCATGAAGACTGACACAGAGGATGCTGATGACGAAGTGCCGGCATTTCTTAAAGAAAAAGAAGAGTCTGACGAGGGTATTTCTGAAGACAGCGGCTATGAAGAGAAAGAGCACGATGAGCACAACGCATGGCGTGATGAAGATCACATTGAGGCTATTGAAAAGCATCTTCGAGCCTTAAAGGGTGATCGGGATTACGAAGAAGATCATGAAAAGCTTGAAGAAGAAGAAGTTGAAACTGCGGATCCTTTAAAAGAGGCTATCAAGGCTATTTTGACTAAGCACCTGAAAGGCTAAACCCATGACTCGTGAGTACAAAAGTTGAACTTAAGAAGTCACGAAACCGCTTTATACAGAAGCTATTATTATTACACAACCCAAAGGAACACACAATGTCATTAGATTCACAATGGCGAGATTTTCTTACCGAGAGTCTTGATGAAAAAAACATCTTTACCTATATTCAGGGACTCCAAGAAATAATTTCCAATCTTAATCCCAAGACTGTCACGGAAAGAAGAAGGCTACAACTTGCAAAAAATCATTTGCGAGAAGTAAAGCGCTTTGCTAGGCGAATGGAAAATGATATGGGTGTCCTTCAGGAAAAGCTTAATATATTAGAAGAATCGCAAAGGAAGGAATAATGGCGAAAGCTAACACACACCTCACTCACCTTGAAGAGCTTGTGCTCACCCAGGGCCCAGTGGGCTATAAGATGGCTAGAGCGTTCCTTCTAAAGCTTTTGCAGACTCTCAAGGGGAATACCAAGTCTAGCATACAAACGTCCGTCAAATGGGACGGAGCGCCTGCTATCTTTGCGGGGATTAATCCTGAAAACGGTAAGTTTTTTGTTGGTACCAAGTCGATCTTCAATAAGGTACCTAAAATTAACTATACCGAAGAAGATATCATTAAAAATCACGGGCATGCTCCGGGGTTGGTAGATAAGCTCACAAAAGCTTTAAAGTATCTCCCCTCACTTGGCATAAAAAATATCCTACAAGGTGATTTTATGTTTGACGATGAGATGATCGACACTGTTGATATAAATGGTGAGCCTCATTATCGTTTCAAGCCCAATACTATTGTTTATGCTGTGCCTGTTGATTCAAAGTTAGGTGAACAGGTTGGCAAGTCTAAGTTTGGTATTGTATTTCACACAACATATGATAGCTTAGAGAGTGGTGCTAGTTTTGGTGCTGATGTTTCGAAACTTAAGCAGACGCCCGGAATATGGTTCGATGATGCATTTTTTACCGACGACACCGGTGTAGTCACACTAACGGAAGAAGAAGAGGCGGCAATTGTAGGTTTAGTGAAACAAGCTGATTCAGTGAATGAAAAGATAAACTATGATGATCTTCCCTCTGCTTTTTTGAATATTTATATAAACAGCGAAATCAAAAGCGGGAGCTTTTTAGAGAACCCAGAGAAATCTTTTGAGGGATTTGTTAATTGGTATTCGCAACGTGTTCAGAAGAAGATCAACAGTTTAAAAAGTGACAAAGGTAAACAGAGGGCAACCGCCAATGCTCAACAAACTCTACAATCGTTTAATGATAAAAAAGAAGATATACTTAATATTTTCAAAGTTAGTCGATTATTGTTTGAAGCTAAGAACATTTTTATTGAAAAATACAATAACGCCGTATACAATACAAAACACTTTGTTGACAACGGTTCAGGAGATTTGGTTGCCAGTAATCCTGAAGGTTACGTAGCAGTCGATCACAAGGGAAATGGTATTAAGTTTGTAGATCGCTTAGAATTTAGCAGAGCTAATTTTGCCATTGACAAAGGTGATAAATTTGCGGCGCCAATTAGTGAAGAAGACGAGTTTGATATCGAAGACGAATCAGATGATCCGGTGATAGACGCTGATTACCCAAAAACTATCGCAATAGTTCCCGGTGCTTTTAAGCCACCTCACAAGGGACACCTAGATATGGTGCGAAAATACGCTGCCATGGCAGATGAGGTTATAGTGCTCATTTCTATGCCGACTAAAAGTGGACGCAGTTTACCTAATGGTAAAGAATTGACTGCTAATGATTCTTTGGCAATTTGGAAAATACTTACTGCTGATTTAAGTAATGTTGTAGTGGGATTTTTCAATGATCCCGAAATACGCTCTCCCATAAGTGCTGCGTATGCGATCGCTGGAGCGGCAGAAGAGAGGGAAGGAGCAGCCAGAAAGGTTGAACCCAACATATTCCCCATTCCTGCCGGTAGTGATATTATTTTGGGCGCTAGCACAAAGGGTGGCGATGCAAAACGCTGGACAGCTGCTGAGAAATATATTGGCGGTGGTGTTGACGGGGATTTAATCCTGATACCCCCAAATGAAACCGCGGTATCACCGAGCATGCATTCAGCTGAGTATATACAATTGTTATCAATCGAAGAAAGGAATAATACAGAGCTTTTTCGAAATATGCCAAGTGTTAAGGCAGGAAAAGATCCTGCACAATTCCACGCTAGTGATCTTAGATTTGTATTGATAGAAGCCACCAAGAGCGATGTAGCTCGTAAAATGTTAGAAGACTTTGTCGGCGGAGAGAATGTAGATAATGTCTTATCAACTCTCGGGCTTTCCGGAAAGGTTGATGAAATGTCTGCCGTCGGTGTTGCTGGTGGTTCAATGGATGGGCATTCTGCCCCTTTGGGATCTACATTGGCTAAGCGAGGGGCAAGTACGCCCGGAAAACGTGATAAGCCGAAAACTAAGAAAAAGAAAACAAAAAAAGAATATATAGACTTAGGTTTACTTGCCGAAGTTATGGAACTAATTATAGAAAGAGGCATTAACAATGAATCCAAATGAAGAAAGAATTCTCAGAGAGAACATAAGACATCTTATAAGACATGTCAAGCAAAAAAACAGCAACGAAGAGATGCAATTGCGTACAATAATCGATCAATTTCTTGATATCGAAATGCAGCAATTATCAGAAGGACAGACGCCTGACGTCGATCCTGCACCCAACAAATCAACTGGGATTAATATGCTTGAACAGCTCCTTAAAAAGATTATACCAGTATTGGAAGAAGATTACAAGTCCTTGACAACAAATAGTTCTCAAAGGCAATCATTCCGTGCACATATCCTGAATGCCGTCGTTAATTCCCTGACACCCGCGCAAGTTAACAACGACGCTGGAGAAGATAATTTAGATGAGGAGGTAGAGATTAATGTTGGCGGTAATACTGATGACGATAAGTTTATCGATATTCGCACTGATGCCGAAAAATCAGCAGACGATGAAGAAGAGCCGGCGGATCCGCGAGATTCGTTCGGAGCGGATGTCGAAGGTGACGAGACAGGGCGTAATGTGGCGTACCAATCATTCAAAAAAATAGAGACAAATGTTATCGATGCATACGAAGTTCTCTCGGATCCGGAAGATCAAGAACTGTTCTACGATTATATAATTGCCAATCTTAAACTATACTTCGATAAATTCGAAGAAGAATTGGCATCTTCTGTAGATGAGCCTACAAATCAAGCGTATGATATGGCAACATCAGGAGAAGCTGGCGAACTAGAAGCTGGCGAAGACGACTTAGAGCTGGAGCTATAAAATGGCAGGTGATGAAGAGAAGGAGCCGGTACCGGTACAATTAGAATCTGCCTTTCCCAAAGATGCAGAAGGAAAGTATAGTATTTTGCATCTCTCACAGCTGCGCAACGCGTTCGCTATAATCGATGATGCAACCGCAACGAGAGAGGGCTTACAGAAAGCATATGATGAAGAATCTTCGCGTGCTACAATTGTAAAGGCAGCTGCAAAAGCTGATGATGGGGATGGGCTGACGGTTGAAGAGTATATAAACGAAAAGGCAATGAAGGCAGAAGAAATGTCACAAGCTAAAGCTGATGTAATACATTCATATATTATGAATCTTTTGAATGCCATGGCAGACGGCGAGTTGCCGGCAGATCCGCTTGATTATAGCGCGACTCCGGCAAAATAAAGTGGGTGCTGTGTTGCTTAATTTAAATTGTCACAAAGTATTTACTTGACAACTTTCTGCTAAGTGTTTATACTTTAATTGTGTTCTGCTTGTGATAGTAATGATAGTAAAATGAAAGATAAGAATACTACTACTAATAATAAAAGCATAATAATTAAACTAAAAGATCAAAATAAAATTAATGACAGTTTATTAATAGGAATAAGCTCTCTATCACTTGAAGAATTAATTGCAGTCAAGCTAGAGTTAGCTGCAGAACATATTAATAATAGACTTTATGGTTTCGATATCTGGAGAAAAACTAATTACTTAGTGAAAGATGCAGTATTAAAATTTGCTATTTCAACCACAAAGTCAAAAAAAGATGCAGCTCGGTTCTTGGGAATCACTCCTCAAGAATTCCAGAAAGTCTGCAGAAATTATAAAATCGATAGCTATTTTAAAGAGGAAAATTAAATGACAAAATTATTATTCTTACTGTTAATTGGATGCTCACCATCTAAATTAGAGGTTGAGCAATCCCCGTCAGAAGACACTCAGGCTCCACCCATGGCACCGGTTGGCGTTGTACCAGCGGATAACTGCCGGCAACTAGATCAAGGAGACACCGCATGTAATTTTGCCTTATTAGATCAAAATGGAGATTCATGGGAGCTATATAAACATGAAGGCAGCATAATAATTCTTGACTTCTCGACAGTTTGGTGTTATCCTTGTCAGATGGCAGGACACCACGCACAGCCAATTCAAGATGAGTATTCAAATGAAAATATTCAGTTCGTAACGGTTTTATTAGATGGTGCTGTTAGTGGAATTGAACCAACAGAAGAAGAAATAAATGAATGGGTAGCATCACACGGTGTTACCACAGCTCCGATATTACAAGGCTCCCGGGATAAAATGCTATCAACGGACGCCGAAGCCTTTGATGGGTACCTCTTAAGTGGGTTTCCAACTTATGTTTACATTGGCAGAGATATGAAATTTTATTCAGCCCATGTTGGCTTCAACGAAGAACGCGTTAGACAAACAATAGAAGAAGGACTATAATGTGGAAATTATATAAGTGGGATGGCAATTACATCCAAGGCGAATTCATTAGTAAACATAGCAGTGAAGATGCAGCCTTAAAAAAGGCATCAAAAGAAATTAAATTTACATTTGCCGATAAGGTAAAGCGTAACAAAGAAACTTTAATTTGGTTAGATGATTTAGATCACTCGCCAATTGGGATTATAATTAAAAAATCAAGGGGGTGATATTGGTTTCGACGGGGTATTGAAGAAGTCGAGTGCATGCAGGCAAGATACAGCCTTAATAGTTCAAATAAATTAGTTGCAAATAACAACACACACTTCGAACAGCGCTTAGCCGCTTAGTAGGGAGGTTGATTAGAGCCTTCTATCCAATCTAATCAAAACAACAGATAAGTTGTAAAAATCAAAAAACTCAATGTAATAGGGAAGTAAGCATTGTTTTATAGCTTCCTATCTTTGTCAGTGGGTGAAGGAAACTGACTATGCATGTGAATGACTTAACTTTGAATTTATTGCGGACGCGGGTTCGATTCCCGCCGCCTCCACCATATCAATAATATTATGTTTATACTAAAATGGTTCAATAAGAAAATAAAAAAACAGCCAGAAAAGCCCTCAATTGAGTTTGAGGATTCTTTAGAAATTGCTCTTTGGGATATTAAAGAAAAGTATGATCTTGAAACAGAAGAAGTAGTGAGAACTGTTTTTGAAAAAAGAAATAATATAAATTACATGAATGATCATGTAAAAAATAGAGAACCAAAATAGATACTATATGAAGAACATCTGGATTGCTTTATACAAAGGAAAAGGTAATCTTGTCAATAGAGTTGTGAGAAAGTGGACTAAAAGCCAGTACAGCCATGCTGAGTTGATATTAGAAGATAAAAAAACATGGATAGGAATTAGTCCTTTTATAAAAGCAGAAATTGTTAAAAGAGAGATAGATACACACAATTCAAATAATTGGGATTTCTTCAAGATAAGCATCACAGATGAGCAGTACAGCACTATTTTAGATTTTTACGATATAACGAAAGGTTCAAGATATGATTGGTTTGGGATGCTGCTCTCTCAGTTTTTACCTTTTCGAGTAAAACAGGAAAACAAATGGTACTGCAGCGAGTGGATTCTATATGCTTTAAGAATTTCTTGTGTAATCGACTGGAAAATAATTAAAATATTTGATCAATCTGATTTATCTCCTGCAAAATTGCACTATATGCTGTTACTATGTAACTTAGAAAAAACAAATTTGGAGTTTACTAATGAGTGAAAAAAATAAAACTGTAATGGTTTCAGGCGGCTTCGATCCTGTACATGCAGGACACATCAGGATGATCAGAGAGGCAGCAAAATATGGTGATGTTATCATCATCGCGAATTCTGACGACTGGTTATATCGTAAGAAGGGGTTTGTATTCATGGAATATGAACGACGCGTCGAAATCTTAAATGCAATTAAGGGCGTTATACTGGTTGATTCAGTGGACGATGATGATGGAACGGTGTGTGAGGCGATCCGCCGCATTGAACCAACTTACTTTGCTAACGGCGGCGATCGCGGAAAAACGAATACACCAGAGCAGTCGGTGTGTGAGGAGATTGGAGTTGAATTATTGTGGGGGATAGGTGGAGAAGAAAAATTACAAAGTTCTTCTGAGTTAACAAAAAAAGCTAGAAATTTTGATATACCCCCTGTGCGCACCGCCGGAAAACCTTCCGGAAGATAATTTTAACTCATAATTAAAATGATGGAAAATTTCAAAACTTTAAAGTTGGACTCTTCTTTTCGTCCCGTAGAGGTAATCGACGCGGTGGAAGCTTTAGTGTTATGTATTGTTGGAAAAGCCATGGCAGTAGAGAAATACACAGAAGAAGTCAGAACAGTAACCGAGAAATTTAAATTACCATCAGTGATAGCGCTGAAAACAATAGTTAAGTTCAGATTTACAACGATAGCTTGCAAAAGAGCAAATGTCATCTGGCGAGACAATAATCAATGTCAATACTGTGCTAATACTTTTCCAAGCGAGAAGTTAACGCTAGATCATGTGTTGCCACGAAGTAAGGGTGGTAAAAATACTTGGTTTAACCTCGTAGCCGCATGCAAGAAATGTAATCAAAAAAAGGGAAACAAAACCCCTGATCAGGCAGGAATGAAATTAATAAGAGAACCTTTCCGCCCAAAAACAAATATCCTTAGAGCTGTTAATAAAGCAAATATAAATCCTATTTGGAAAGATTATCTTTGGAATATGAGTTGACAGTCACTTCTTAAGATGTTAAAATATATTATGGATAAATCCAAATATACTAAATGCTATCTGTCTGAAGTCGGACATAACAATTTTTTGTATCCTTCAGGTGACAGTGTCCTGCTGGCATCAAATTGTGATTATGATATATTACCGTGGATCGGCGCCGGCACAACCGGATTGAAAGCAATTAAGGTTCCCAGATCCTGTTTATTGCTTCTTAAGATAAATGAAAATACAAAAAACAACACTGCGCCACCCATAAAACAGGGATACACAGTTGTTTGGATTCCCGAAGAATTTATTGCCCCTTAGCTCAGTTGGTAGAGCAGATGACTGTTAATCATCTTGTCCGCGGTTCAAGCCCGCGAGGGGCAGCCATCTTGACTTATATAGGAGAAAAAATGTCAATTATAACAAAACTGAAAAGTTTAAATCTTGAACCGGATACAATGGTTACCCTAACATACAGCGAAGGTGTTGATGTGTTTGTACACAATGAGACTGAGGTGGAAACTGCAATAGCAGAAACAGACGTCATTAGCACGTTTTCAGAGCTTATTGCTACGCCGAAGCTCAAGGTATCGACACAATATGGCGGAAGCATTATCGAACGTCTACGTCAAGAAGAATATCTTGATGATTACGCCCGTGATGGAGACTTTGGCGCCTATTTGAACGAAGTTATTTCCGATAATTTCTACGATGTAGACTGTATTGAATATTCTACAGAGAAGTATGATCACAAGCGCGGTTTTTGTACTCTAACTGCACAGGTTCAAATTACCGCCGACAATATCATCGCGCAGGCTCCATTTCTTAGTGGTTGGACTGCTTCAGTTTCTACCTCTAATGGAACGTTAACGTTTGATGCATAAGTCTATTTAGACTTGTAGGTTGCCGGTTATCCTTACTCAAACATAAAACCGGATCCCTTTGGGGGGTGGCGGAATTGGCAGACGCGCCGTCCTGTTTCGACGGTGATGATCACACGAAAGTGCATTATGGAGGTTCGAATCCTTCCCCTCCAGCCAATTTATTTTAAAACTCATATATATTAATGTGGGCTTTGAGAAAAAACTTGAGACAGTCGCAGAGATGACGGTATTAGCTATGGCAATGTTCTTGGTTGCGTTTTTCTGCTTCCGAGTATTATTGTTACCAAAAGCAACAACACACACAGTAAACAAAATTTATGAAGTCGAAGAAATCCTATCAGATAGGTGACAGAGTCATTGTTAAATCTTTCGCAGTTCCAACCACTAAAGTTACCTTAAAGAAGAGATATTTAGTATCCGAGTCTGAATTGCGAATAGGTGTAGACGGATGGGAAGCTCAAATAACTTTTAAAAAAGAAGTTGACAAGTTGCGCAAACACGGTGTACCATATAAGAAAGGTGAAAAACCAATAGTGTTTGTAGCCGATTGGCAAATAATTAAAAAATTGCCTGCATAGCTCAATTGGTAGAGCAACGGTTTTGTAAACCGTAGGTTGGGGGTTCAAGTCCCTCTGCAGGCACCATAAAAGTACTATTTTACTTAATGGTTACTAATTAAAACAGCGAGAGCAAACTTTAATGGCTAAAAAAAATTACGTGCTTGACACTAGTGTTTGCCTAACTGACGCAGCATGTATTTACAAGTTCGATAATCATGACATCTTTATACCGCTAAAGGTATTGGAAGAAATTGATAATCATAAAAAAAGGCAAGATTCTGTTGGTATTAATGCAAGACAATTCATCCGCACTTTAGATGAATTGAGAATCAAAGGGAACCTGGAGAACGGCGTCAGAATAGAAAAAGGACATGGAATCCTGAAAGTCATGTCATATTCTTCCTTACGAGAAGTCATATTTCCACCAGACTTAGACATCCGGATTCCAGATCATACTATAATTGCCACTGCCATGGCAGTAAAGAATTCAATAGACAATCGCAAAACAACTTTAGTAAGTCGCGATATAAACATGAGAGTTATTTGTGATTCGATCGGTATTCAAGCGGAAGATTATAATTCTGAAAGTGCAGTTACTTCCTCTGATGATTTATATGATGGAATTATAATCCACTCTGTGGATGATCCAATAGTAGATAGGTACTACTCAGGTGAGGAAATAATAATTCACGAAGATGATATTGCAGAACCATGGTATCCAAATCAATATATCATGTTAGTCTCTAATGCCAATGAGAAAAAGTCTGCATTAGCGCGCTTTAAAAGCCACTTCACTCCATTGCAGAAGATAGTCCATAAGGGAATCCCGGATTGGAACATAGAGGCAAGGAACAAGGAGCAGGTGTTCGCAATTGATATGTTGCTGGATCCGGATATAAAAATTGTTTCTCTTGTTGGTAGAGCTGGTTCCGGCAAAACTCTCATGGCAATTGCCGCCGGACTGCAGCAAACAATTGGACTCCGTGGTGAAAATAATCACTATTCTCGACTGATAGTTTCTCGCCCGGTACAACCCCTTGGAAAGGATATCGGTTTCTTGCCCGGAACGATGGAGGAGAAAATGCTCCCATGGCTTATGCCCATACAAGACAATCTTAAGTTTTTGATGGGAGATAGAACATCTCTTGAAATGTACATGGAAAAAGGAAAAATTGAGCTGGAAGCACTAACATATATCCGCGGCAGATCGATTGCAAACGCATTTATAGTAATTGATGAAGCGCAAAACTTGACAAAGCATGAAATTAAGACTATAATAACTCGTATAGGCGAAGGTACTAAGATAGTTTTGACAGGTGATGTAGAACAAATTGACAATGTATATGTTAATGAAACGTCCAATGGATTAGCCCATGCAGTCGAAAAATTTAAACAGTACCCCATCTCCGGACACGTAACCTTTAGGAAAGGTGAACGTTCTGAGTTGGCTACTTTAGCCTCTAAAGTTTTATAGTAAACAAAACTTATTATATAAGTTATATTAACGAAAGGAGAATACTATGTCTTTACAAGAAGAATTAGAGAAAGTAATAAACGAGGAAGAAGCTCATACAAATGATATGTTAGCTATGGCAGTCGGAACAGATACCGCGCTTAAAAACATGTTAGTTGAATATGTGGGCACAAAGTTCGATCAAGAAGAGGTAACGGTTAATATGATAGCCGAAACCATGGCTCATGAGTTTCCGGAGTTTGTTTATGCAATGGCAGAAGAGAACTTTCTTCGCGGATATCAATTAGGATTAGACGATGCTTATAAATCATTTAATGGAAAAACAGAAACAACTGCAAAGTAAAAACACCGATTTTTATACAGCCACTGGAATACATGTGTATTTCAAAGATCCCCCAACATCAGATGTTGATGTTGAGGGGGTTGTTGCAAAAGTGGAATCACAATTACCAATGCATCTTTTAGAAGAGATAGAAATGATAATTGTAGGTTGGTTTGATGAATTTGAAGAGCGTAACATAAATGCATTTTATGATTCAGGAACAGTTTATGTCTCTAATTTACAGGATGATGATAATGATCTATATGATGATTTAATTCACGAAATTGCACACTCAGTTGAGTCTCCACATGGGTATTACTTGTATGGAGATGAAAAAGTTAAAAAAGAGTTTTTAGCTAAGCGCTCTCGACTGCACGATATCCTCTGGAACATGGGATATAAGGCACCCAAGTCATTTTTTAGAGAAGTTGAGTTTAATCAAGAGTTTGATGACTTCCTCTATAAGAAAATTGGCTACGATAAGCTATCTCAAATTCTACAAGGGCTTTTCATAAGCGCATACGCAGCCACGTCTCTGCGAGAATATTTTGCTACAGCATTTACAGAATATTATATGGATAGCAATCACAACTTCTTAAAAAGTGTGTCACCTGCTGTCTATGATAAAATAAATGGTATCCAAAAGATAGAATCTCTTGACGGCACCAGTTGAACATGTTATAATATATAATCAACTGGAGCAAACATGCCGCATATATCATTTTCTGAACTTAAGGATTGGGTGCATTGCGCATTCTATCACAAATTAACCCGCGTTGATAAGATCGCCGGATTCAAAGGAAACGAATATACCGCATTCGGCTCTGCCATTCACTCAGTATGCGAAAAGAAGCTGATGCAAGAAGAGATGGACAATGAATTCTTTGTAAATGAACTCAAAAAGAATATTTCAGAATTACCGGAAGACGTTAACGTAAACAAGAAACTTGTTTTAGATATGATCGGACAAGGCAACAAAATCATCCCAGAGATACAAGATGCCCTTGATGAGTATTTTGAAGAGTATGAAGTACTTGCCGTTGAAATGCCGCTTATGGAGCCCATCGATGGCGAAGAAGATTATAATTTCAAAGGCTTCATTGATGCAGTCGTAGCAACTCCCGATGGGAAGGTACACATCTTTGATTGGAAAACTTGTTCATGGGGCTGGGATGCCAAAAAGCGCTCGGATCCAATGGTGACTTATCAACTTACCCTTTACAAAAAATTCTTTTGTCAAAAGATGAATGTAGAGCCAAAAAATGTTGAAACGCACTTTGCGCTTCTGAAAAGAACGTCCAAGCGCCCGAATGACGCCGTAGAATTTTTTAGAGTTACGTCTGGTGCGCGAAAAACAGATAATGCTCTTAAATTATTAAATAAAGCATTGTACAATATTAAAAATCAACGTTATATTAAGAATAAGTTGTCCTGCACTGGTGGGTACGGCTGTCAATTTTATAACACAAAACATTGTACATCATAAAGGAATATACACATGCAAAAAAAGAAGATTCTGGTTATATCAGATCATCCGCTCTCTCCCTCCGGAGTGGGTACACAAACAAAATACTTCATCGAAGCGCTTTTAAAGACTGGTAGATACCAGTTTATTTGTTTAGGCGGAGCTATGAAGCATAATGATTACACGCCAGTAATGGTGGAGGGCTGGAATCAAGATTTCAGGATTATCCCTGTTGACAATTACGGAAATCAAGAAATTATTCGTTCCATTTTACAAAAAGAAAAGCCTGATGTCTTATGGTTTATGACTGATCCTAGATTTTACGATTGGCTATGGGAAATAGAAAATGAAATTAGAGCATATGTGCCTATGGTTTATTATCATGTCTGGGATAATTTCCCGGTACCAATGTTTAATAAGATCTGGTATGATTCAACCGATTCGGTTGTAGCTATTTCAAAGGTTACCAATGAAATTATCAAAACAGCATCACCAGACTCGTATGGTGGCAGAATTGGACATGCTGTAAATTCCTCGGTTTTTTATAAATTTAAAGAGACAGAAGAGGTAGCGAAAGCAAAGGATATAAAAACACAAATTATAAACACTAGCAAAAACTTTACAAGCCCAAATAAGAAAGTGTTTTTCTGGAATAACAGAAATGCTCGCAGAAAGCAGAGTGGCACTTTGATTTGGTGGTTCAAAGAGTGGTTAGACAAGGTTGGGCACGATAAAGCAACCCTGCTCATGCATACAGATCCTAGAGATCCACACGGACAGGATCTGCCTCATCTTATAGAACATCTGGGTATCAGCGATGGGCAGGTTCTATTATCGACTAACAAAGTCACACCGGAAGAACTCGCCGCGTTTTACAATGCAGCAGACTTCACGATCAACATTGCCGATGCAGAAGGTTTTGGTTTGGCAACGCTGGAATCTCTTTCCTGTGGTACCCCCATCATTGTTAATATGACAGGCGGATTGCAAGAGCAAGTAACTGATGGACAAAATTGGTTTGGTTGGGGTGTTGTACCTGCTAGCAAATCGGTTATTGGATCGTTACAGGTGCCTTATATCTATGAAGATAGAATGGGACAAGATCAGTTTGAAAAAATGATGAACAAAGCGCTCAAATGCAGCAAGAAGGCATATAATAATATGTCTGAACTTGGTATACAGCATGTTGAGAAAAATTATAATTTTGAAGATTTCGAAAAAGCTTGGGTTGCCAAGATTGATGAAGTTATAGAAGAAAACGGTTCTTGGAATACAAGAAAGAATTATGCTCGTTGGGAATTAAAGGAGATAGCATGAGAAAAAATATTATACTTAAGGGTCCAATCCTTACACGAAGCGGTTATGGTGAACAATCACGCTTTGCATTACGTTCGCTGAGATCGCGTCCGGACTTGTTCAATATATTCATTCAGCCACTACAATGGGGCGCCACTTCGTGGATAAATGATATCAACGAAGAGAGGGAGTGGATTGATGACGCCATTGAAAAAACAATTGGGTTTATACAACAAGGCGGCAAGTTTGATGCTTCACTACAAATCACGGTTCCAAATGAATTTGAGAACTTAGCACCTCTTAACATAGGGTATACCGCCGGTATTGAAACTACCCGTGTAGCGCCACAGTGGCTGCAACATTCGAATAACATGAAAAAGTTAATAGTTGTGTCTAACCACTCTAAGAATGTTTTTGAAAACACAGTTTATCGAGCAGTCAATGAGGACACCGGCGAAGAATTAGATTATGGATTGCAGGTACCTGTTGACGTGGTGAATTATCCTACCAAAAAATATGACACGCTGCCTGAATTAGATTTAAATCTTGAGCATGACTTTAACTTTTTGTTGATATCACAATACGGCCCTAGAAAGAATATAGCAAATACCATAAAGTGGTTTTTATCTGAATTTAAAGACGATGATGTGGGATTGGTTGTTAAAACCAACATGGCTAAGAACTCGCTCGTGGATAGAGCTAGTACAGAAGCTAAGTTTAGAAGAATTCTAGAAGATGTGCAAGCGCCCACAGATCGAAAATGTAAAATATACCTGCTCCATGGAGATATGACTGATGAAGAAATTCACTCTCTGTATCTTCATCCTCAAATAAAGGCATTTGTGTCACTACCTCATGGCGAAGGCTTTGGGTTGCCGCTTTTCGAAGCTGCATACTCTGCGCTTCCAGTTGTAACAGTCGGCTGGTCCGGACAATTAGACTTCTTGATAGATGATGACGGAAAGGAACAATTCTATAATGTTGCGTTTGATATCAACGATGTTCAAAAAGAAGCAGTTTGGGATGGAATTATTCAAGCTGATAGTAAATGGGCATACGCCAGAGAGTCATCAGCAAAGAAACAGATGAGACAGTGTTATAACGACGTTCAGTCGGGCAATACTGAAGGTGTTAGAGCCCACGCTGAATTTTTAAACAATAAATTTAGTGAAGATGCCCTATATTCTCAGTTTGTAGATTCTGTACAATCTGTCATTGGCGCACCAACTGTTGAGGAAACCAAGGTTATTGTTCTGTGAAGAAGGTAGTCTACTGTGCTCAATTTTTAGATCTCTCTGGCTACGGTATCGCGGCAAGAAGGTACCTCGATGCATTGGACATGGCGGCTAATAAGGGCGAGATAGAACTGAAGATATATACGACTGTTGCCGCCGGCGTAAAACTAAATTCGCTGTCTACGAGAGAGCAGGAATTATTTAAGAAGTACTCTTTCAAGAGTGACGCCTCGATCACCTCATTTATTGCCGATAGTGACTATGAATGTGTTTGGCACATGCCAACACCAATGCCATTGTTTGCCGACAGCCGCTTTTCAACGACAGACGGTATTCAAACGCCGTGCCTGTCTAAGATAATTAAATCTGCAAAGCGAAACCATCACCTTGTTGTGTGGGAGACTACTGATATATCGGCGGAATGGAGAGAGTCTCTTGAATGGTTCAAACCGCATAGCATAATCACAGCTTGTCAGATGAATGTTGAGTTGTACTCAAAATATTGCAACAACGTATTATTAGCACCTCACCCGATATATGACGTAGATTCAATAAATTCACAACCGCTTAATTTACCACAATCTTTAGAAGACAAGTTTGTCATCTTTTCAATGTCTCAGTGGACACACCGAAAAGGGTTTGATAAACTT
>UEXM01000095.1_pt2 | contig 50878 bp, 49 predicted proteins | sample 1796661 | NCBI WGS metagenome assembly UEXM01 (sample SAMEA4772469, study PRJEB27181) | metagenome | reverse complement strand
CAAGGAAAAGGCGCAGCAGATCAAACATGGGCGAAAAATAGATCTGGAATGGGCAAGTTTTTCGATGTCGCTACTTTTGGTGCAACTGCTGGATTAGGAAAAACAGGCGCAGGTGGGCGTAAAAAGGCCAATGAGCAATCTCAACAACAGACTCAAAATTTCCAATCAGCAAATCAACGCATGAATCAACGTGCTATGGGGATGAATGCGCCAATGGTTGCTACATCATTTGATTCTCAACTATCGGCCTATTCCGATGTCCTGTCTCTTAGAAAACAAATTCAAGAAAGAACTACAACTCACAATCTACGAAGGTGATACGATGGAAAATCGTGATGACGCTTTGGATTTTATTTACAAAGGCTTTAGGGATGGCCGTCAAAATCGACGTGATTTTAGACGACAAAGAGGAATTGATCGATTACGATCTACGCTCGCACCAACATTAGAACCTCAACGAAGCGGCTACATACAACCTCAACAGGAGATGGCCTCATCACCTCCTGCACAAGAAGAACAACCAACTACATTTGGGGATGATATAACAACCCCTGATGATGAATCGACTCCAACCATAGATGAATCAATACCAGTTGAAGAAACGGTTGGAACTCCACCATCGCTTAGTCCCGAAGAACTTCAACAGCAATTTGCGAATTTAGGCGTTTCAGACCACAGCCCTAAAGGGGGTTCAAATGCAGGACGACACGATTATGTCAATGAGGGATTTCCGTCACAAACTCCAGACATTACTCAAAACGTTCCTGAAGCAGCACCAGTTGAAACTCAAACACCTAAAAGAGATTTAGGAACTCGCGCAGAGGGAGATCCATTTCCAACAAATTATAGCGAACTAACTGCTGGACAAAGAAGCAGAATAGTTGAAGATATGGGTCGCAGACATCAAGACTTCAATTTGGGGGCTGAACAATATCGAGAAGCCGTAAAAGAGGGAGTCATAACTCAGGAAGAAGCAGACGAAAAAATTGACGCGTACAAAAAACAAGTATTCCGAGATGTTCCAGAAGAACATCACCCACAGAATCAGGAAACTGCTGAACCGTCTGTTGAACAAGAGGCTGTTCTCAACGATGTTCGAGAAGCAACTCAAAGTGAAGGACCATTTGAGCCTCCGATGAGAGAAGAAACTGAACACAGCAACGCATTTGAAGAGGCATTTTCAGGAATGGTCAATGATGGAAGAGAAGTTGCTCAAGGCGTAAATCAAGGCATCAATGAATCATTCAATGAGTTCAATAGAATTGGCCGAGAGTTTGGAAAGGAACCAGAAGCGCAACCAACGCCTGATATTCAAACCGATCCAACGGTTGCTGAGGTCGCACCAAAAGCCGCACCGACCGAAAAGAAAAATGCGAAAGAAGAAAAAACTCCAAAAGCCACTTCTACTGGAAAAAAGCGAGTAAAAGACTTGGCAGATAATTTGAATGCAAAGGTCGCCCGATCTATGGGCAATTCAAAACCAACTCCAAAAGAAGGATCAAAGGTTCCAAAATTAGGATCGAGTCCTAAAAGCGATGATGTTTTGAGTGTCATTGAGATGGTTCGAGATGGTAACAAAGATGCTAAATCAGAATTGTATAACGCTCTTGGTGATTTAGAAGATAATGATTCACCTCACTACGAAGATGCAAAAGAAGCAATAGACGATTTCAATAATTCATCGTCTGAAAAAAAAAAAGTAAATGACGATTCAAAAAGTAAGAAAACGCAAGATCTCAAAACAACGATTGAGCGCAGACCTACTCCTGATGAATTCACACGTTCTTTGGTAAAGGCATTACCAATGAAAGACCTTGATTTGTTACAACAAGCGTTAAGTCTGTCAAAACCTATTTATGGAGATGATGGTTTTAGTCCAGTTTTGACAGATCGATTAGGACGAATTACAAATATCAAAAACGTAAATCACCCACATACTGCACTGATGCAAATTGCTGAAAATCCTGATACAAATTTTCCAATGCATCCTGCCTTGTCATTTCCCAGTTACAATGTTGGCAAGATAAACCCAAATGCAAAACCCATATATGAAGGTCAAAATTATTCAATAGATAATAGAGACAAATTAACTGATTATTACAAAAATACAAAACAAAGGATAAAAAATCCTGATAAGGGCGATTTGAGAACGGCTTTACAAAGTGATGAATTTTCAATTTTAGATGGCGGCAAACCAAGACCATTAACCAGTAAAGATCGAAAAGATGTTATAGCCTCAATTCCACGTAGAGCAAGACAACCCAAAATTCCAAAATTAGAATACGGATCTCCATTCTTTGACCCATCTGGAAACGCTCATGGTGGAACATGGCAACTGCCAATTTTACAGGCAGGAAGAAGCAATAGTGGAGTAATGCCTCATGATATTTTAGGCATGAGAACCATAGGCGGAAAAAATTATACGGATCGCCCAAATGATGTAAATATCCCTACTTTTGAAAATATGAAAGAAGTAGGTAGCATATACCCAAGCGAATTTCGTAAATTGATTCGTACTGTTCACAAAGACAAAAATAAAACTAAAGACGGCAGAGTTCGCATAGGAGAGTCTCTATATGATCTGGATAATTTGAAACGTCTTGGAGGTGGAATGGATGATGACATCGCTTCTGAAAAATTGAGGTTTACGCAGTTTCCTGCAAAAGATAACAAATCCTACGGTGGAGAAGCGGCAGGACCCATTAACATAAGAGGAAGAGGACATGAACAGGTTCAAGCAGAACCAAGTTTCTTTGATTTCATGCAAGCCCCTGAGTTTGAAGATTCTAACCCAACTCAATGGACGAGCATGAATGATTTGTTTGAGTAGGTGTAATTATGTCTGATATGCTCAATCAATTATCTGCAAATGTAGATTACGAAATGGGGCGCAAGGATTTCAAGTATTTTTTTGAAGAAATATGCGGCAAGTATGACAAAAAGAACCCCTGGATTTTGACAAAGTTTCACCAGGAATGGTTCGATCTTTCAGAAAACACAAGCAAAACTTGTATTATTGCGAGTCGTGATCATGGCAAGTCCGTATTCTATCGTGTGTATTTGTTATGGAAAATGGCCTACAATCCAGGCACAGAAGTTCTTTTCTTCTCGCACAGTCAGCACCAATCTATCGAACACATGGGAAAAATGAATGAGTTGATCGAGTCAATCCCTGCGTTACAACATCTCAAGCCAAAGCGAGGATGGGCTAAACAGAAATTCAAGTTTACCAACAAATCATCAATATCGGCTATGTCGGTTGGCAAGGCTGTGCGTGGAGCGCACCCTGATATTGTTGTCCTTGACGATATTCTTTCGAGCGAAGCCCAAACGCAACTAAAGCATATATCTTCATGGTTTTACACAGCATTATTGCCTGTTCTTCACCACACAGCGCAGTTGTGTATTGTTGGAACTCCTTTTTCTTATACGGATTTGTATGCTGAATTGAAGAAGTTGAAATCTTATGCGGTTCGAGAATATCCTGCGATCAATGAACAGACAGGAGAGCCACTATTCCCTGAGCGTTGGTCGTTAGAAGCATTAAACAATCGTCGTAATGACATGACTTCAATTGCATTTACACGTGAGTATCTCTGCAAACCAATTGCCAGTGAAGCAAGTCTATTTCCAGAAGAAGTTCTTGAACGAGTCAAGGACGAAGAACTATCTTTGTCCTATTATCCTCATGACGGTGAAGAATACAATTACTACATCGGTTGGGATCCTGCAATTTCAGCAGATCGTAGAGCCGACTATACCTGCATGATGGTAATTGCAGTAGATAAAGATCGGAATAAGCACATCATTCATACTCATCATGAAAAGGGAATGGATTTCTCATCTCAAATTGACAAAATTATTGAATTGAATGCACGTTTTAATCCAGTAATCATCGAACTTGAAACAAATAACTTCGCAATAGCATTTAATCAAGTTCTAAACGAGATTAGCGATTTACCAATAAAACCATTCAATATGAGCCGATTGAAGAAAGAGGCTTTAATTCATACCCTCCAACTACAATTTGAACAGGGGAAGTTATCAATACCCTACAAAGACGAAGGAGGGACGCATAGATTGATGAATACTTTATTGACCGAACTCTCCACGTTCACCATGTTGGATAATGGTCGAATGGAAAGTCTCGGAGGTCATGACGATATGGTGATGTCGCTTGCGTTGGCTGTTCAAGCAACAAAGGAATACCGTGATAACATAGTCATTTTGGATGCTGAGGCATGGCAAAGCAGGTTAGGGTGGGCAAATGTTTGATCAACGAATAGAAGGAATTTTTGGCGTAGAATCATCAGAAGATGTTTTGAAGTTGCTTGATGAGAAGTTAATTAGCCAAAAAATAAAGTTGAATCAACAAGAAAAACAATTGCTTGAGGCACAGAAAAAAGTATCTGGTAAATCAGGCTCAACAGAATCATTGGTTGGCGAAACAGCAACAGAAGAAGAACCTAAAGAAAAAAATTGGATGAACAGCCGTTCTTTAACTGGAAAACTTGCTGATGTTGCTACTTTTGGTTTGACTTCAAATATGGGGAAAACTGGAAAAACAGGCAGAGGCGGTCCACGTGAAGATGCAGGGATCGAGGGTTTTGACTCTCCTGAAATGGGCGGTGGGGATCAACAACCAGGAACATCAGTAGATACGCAAACATCGCCTATTCCAGTAACTAAAACTTGGTTTGTTGATAACTTTGGTATGCAAGGTAATGAGATTGTTGATTTGTTGGTGAAATCAGGACGAGATGAATTGGTTCAAGTGATTGCGCCATTGATCGTTGAAGAACGAAAGGCTTTGCTCAAATCATTTCCGTCTGTTTCACAGGATTTAGTTGAAACATTACCATTCAATGATTTCGATTGGAAGATGTTACAGAAAAACACACAATCATTGGAAATACCATTTAGAAGATTTGTTAAAAGTTGGTCAGATGGGGATCAAGAAAAAGCGTATGATCTTTGGTCGAATCGAATTACAAAAGAGCAACATCTTAGCCGACCTGAACGAAAAACATTAGAAAAAACACAGAAAATTTTAGAGAATAATGGAAGCATGAATGCTCAATCTCTACAATCATATGGTGTTCAAGGTAATCCAACGAAGATAGCCATGCTCATCAAATCACATGGGTTCTTATACGATATTATTGCGTTAGGCGCAGGTAAGAAGAATAATGATCAGGCAAAATATTACTCCTTGAAAAAGAACGATCTGTTTGTCAAAGACGCAGGGGCTTTGATTGGCAATTTGTTTGACGATGGAGGATCTATTGAAATAAGCCCACGTGGGACTCCAAGAATTATCATTCCTTTTAATTCTAAAGTTCGTAAAGAATACGCCAATGCACTTAACACCGAATTGGGCGTAGCAGGTATTATCGCAGAAGGAGATGGTCTTGTTATTGAGGGTGAATTCTCAGTAACAAAAGCCATTGAGGTTTCATTACCACATCTTAGCGAAAAGCGAAACGAGGTTGTTATTTTGAAGAAAGCACTTGAAGATGACAAAGATGCTTTGTTTTGTTTGAAATTCTCTCATTCCAGTCCTAATAAGCAGGTTGATCTGTTGAAAAGTAGGAACATCTCACCAGAACAACTTGAAGAATTGAAAAGAGGTGTAATAAATGGCTGATCGAGAAAGAATGGAACGTCTTTTTTCCGCTATCGGAATCGACATGGAACGGCATTCAACGCCTATGCCAACAATGCCTTTGTTTCAAGCAGGGATTCAAGAACCTGCGTTATTGCAGGGAATTACTATACCTGCGCTTTATGCTGCTACGTTTGAATGCGTTGTTCTCCGATCAATTCTAAATCATCTTTCTGTTGAAACATTTCGTAAAGGATTTGGATGGAAGCCAAAATTTGTAGTTAAGTGCAAAGAATGTGATGAGGTTTTTCATCAAGAAGTTGAATCATGTGCAAAATGCGGCGGTGAAGTCCGTAAGGCAGATAAATCTGAGATCGAATATGCCGAAGTATTGTTGGAAAATCAAAACAGCATGATGCAAAGTTTCATTGAAATCCTAAAAGAAATTGAAATGGATTTGAATGTAGTAGATGACGCATATCTTATTTTGACCAAAGAATATTTTGTTGATCCAGATACGAAGAAAGTCATGTTCTTCCGTGTGAAAGAGATTACACGTGCTGATCCTATTTTCATGCGTATGCTTGCTGATAAAAGAGGTGTTCGAGGGGGAAGTCAATATACCAGTCTTGTTGAAAGAACGTTCAGAACAAGCGATCCAAAGGATAAATGCCCAACAACAGGTATGCCAGTTGTTCCTATTCATTACATGAACCTTGCAGGTGTTGGTAAAGGCCAAGTCTATACAGAGGGTGAAGTTATACACATAAGTAAATGGTCGCCTGGAAAGTTGTATGGTCGCAGCCCAGTAGCAAGTATGTGGAGGCAAGTGAACACTCTCATTGCGATGGATAATTATGTTTATTCGGCATATCAGAAGAAACGTATGCCACGTGGAGTAATGGTAATCAAATCATCCAACATGGAAACTGTTGAGAGAACGGCTCGCAATATCCAAGAGCATCTTGAACGAGATCCAAATTACATCCCAACAATTGGTGTGGAAACAGAATCGGGGCGTGGAGGTCTTGAGTATGTTCGCATGATGGACACTCTTGAAGAACTACAATATATCCCGATCAAAGACGATATTAGGCAACGTATTGCCGCATTCTTTGGAGTGTCAAATGTGTTCATGAATGACGTATCAGGCGGTGGGCTAAATAACGAGGGTATGCAAATCGTTGTTAGCAACAGGGCTGTTGCATATGCACAGTCAATCTACAATCGAATACTATTCCCTCAAATTGCTAAGGCTTTTGAAATTACAGAATGGGAACTCGTATTGAATCCGCATGAAGAAGAAGATGAAATCATGCAACTCCGCAGAGATGAAATGGCAATCCGCAACATGATGCAAATGAAGCAAGCAGGATATGAGGCTACATTGCGAGATGGTATTGATGACAAAATCTTACACTTCGATTTCAAACAACCAGATCCCCAAGAAGTTGCGGCGGCTGAGGCTCAAGCACAGCAACAGCAGCAAGGAGGGCAAGGGCAACCTGTTCAGAAAGGAGATCTTGAACTCGATCCAAGCATGATGTTTAAGCGAACCACGTTTGATTCCAGTAGAGGCTCAGTACCATTTGCTGATTCTTTGGCTACAACTGCTGGAACCGATTTGCCGCCTCTGAGAACTGCAAGTGAAAACACACGGCAAAGTGGTGGTTCGAGTCCTGGTATGATCCGCAGAGTCGATGGCGCACCAACAGGTGCTGCAATAAAAACAGACAAGCGAGAACATAAAACTCCACAAGAGAAAGCCATAGACCATCAAATCAAAGAAACAGAAAAACGTAACGGTTTGGGCAGTTCGAGGGACAATAGTAAATAAACAGGACGTTGTGCGAAAGATGAGTCAGATGTCAGATATTATTAGTAAGATGGATCCAATGGCACGTAGAGCATTGGCTGCAACAGAAGGATTACAAAAAGCAATTGAGGCAAAAGACTCAGATGCGATAAAGGCGCATATCATGGCTGCTGAGAATGCATTGTCAATGCTAAAGTCTGATTTAGCACTTCACGATCAACTTAACAAAGCAATGGCAAGAACAAATCCTGCTGAACAATTTATGGGCGTAATACCTCAATATGATAACAATGCCTCAGATTACAACGGCACAGAAAATGCAGTTGCTATGGGAGTTAGTCGTCATGGACGTGCTGCGGGATTCTTCACACCTCATAGGATTGTGTGATTATAATGTGGAAAATGGATGGTTGGAAAAGTCCAACTCAACGAGCGCACATTTATGATATGTTTGTTAAGCAAGAACCCATTCCTAACACTTCTGTATCAACTGCACCTGCGAGGCAACTCCTTGATGAGATCGACGCTGATATTCAAGAATTAGCCCAAAAGTTGGGGGGAATGCATGGCATCGCTGCTCAAACACGCGGGGCTAACGTGGCATCTGAACCAACCATTGATTTACAAAAGAACATACTCGCCCTACAAGAAAAAATCTTATCTCTAAGTCAAGATGTTTCTATGATTCGTGATGCTCACGCTTCTGTTCTCGAAACACAGAACATGGCTGTCGGACCACCAATGCAAAATGATCCAATGGCCGCATCAATGCAACAACAACCTCCAATGAACCCAATGGGTGGAGGAATGGGAGGCATGGGCGTATGAGCGAAGAAGATAATCAAGAACATATTGACATTCTAAAACAAGTCATTACTGAGGTTCGTATTCTTAATCAACGAGTCCAGGCTCTCGAAGCAGAGAACAACACTCTACACAAAGCAATGAGCGATCCTGAAATGCTTATGCGAAAACAGGGATGGAAGAAATTTACAACGCCTCATGCCGATGAAACATTCGATCCATTGAATCGAACTGTTTCAGTCGATAACACTCCATTCTCAGGAAGCGGAGATTTATTTCTTAAATCAAGAGATGAACGACTACGTGAGTGGGAAGAAGCAGAAAAGCAGGTGAAAGCATGAGCATACAATGGTTTAATCCCCTCGAACAAACTCCAGAAGGCAGATTATTGAAAGACGTAGCAACGTTGCTCAAAGAAGTCAAGAATAAGAAAAAGGCCGATCTTGACAAAGACGGCAAATTGTCAGGCTACGAAAAGAAACGTGCAAAGGCAATTGAAGGATCAATGGGTTACAAGTCTGATCGGGGCGAAAGAAAATCACCTAATTTACCTACTCCAAAAGGCAACACTACTAAAATTGACAAAACAACAGAATTTCTTAGAGAGTTAGGAATTATCAAGAACGATGAGAAAAACACCGAATGTTCCGACTGTAAGAATGTTGATTGCATGGGTGGTTGCGGGATGAATAAAGCAGACATGAACGAGAAGAACAAATACTGCCAAAAGCACTTTAATTGCAGTTATTCTGAATGTTCATCCAAACAAAAAGCACAATGCGATAGAGAGTGCGGAAAAGAACTCAAAAAATACAGTCAAGAATCAAGTGTTGAAAACTTATTCCCTAAGTTCCAAAACGTAGATGGCGGAATGCCAGTCGATGCACACGGATTTACAACTAACGGCACATACCCTGCAACAAATGACGGACCAAAGAAATCTATTGTAAGTGAAACAGTAAAGATGCCAGCATTTGCTAAAACCGAATATACTCCAAAGGGAAGTAGCCTACATATGCACTACAACGATGCAGGAGGTTCACGTGCTAATGGACCAAACATTGACACTATTGAGCAACGACTTGCTTCTTTGACAAAACACGCAGGGCGAAACAATCTTGGCGTTATTGGCGAGATTGAAGGATTGCTCAAGCAGGTTAAAGACCTCATGGATAATCCTTCCAATTAAGGAGGGGTTAGATGACAACAAATCTTGACAGATTGAGAACCGATGCAATCATCTCGATCCATCAAGGATCTGATTTTGACTATGATCAATACATTAGTCAATTACCAACAGAAAACATATCTAAACAAGATACAGCGACAATGCTTGGGGCTATGCCACCTGAAATGCCTGAATATCAAATGGTAGATCTAAATGCGCCAATGGCAGTATCTCAAATGAAAATACCAAATCACAAAGATTTTCTTGCAGGTCATACTAAAGTATCGAATAATCCTTTGACCGATTGGCCTACTGCTTCTCCTAATAATCAATTTGGAAAACACCATCCTTTTGGCATGGAGTCAAACAGTTGCCCGTTGTTGCATGGGGCATCATGGGGTGAACCTGCATATGCGGAACATATCGCTCATGCTATGCCTATGCTGAAATCAATAGCAGAAAATGAAAGGCGTTTAAACTTCGATACTCAGATTTTTGGAGATCCAAAAGAATCTATGTACGATTTAATGACACGTGATCGAAACAGATACAAAACTCATACAGATGAGGAATATTCCGCAGGAAAGATTGCTGAATGGCAAAAGAGATTTGGTTTGATTCCATATCTGTTTGGTCTTGAATATAATACGGAAGATCAGCGTAATTCATTCCTTGACATCGTAAAACAAATGGCTACAAAACAACATATGGATTCGCCTGATTCTAAGTTTTTACAAAATAAAATGCAAGAAAAAGCAGGGATTTCATGGGGTCGTGCATTACGTTCATTTCGAGCAAGATTTATCCCAATGCTTCAATGGTGGCGTAGAGCCAGTGATCGACACGGACCAATCGCTCCTGGTAAACCAGTTAATTCTGAACTTGAATTGACAAAGAGCGATTCAGATGCTTTTTTGCACTTTGTTAGTCCTTATGTAGAGATACCTCCGATGACCATAGAACCATCTTTTACATCTCATTGGTGGGACTTATTTCAATCATGGGGCGGAGTTGGAAGAGATAGTAAATCCCTGCATGATGTTTTGAAACAGTCTTATCCAAATATATTTAATGACGGCTGGTTAGATGATGCATTGATGAATCAATCGAATGAAATGTTAAACGTTTATTCAACTGATGGGGGGAGTCATTTTCCGCATATCACAAATCATTCAGATGCAAAAATGCATCCCGATCATAAATCATTTACATCAGATTTTGCTGATGCTGATTTCTTTGAAAAGCGAAGATCTAACTGGAGTCACGCATCTAATTTACATTTTTTACATCCAAGTGAAATAAAAGGTCAAGGAGGCCGTATGATTATGCCATCCGATAAAATGATGTTAAGTCGTTTAGGTCGTTCTTTGGCAAGTCAAGCAGATATGGGTTCGCCAAGAATTGGCTTAGGGCGTGAAGAACATCCATCATCGAATAAACAATATTGGGATAGTCATAACGCATTGTTTGCTGCAAATGACAAACACTTAGGAACAGTTATGAAAAACATGGCTCAAAGGGTCATGAAACAATTTGGTTCAGAAATTCTGAATCCTACTGATCCAAAAGATATGCAACAGGCTACATTGGCACGTGGCAATCTACAACAGTTGGCTTCTGCCGCAGATTATGCCATGAAAAAGGTGAACATGGGTGAAGAATATCGGGCTTTAGCACCAGTATTTGAGAATGGTGGGATTTCTTTAAACATAAAATCAGTAGGACCAGTCAATCCTACATCGTTTGCTACAACCCCTCCTATTTACAATACAGGAAACACACATCTTTGGGGTCATGAAATGCCATCAAATCTAACCTGGAAGTTCGATCCTCAAAGCGGAGGAATCAATTTTGGAATGGCTGATGAGCCGTTTAATGTTATGCAACGAACAGTTCACGAAAACAAAGTAAAAGAGGTATTGCCTTCGTTACTTGGGACTAATGTTCAACCAAAACAACAGGACATCTATGCATTAAGCGCAGTAGATCAAAGAGGGCTTTCACCTATTGCTACTGGCAGTATTCTAAAAGCCGATGAATACAAACCAACAGGCGTTTTTAAAACAAAAACAATACCTGCGTACACCATTCATAAATTAGATGATATGGATAAGTTGCGTGGATTCTCTGGTGATTGGATTGTTCAAAAAATGCCAAATGGAAAACGAATGTTTGTTGAAAAAAGTGGCAACCATTTGAAAAATGCAAAGGTTCCCCAAGAAATAAAAAAGCAGTTGAGAGAGATAAAGGGTGATTTTGTTTTCGACGCATATCTTGATGATGATAAATTAAAAGTTGTTGATTTGCTGGTACATAAGGGAACAGATATGGCTCTTGAACCATTAGAAGATCGAATCAATGCTCTCCGTACATTGTATGATTCAACAGAAAATGTTCACTTCCCAATGCCCACAAATTGTGTATCTACGGATCAAGAAGGTTTGAACAAAGCAATTTACAATTTCGATGAAGGAGAAGTCTTGATTCGAGATTCTAAATCTACTTTTATGAAAGAAAAAGAAGTTCATCCTAAGTGGATTCGATATGCAAAAGACACTATTGCTAAATCATTCTATCCTCCTATGCCTGAATTGATTGTTTATCCTGATCAGGTCAAACTATGCTATCCTTCTATTATTGATCCTGTGGTCGTAAAAGGTGATTTTGATGGTAAAACATTCACGATTAAACAAGTAGAAGGTAACGAGGCATTATTTTCAAAGGCTGAAAAGGATATTCCATTATGGGGTCCTTTAGCAATAAGTCTGTTGAAAGAAGGGGGTGCTGCAACAGGTGGAGGTGCTGCAACTGGCGGAGGATCATCAAATAGCGGTTCTTTTACTTCATCTGATACAGGATCATATCAGCCGATCCATTCCTCTTCAAAACGAAAGCGGCCACGTAAGTTAAGAATTGCCAAGCAAACAATCCTACGTGCGCCAGCAATCATTGGGGAGGATGAAGAAGGAGATGGCGTGGCTCATACGATGAAAAATGCTCGATCTGCAATTACCAGTGATGATGAAGCAAAAACGGCTGAGGAATTGATTTCTAAAGTAAAGGGACTCAACAAAAAGATGCTTGAAATGTTTGCAGGAGAATATGGGCTTGAGCAAACTGAAAACGGCAAGTGGACTGTTAATGAGGCTATTGATGATGACATCATTGAAAGAATGTTCCCAAGAATGAATCGAATCTCTCCAGATGGCGGGGCATGGGCAGGTATGCAAGCCGATATTACTGCGCCAAGAGGACCTACTGAATTGATCGAGGATAGTGGAACTACTTTCTATGATCCAAAAGAAGGCGAAGAAACTGAGGAAATTCCTATGAAGCACTTACAGGTTAAAGATAATGCAACAGGGGAAGAAGCCGTAGTTGATATTCAAAATGGAAAGGCTACTCTCAGAATGCCGTTGAAAACGCAACAAGAGATTGCAGATGAGCAAGAAGTCGATCCCGACGATAGGTCAGAAGCAGAAGTAATTTGACCCTATCCCTTCATATAGGATTACACTTGATGAGATGATTCAATGGCAACAGTCCTTGAACACAAATCGGCATCATGGAGTGCCGAAGGTTCAGATTTCTTGTTGAAGTCCTCTGGAAGCGGAGGGGAACTTTATGTTGCTGGCTATGCATCTGTTGATATGGTCGATAAGCAGGGAGATAGAATCCCTACAAACGCTTTGAAAAAGGCATTTGGACAATTCATGGGTAACAAAGCATTCCGCAATGTGCAGTTGGCTCATTCAGGAATCCAGGTCGGTGAAGTAGTAAATGATCACACCGATTCAAATGGCCGTGTATGGAAATCAGAAGTTGATGATCACGGACTTTTCGTTGTGTGCAAAATTCGCAACGATATTCAGAAAGCACGTGAAGTGCAGAAACAAATTCGTAGTGGAGATCTACGAGCATTCTCGATTGGGGGTCAAGCCCTATTCCGTGTTAGTAAAACAACACCAGAACTTGGCAACCATCGAGAGATTACCGATCTTGAATTGCATGAAATAACGCTATGCAAGAAAGGAATCAACCCCGAATCGACCTATACGATACTAAAAATGGAAGATGATAACATGAGCAACACAGAAGTTTTGAACGAAATAAAAGCAGGATTAAGCGAAGTTCTCAAAGAACTAAGCGATAAAGAAGATAAAGGCGACATGAAGTCCTATAAAGAAGAAAAGGGATCTTATATGCAAGATGAGGATGATGAATCCGACACCAGAAAGTCTCAAGAAGCCGCATTAGATTACGTTACAACTCTTGAAAAGTTTGCACACGATTCAGGAGTAAACTTGAATGGACTACGTGACCACTTTGGCTTGGAGAAGGCATACCTTCTCGAACAAGGTCGTGGAGGCTACAACCATCGTGGACAAGGTGATGAGATCGGATCTGGCGAAGATGCAACTGAGCCTTCTTATCCTTCTCTTCCAAGTCCTGGTGGCAATCAACACGTCATCAAGTCTCCAAGTGTGCGAAACATGAACATGAACGCACCAAATGGTAACGGAAATGTCATCAAGTCTTTGACACCTGATGTTCTCGAAAAGGGCTACCGACATTATGCCTCTCTTCGTGATGAAGAAGCAGTAAAGGGTCTTGTCGAAAAAGAATGGCAACACCGATACGATTCTGAAACACAACAGGCTCTTGAAGTTCGCAAGGCAAACGATGTTGGACTCCAACTAAATGCCCTTCGTAACGAAATTTCATCTCTTAAGAATGAAAACGCATCTCTTCTAAAGAGCGATGTTGCACCTACTTCCCCCACAACAACGATCCGTGTGCCAACTCATTCCGAGTTTGCACAGATGGGCAACGACCTTGACGGATGGCGAGCCGCAGAAGCACTCGCTGCTAAAGCATTGAGGGGCGAGTGAAACTCAAAATAAATGGAGATGACTAAGATGACACAAGGATATATCAGAACAATTGAAGATATGGAACGCCTTTACTATGGTGCTGGCGCAGGAACAAACGCATGGGCATACAGTGGAACAGACTTACTCAAGGCTGATTCACCGTTGATGTCCTCAACTGCTGGTACTTACCAAGCGATCTTTGGTCGCAAGGTTTGGTCACAACTCAACCAAGAATTTAACGCATTTTCAATCCTTCCAAAGAAACCCTGGGAAAAGAGTGGATGGCGTGTTGTTACTGGCAAGCCTGATGACGCTGTTGGGCTTCCAGAAAACGGAACACTTCCTGATTCAACCAAGCCAACTTTTGAAGAAGTAGCCACCAAGCCAAAGACTGTTGCGAGCAAGTTCGACCTGAGCGAAACCGCAATGTTCCTTGCAGACAAGGATGATGGTCTTGGCGATGCAAGAGCCGTCATTAAGATGGAAATGTCGAAATCTCACGCAGAGTCAATCAACAAGATGCTTTTGAAGGACTTTGGAGACAACGCTACAAACGGCGGTGGACTTGCAGGTAACTCCTTTGAATCCCTTGATCGAGCAACTTCTTCTTCCCTTTCAGAAACTGCTGCCTTTGATGAGGTCGATAACCTATCGGCTCACAATATGTATTCAATTACACGCGACTCTACTGGAACACGAAGTTGGTTTGATGCTAACGTCGATGTCGGTACAAATGGTACTGAACGACCTCTAACTCTTAACATTCTTGACGGTATGTTCCGTGAAGTTTGGGAGCGTGGTGGTCAGCCAAAGGTTATGCTAACAGGCTATGACACCATTGAGAAGATCCAACAACTCTTGCAGCCGCAACAACGTTTCACTGAAATGAAGCGTGTTACGCCATCTGTAAACGGTGTTCAAGGAATACCTGGAATGGAAGGTGGATTTGTCGTCGCTACATACAACGGTGTCCCGATCATCCCTGCAAAGGACGTTCACGCACCATCTGGTGGACTATCTCGCATCTATATGCTTGATACAGACTATATGTATTTCTGCACAGCAAAACCAACTCTTTACCACGAAAGTGGAATTGAAACTGGCGATCCATTCGGTATCAACCGTCTTGGTCAAGTCGGACTCTTCCACACAATGGGTGAACTTTGGCAACTCTTCTATGGCGCACACGGCAAGGTCAGAGATCTTAGTGCATGAGGATAAAAAAAAAATTGGAGATGATTTAGAATGGCAAGCGCAAACCTAACAGAAGCAAGCACAACAGTAGTATTTAGCCTCCCTATGTGGGCAGGTGTAGCAGAACGAGATGACACGTCTTGGTTGCAGACCCCTATTGGGTCAAATGCAGCCATTGGCGCAATCCGCATGGGTTGTGTTGATGTAACAGCAACAGCAGCAACGACCTCCACAACATTGGACTTTGCTGATACTGATACACCTACGGCAGTAACCTCTCGAATTAACCCTGCACAGATTATCGCTGTTCTTTCAGTTGTAAACAAGACAGATGCAGCAGCAGGAGATATTCCAAACATTGGATTTGGTGCAAAAACGATCTCTTTCACCACTGATACTGGCGGAGATACAGACGTTCACCGATTGACTTTCCTATACCGAGAAACCATCGCTTGAGGCGATTTTCATGGGAATTAAAGTCCAATATGTGGGCGGAAGATCTTACACCGAATTCAGAACGGCAAACGGACCTATTGGTTTCGCACGTGGAATGACACGTGAACTTTCTGAGACTGAGGGTCTTGTAGTCAAAAAACTCGTTGATGAGGGATCAACTATGTGGAAAATCATTGGTGATGAACCTACTCAAACAGATGCTATGAAATCTGCAATTGAGCCGACTGTCGAAGAACCAGGAGAAGAAGCAGAGATCGATTACAATAAACTTTCAAGGGCTAAACTAATGGCTTTGTGCAAAGAACGTGGAATTGCTGTTAAGAACACCTCGAAGAAAGCGGAACTCATTGAACTTTTGTCGGCATGATCAGGTGATTTACCATGACAGGCAACAGGCAAACATTGACTGATGGAGAGAATTACCTCAGTCGTTGCCGTGTAAATCGTCATGTTGTTGAAATTTCAGACAATAATCACTCAGTTCAAGTCCGAATAAACGGAAAGGTTTCAAAGGTCATTGTTGATGCAACAGGGGCAACAACACTTGGCTCATCTTCTAATTTAGGAGAACTTCAATTTTTAATGGATGTTGAAACAGATGGGGGAGATGCACACCCTTATTTCGATAAAATATCAAAATTAAACTATACTGGATCGGGCGGGGATATGGTTTCAATGCACGAAGTCACACAAGGATCGAATCAAGGAACTGCTAATTCAAAGAACTCACTTCACTTTTCAGTCTCAACCACCTCTGCTTCCGAATCAGGGGCTGGAGCAATTAACGAACCCGCAGCATGGAACGGCCTTGTTTGCGGAAATGTTAGGATTACTGTTGGTTGCACAGCACCAGCCGCATTAGCACCAACATCTGTTATCCGAGTCATTATCCTTACTGAATAAGCATCTATTATGAAAAGGGATATAAACAACAACCAACTGAGGAATAAATATGGCATTGACAGTCACACAAGAAGGAAGAGATAACGTAAGCGGTTCACGAAAAATCGTGACATTAAAAGTAATCCCTGATGCGTCATGGCTTGCTGCTGGCGAAGCATTGGATCTTACTTCCTATGTTAAGACAATTGAAACCGTATCTCTTGATGGAGGCGCAACTGGGTATGTTTGGCAATATGATCGAACCAACAAAAAGTTGCTTGCTTTTGAAGCGGGATCTGATGGTGCGGCTTTGGATGCTGTCGCAGATGCAACCAACCTATCAACTCACACCGTCTTTATCACCGTGACTGGCCGACGTGCATGAGGGGGAATACCCCATGCCACGTCTTGAAGTCGGTGAAATTGACCTTGAAACTTCTTTAGAGATAAAGAAGAGAAGGAACACTCGTATGTTTGAAATGGCAACGAGTCAAGGATCAATTGGTGAAAGTGAATCTCCGTTCAGTAAAAAGAATATGGATCGTGCAGGTACATCGTTTGTTAAAGTAACAAAACAACAAGCACAGGACATTCAAAACATAGGATCTGGAACACGCTGTATTGCGTGTGGGATGCTCCACTTCTGTTGGACTCCCGAATGTGCTGTATGCGGAGAAGCAATGCACTACAACTTAGGAGGACACCACCAATGAGTGAAGAAGTTCATACACCGAAGCCCAAAGAAAAAGCATTTCAGAAGTCATGGGAAGATATTATCAAATTCGGTGATTGTCCCGTATGTCATGGTGATCCTATGGCTTGCCCAACACCAGATGTACCTGCATCGTTTTGCAGAACTCGAAAGAACGCACTTAAACATATGAGAGTACGGGCAGTACCGTCGATGCGCCGCCGATAAGGGGGAATCGGTTTTGCCACAAATCTTCAATCCAGGTCACAGGCCAAGTTCACCGCTATACCCCGATGATTTGGTGTATTGTTCTGTTGATGATGTGGCAAACTTTCTTCAATTACCACTTCCCGATCCCGTAGCGTTATCAGGAAATAGTAGCATCGTTTCAACAAATTTAAAGTTGCCAATAACAGGTGCAAATTATCGTCGTTGGAAAATTGAGGCAGGAACCTCGATTACCGTTTATGATGATGCAGATTCTCTTGGCAAGACCTATACTGTGAACGATGTTGAAAGTGCAGGTGGAGGCAACATAAATGTCATTGTAACAAAGAAAGGTGCAGAAGCATTCACAACCGCCAATAGCGCACAGATCCAAATCAATTCGGCTTTAACCAATAGCACAGAACGTGGTTTAACTAAATCACAGGTTGAAACGCTTATTCGTGAAAAACAGGATTACATTGATACAGTATGTCGAATGGCATGGCGACCTCATTTAGTTTCAGACGAATATCAAAACTTTACTACGTTCAAACCATATCGAAGAAGATACTATACTGATTATGTCGGTGCTGTTTATTTGAGAAACAGATCGATACAACGTATTCTTCGTTTAGGCGTTTGGCAAGGAGATAAATATAGAGAGTTGGGTTCATCTATCATAAAACTAACAGTAAAATCAAGTTCTGTTGGTGCAAATGATAAGATTTTCTTATGTCCTGGTGTCGCTCATACGGCTACTTTAGAACGTGGTAAAACTGCAACCACATGGGATGGAGATTTTGGCGATAAAACAACTGCACAAAACATTTCTAATTTAATCAATAAAGATAGTGCAACCAGTAGAGGGGATGTTCCCATTGGAACACTGCAAGAAAATAGCATACAATTAAATGTGGATGATGAATTTTTGGCTACCGCAAACAGTGATGATGGAGATGGCGTTATTATGATCTCATCTATGCGATCAACAGAAGAAGGACAAGATACAACCATAGCCGCCTCTAACCCTGATGCCTTCGCCTTTGATCTGATGCTAAATCCATCAAGCACAATCACAAATGTAGCAGGTTCTAACTTCACTTTATCTACTGCAACTGATTTTACCTTGCGTGAGAGTTTAGTATTTTACACGACAGGGGGCAACACATACATTGCTCGATGTTCCCGCAATGGAAATGTATTCACAGTTACGGATGATACCTTGACTACTAACTTTGTTGCGAATTTAGCAGAAGGCATTGAGATCAAACAATTACGTTTGAAAACCGATGTTATTGATGAAGCACGTCAAAAAGATTGGTGGTCAATGGAAGATAATGGAGCAATCATGTTCAATAATCAATACCCTTTCTATGAAAATCATTCTCTGAAAGTGTCCTACATATATGGTGAACGTTATTTGGATAAGGTTATCAAAGAGGCTTGCATTAAACTGGTTTGCATGGATATTTACCTTACTGATGATTACACGGTTTTGTTTCCAGAAGGGACGAGTAACATCGATCTCAACGCTAAAATTCAAAAATTAGATGAAGAAGTAAAGCGTATGTTGATTCCATATCAAGAGTCAATTATAGTTGCGGGAATGGGTGGTTGAATGCTATTTATCTTTATGCAGATGTATTTTAAAGAACTTGAAAAATCTTTCAAAGACATAGCAAAATCAACTGAGGCTGCTATTACTGGAGAGACTGATTATCGAGAACAAAACAAAGAACGTGAAATGGCAATGGCTGAGGCAGATGGCATTGAAATGAGTGATGAGGATATTGAAAAAAATGTGGCTATATTATCAGAATCAAGTCCTCATAAAATGAGAGTAGAAAAGGATTTTCAACGAATGTTAAAGGTGATGCAAGATGGCTAAGGATGCTTTGCTTGCTATTCGTGATCTGTTAGATTCCGATTGGAATATATCACCTAAGCCATCTATTGAGGATATTGCGGTTTTAGATCGAGGCGAAGGTAAGAGAACTCGTTTACAAGATCATGATGTGATTCGTTTGTTTGAAACGGCTCATAATGAAGCACAGCCTGAGTTGTTATTCGATTTTGTAAATATAAATGTCAATTTGACAATCGACATAAGGACTGTCAAAGGACGTGAAAGATTAGCGCAACTAAGAGATGAGGTTCGGAGAATACTTCATAAGCATAGAAAGGGCAATAATAATGACTTTGACAGGGTTATCTTCAAGACGAGAACCGATTTGTCTGATCGTAGTAAGAGGTTCTTTAGATACACTATGCAAGCAGAAGTAGTCATCTTTGCAGATCCGTTAGAAACAATAATATGAGGAATGAAAGATGGTTGGAACAATTTTCAAGGGTGACGTAGCCGAAGTGTCTTGGGGCAAAGAAACAGGATTGATGGTTACTGGAACAGGATCATCGACTGGATTTACACATACCTCAACATCTGATGGTTCGAGCGTCATTACGGTTGGAACTGCAACATATTGGCATACTGGTTCGGGAACTGATGTAGAGATTCCAGACAACGCTCTCGTAGGCTGTATTGTTCGTATTACAGGAGGAACAAACTTTAGTTCTGATGATTACGCATCTACACGTCGAGCATACTACATTACTGCGAATGATACTACTGCTGGAACAATTACAGTTCAACCTGCATTAGTTACTGGAACAGCAGTGCATGGCGCAGCAGACGATTTGATTATTTTAGATTCATTACGATCTCCAACCTTTGAATCGGCTATGACTGATGCAGCACAACAGGTTAAGACCGATCAATTCTTTGGACTTCTTGACAACTTCTCTCTTCCTGAGCCTGAGATTGATGTTCGCAAACAACACATTGTTGGTATGGGTCGTGATGTAAACGTTCTCACAAGTGGCAGGGAAACCCTCTCAGGCGGTTCTTTTGCCCTCAATGCTCATACCCTTCGATGGATGCGATATGCACTTGGAGGCCACGTAGCAAAGAGCAAAGGTGAGTTTTGTACTGTCGCAGCAGGACCCGCCCCAACCGATGCTGAACTCCCTCTCAACATCAAAGCCGCAACTGCAACATATCAAGCACAACAATTTGGAACTTCCGATACCGATTCTTTAACCGTAGTTGGAACAGGTGCATTGACGGGACTAAGCAATTTGATTGTAGGCGACCATATTCTTATTGGAGGAAAAACCGCAGGTGGTGCATCAACAACGGTTGTTTTTGACACATCAGCACCAAACCTAACGCATGAAGTCATTGATGACACGAATGGGGGTGTTTTCAAAACCTTGAGCAGCACAGGTGCAGTTCTTTACGGTTCCTTTACTTCTCGAACAACCGTGACTTTGAATGGTGCGGCTGATATTGATACTGGCGCACAAGCACGTGCTAAGATCGCAGGGAATACCGTTTATCTCCTTGCCCCTATCGCTGCCGCAATCGCTCGAAGAGATGTAAGAGTTAATGTTGGTGCAACAATAAGAGCAAAATTTGCAGTTGGCGACTACATCCAGATCATTGACAAAGATACTCATTCAATACCAGGACAGGATGCAACTTTACCGACAGTATTCAAAAATGAGATTCGTAGAGTTATTGCCGTCGATGGTGATTATGTGTATGTCGAAGAACCATTCTTTTTCGCTCATGCCATCGGTTCAGTAGGTGTCGAAAGACTTCAATATACAACTTCTGATTCAAGAGGTAGCCCAAACATTGGCGGGACAACCAAAGAACTTCAATTTGGCGTTGAACACACCTTGTTTGGAGATACCGCTTTGCCTACTTTCATGATCGAGCAATCATTCCGACGAGATAATGCAACACCTGGAAGTGAACAGTTGCTACGTCTTTACAATGGTTGTAAAGTCAATTCTTTGTCTTTTAGTGCAAATACTGAAGGTGAGGTAAAGTTGCAGGTTGAATATGAAGGAGGCCGACATTACACCGATACAGCAAGTGCCTTTACGCCTCACCGAATGTTTGAAAATACTGCGAATACAGCAATCAACAGAAAGGCATCAGGCATTGCTATCAATGGTGAAAAGCCATATCTCTTCCAAGATCTTAACTTTGAGGTCTTTGGCCGACCAGTATTGCGAGCCACACAAGTTGAATTTGGGATCAATAATTCAAATCAAGCACGTCATTTCATTCGAGGTTATAGCGGCAACACAACAGACAACGATCAAGTTCAACTTGCAGGTGTTCAGATGCCTCTTGACATCACAGAAGCACAACGAGAATACACTTTCTCGTTTAGTGCAATGATTGAAGATGACCAACTATGGGAACAAATCAGAACTCGAAAACATCATCAAAACACAAATGACATTACTTTGACAATGAAGAAGCGTGGCAGCAACAGCACACGTGAAAATGCAACTATCACAATTGAAGATTACACCATAGTAAAGGCGGATCATCAAATTCCCGATGATAAGGGAGCAATTATTGTTCAAGTAGAATTGGCTGTTCGACATCTAAAAGTTGTTGAAAACTCGCCATATTTTACGCTTTGATTATGAGGCTTTAAGTTAAAAGAATACAACGGTGATACAATGCGACTTACTGGAACGATAAATGTTGATGGAAAAAGAGTGTCTTTAGACTGGAAAATAAACGGAGTATCTGTGGTTGCAGGACCGGGATTATCTGCTGATGATGTAAAAGTTCACACCTTTTTGCCCGATCTTAAAAATGCAACAGATGAGAATACCCCTCTTGCAGAAGTTACAACAAACCGTTGGGATGCTTTGACCGTAACAGAACTCCGTGTCGAACTACAAAATCGAAGTCTGTCAGTAACAGGCAACAAATCTGTGTTAATTACACGTTTGTTGGAACATGACAATGACGAAGAAGAAGAAGAAGAAGGAGATGAAGAGGATGTCGAATAATCCCTTTGTCCTAAGCAATTCACCTCAACGACATGAACTTCAAACACCAGTAGGTGAACTCGTTGTTTATGTTAAACCACTTTCATGGGTGGCTCAACAAGAAGCAATGTCTAATTTTGTATCATTTAAGACTGGTGCAGATGGGGAAGTTAGCCCCAACATTGATCTTGGCGGTTATTGGAAATATGTTCTTATCAACTGCATTGTCAAAACAGAACCTGTTCTCTCTAAGAACGATCTTCTCAACCTCACTCCAGAAGCAGGAGATGCAATCAGAACAGTATTACCTGATCTAAATGACATCATCTCCAAGTTTGCGGGTGGTGGAAGCCCTTTGGGTTAAGTTATGAGGACTTAGTGTCCTTTCTTGATGAAGATTTAGATCCAAGCGAAAAACCCAAACTCAACATACAACAGGCAACTATATTGTCTTACCAGGCGATTACATTTTCACTTGGAACGCATTTTAGTTGCCCCCCTCATTTTTGGGACAATATGCCCTCTGATCGAGTTATGCTCGATTATATGATTATGAGAGCCGCCAGTGAAAAGAAAGCGGAGATGCTTGATCGTATGCAAAAAGATGCAGAAAGACAGATGAAGAATGGAAGAGGCAATAAGGGGCAACCTATACGCACAACAAGCGATGGCGAAGCGTTAGATGATTTCTTTGAACGTCATAATGAAAAATTAACGGGTGATGGTTATGAGCGATGAACTCACTAAGTTTCTTACATCTCAAACCAAACTCAATACTCTTGTAAAAGATCAAGGTAAATCGATCAATCTTCTAAACATGAAATATAAGGTTTTGAATAAGGTTTTAGGACCTTTTTACAGATTGTTTATTGATGTATCGAACAAAGTAGAAACAACAAAAGATATTTTTGAAGAATTTACAGGCGCAACTGAAAAAGTAGGAGAGGCAACTGAAAAAACGATGGGTCCGTTAGGAAAACTTCTTGGATTTTTTACAAAGATCAACACAATAATGATTTTTGTATTGGGTGCATTTGCTCTTTTAGGCATAGGCATATTGTTGCTTTCTAAACACTTAGGAGGTGGTGAATCGGCTCTTGGGACTTTCAACATGGTTATGGAAGCAGGTAAAGGATTAGTTGATACATTTATTGGAGTCATCGGAACTATTGCAGGAGTCATTGGTGGATTGGATTTCTCAGCATTCGGAGGCGACTTTATGCCTGTTCTTGAAACGGTTTTTGCTATTTTGGGGGGTACATTGACATTGTATATCACATTCATTACGGCAGTATTAGATGGTATTGGTCAGGTTGTAGAACGCATGGGGAAAGAAGGTATGTTTCAACGAATAGTTGATGCCTTTGCTATGTTCTTTGGGATGATCGGCATGGCATTAGGTATTATTCTCGGGGCTTTCAAAGAAACTGGTTTGACAATGGATGATTTAATTTCAGGAATTGAAAATACAGTTCAGTTTTTCGTAGATTTCTTATTCAGTAGCGGGATAATAGATTTTGCAGTTCAAGTGATCGAGTATGTTGGATTTATTTATGGAGTAATAGCAGTTGTAGCCGCAAGTATCATTGCACTATTCATTAAAATTTGGGCGAAATTAGGACCCCCTATCATTAAATTTGTTAAGGCTTTCTTTAATTTCTTAAATCCAATTATTCGCATAATTACAGGTATTTTAGGCGTTGTTATGCGATTGATAATGGGGTTAATTGGATGGCTCATGCCATATTTCCAAAAGGCAATGGATGGACTTATGTTTATTCTTGATCCTGTTATTACTGTTATAGAAGCCATCCTTGATGGCGCATCTGCTGTTCTTGACATTGGAGGCGGTCTATTGGGCGGGGCTGCTGATCTCATGGGATTCAATGAGGGTGGAGTCGCAAGTGGTCCGAAAAGTGGCTATCCAGTTACACTACACGGAACAGAAGCCGTAGTCCCTCTTCCAGATGGCCGCACAATCCCAGTATCAATCAAAGGTGGCGCAGGAGGCGGCTCATCAAACACAAACAACATCACAATCAATGTAAGTGGTGGAGGAAACGCTAAAGAGATCGCAAAAGCCGTTAGCGATGAAGTGACTAAGGTTATGCGAAACCGTTCAAGAGGCGGAAGTTACACAAGAGGGGTGATCTGATGCCAATGATACAGTTGATTCGTAGAGATAGTACCGTAATTGAACTCGAAGCAACCGATATAAATTTTTCAATTCAACGAACTGTTTTGGTTCACCCCATTCCTTTGATTGCCACACGTGCGGCTCTCGATCTTAATCAGCCTCAAGTTGGCATTACAATCAATGGCATCATTACTGATGATGAAGAAGCAACAGGTAGTGTTTCTGCTGAAATGGCTATTGATCTCTCTTTGGCTTTTGGCAGTGCAGGGGCATCCTCATGGTATGCGTCACTAAACACTACATGGGCAGGTGTCAAAACAGAAATGGATGGCGTGACAATCATATTCAAAACAAAAGGACAAATTGATGCCGATCTTGGAGAATCTATCGAATTACGATTAAAGAATGGATCTGGAGTAAATGTTGTTGCTACAAAAAGCATTATTTATGCAAATATTTCATCGACTACAAATACCAGTGGAGTATCAAGCGCAATTAAAACAGCGTTAGAAGCCGCTAATATCAAAGTTGATGCTGCAACAGTACCCTTTACAACTGAGGCGACTGTATCTACAAAAGCAGGGCAAGCCGCATCAGTTTCTTATTTTAACCAAAATGGTTCAACTGGAACATATGCAGATGAGATGTTAATTATCTCAAATAAAGCAACAGGCTCAACAGGAAATTCAAACACGTCTGTAAAGAAAACAACTAATTCAATACAAGCGGCCTGGATTAAGCAGTTTTTTGTAACCAATATCACAGGCGGAGTGACTGGCATAAAGATGACGCGTGGAGATAAATTACAGGATCTTATCAATTCTATTACAAATCCAAGTGCAGGAGGTGCTTTGATTAGCCCACAGGTTTTGACAGGATCCTTGATTGATTTACCTGATTCTATCGCTTCTTTTGATTCTGCACAATTCTTACAAATAGATCAAGCAAAATCTGTTAAGAAATACATCATAGGTGTCAGAATACCATATGAGTCAATTGTTTCTTCAACAACAGGAAATCGAGAGTTGCGGCAATTCTTGATACCTGCGGGTCCAGGAACAGATCATTCGGCTGAATCTAATACTGAGCCTTTCGATCCAGTTGAAACGATTAACAACAAAACAGTAAGGCCAAATCCGTTTCTTCGTCAAGGCGTAGCCATACCTGCTGTTGTTCAAACATTTGATCCAAGTTATGAAGCAGGAGATTCGGTGTGGAATTATCAAATGACCCTCAACCCTGTTGAACAGTTGGTGGGATTGTGAAATGGGTTTACACAAAATTACCAGCAATGCCATACGATTCAATGGCTTCACAGACGGAATTGTAGTTCCAACAGGTCAATCCAAAGAATCTGGTGTTAATCTATTACACCCAACCTATTCAGGAGGATCAGCCACCCTCAAAAGCGATGCGACTAAGATCGGGAGATTGCATCTTCCAACTGAAACAAATCCCTTAAATCGAATTTTAAGTGCCTTTACTATTGATGCTTTTGTTGTTCCGAATTATGGAGGAACTGTTGTGGTTAAACCTAATTGCTTTGAATTAAAAGTTGGCGACCCATTCAAAAACGCTCCTATTGAATTTACAATTCACTGCATTGGCCGTGTTTTTAGGCTAACGACGACCTTTGACATCAATACGTTAAGAGAGTCGCATTCGGGAACTTATGGAGGTGGTGAGCATTTACCTGATGATATTTCAGAAGGAGCGCAACCTTTGATGTTAGTTACAGCGCAGTTTACAGGCGATGAAATGAGAGTTTATGTAAATACAAATCTTGTTGGTAAGTTGAATTTAGTTGAACAACGTATTTTGGATAACGTATCATCAGACTTTTTTATTGGAGGGAGGGGCGGCGAATTTCGAGGCATCATTGAGAGTGTGCGGATCAACAGGGGGGAAACCATTGCTTCCCTTTCACCATTGACTGTGACCGATCAGACCATTGGCCTTTGGGATTTTGAAGATGAGATGCACATACCTAATATTCACTTTTTTGACAATGCTAACGAGGCATCGGCAACACAAGGCCGTGATGGTAATTTAAATCGAAAAAGTCTTTTTGAAACTCCTTTGGTATGCGTGGCTTATGACTTTCAGAACATCAATGATTTAGGATATTTCAAGATTTATGAAAGACCTGCACATCCGAATAATAATGATGACAACTACACGGCTTTAGAGAAATTAGCCGCAATAGCCACAGGAATACCCTTATCAGACATCAAAAGGCAAACATGGTACTCTACCTCCCTAAACTTAAATGCGTACACATACGGGGCAAATACAGGGTCTTTGGATTATCTTGCGTCTGATAGGATTAAGCATTCTTCGTTAAACGGAGTTGTTAATCAATCAGGAACTCACCCCTTGACTGGATTGACAAAAACAGCAAGTGGTCGAACACAAGATATTACGAATGGTGCAGATGTGTTTCTTGCTAACATATCAGACTTAGATCCTATGGTTAATCCAATTGAACGTATTAGAATACTATCTTTGGATTTTGCCAACAATAGGGTGGTTTGCCAATCAGTTCATCTACAAAATGATACCTCTGTATCAGCAACGATTGAAAATCATCCTAAAGGACAAGGGTTCATTTTTGATCATGCCGATGGAACGCCTGTTTGGTTTGTGTTGGGCAATGCTGATTTAGTGATAGATCCTGGTAATAAGTCCACATCAGCATCAGTAGCAAATCAAGTAACTCGGCAAAAAGATGCATTTACAAGATCAAGATTCACACAAGGGCAACGCTTTGAAGATCGTAGTGGAAATCGCAATACCGCGTTCTTTGTTTCAAAACAAAGCCGAATACCATCGACAATTGGAAGTGCTGCCGCTACAACAGAAGCCCCCGATCCAGATCCTCCATTCCAAAGCAATATGATCATGTGGTTGCCAGTCAATGCTTTGACAGGTTATTCAGATGGCGCAACCGTAACTCACGTTCCAGATTATAGCGGTAATGAATTTGGAGTATATGCTGTTGGAACATGGGCGTATCAAGCCCAAAGTGCTGAATTCAATTCATTCCCTTCGCTTAAGATTACATCAAGCAATGGGGCTTTGGTAAACATAGGAACAAATGATGGTGAATCAAAACAAATTACTCATCAGACTGGAACAAATGGATTTACTGCATTTTGGATGATCCATTCGAGTGCCGCATTTACACTTTCTTCAACTTATGACTTGATCGGTGAAAACGCAAGCACTAACAAAACCTTCTTTGGAGGTGGGACAGTTGGAAATGCATTCACCTTAACAAATAATGGAGTTACTACATCATTGAGTCTTGCACGTGGAGGGGTGGGTGCGGGTTCGATACAAACACCTGGATTGCTTTCAATCACCTTCAACCATACCACTAACAATGCAGTAATACATCGCTTTGCTCAAGAGATGGGTACTTTTGTTGCTAAAGTGGTCAATGATTATCGTTTTGATAACGCACTTTTTGGTTTATTCGGAAGGGCTTTATCCACCGACCCTGCCGCTAAAACAGGAACGGCAAGCAACAAAGCCCCTCAAAACACCGAATTTGCAGAATTTATTCTGTATGATCGAGTTTTGACTGATGCTGAAAGACAACAAGTGCAAGGTTATTTTCTTGATAAATACACGGTGATTTGATGGCAGATTTAGAAAATTCAGATGATGATGGCTACGCAGGTATGTCGGGAATGACAACGTACAATCGAGTAAAAGGTGAATTCTTTTTACACCAAATGCCATCGCCTGATGAACAAATAGTTCGTCAAACGATTCAAGGAGTTGTTGATGAATTTATTTACAAAACAGATGAATTGCCTATGCAATCGATCTTAAAAGAAAACGAGAAGGTTAATGTGACTGAGAATGTTTATCTCGGAGATACCAGTTCAGTAACAAATCAAAGCGTCACTTCATACTCCACCGACTCAAGCGGCAATCCTTTCAATCGCATAGTTATTCAAGGAGGGGCAGGATCATATAGCGATACGATGGAGGTTACGTTTTCATCGTCAGTTCACGACGAAATGATTGCTATTGCTGTTGATGACATAAAGCCGTTTATGATAAAGGGGTTAGATACGGATCATACTGCTAACTTAATCAAAGATAAACCAACGAATGACGGTTATATCAAACATCTAAGCCCCTCGAAACAACCGTTAATCGCTTCAATCGAATCGCCAACTATCTTGATAAACGCAGGGGGTCCGAAAAGAGTTCTTGTTTTCTATGATGCTATTGATTTAACTGGAGAGGTTGTTGCAGGGAATACTCTAACTCCATCCCAAGTCAATCCTCATCAACGGCCTTATCACGTAGAAGGAGACAATAAAGGATATTTAGTGGTCAAGAAAACAATCCCTGCATCATCAACTTTGTATGAAGTCTCATCAGGAGTATATAGAACCTTATCAGATATTTTGCTTAAACCGTATTCATCAGCACCTGCGACTGATTCAGATGTTCAAATGAAGATTACAGCAGCAGGAGGGTTGATTACTTTGCCAACTAAAAATTTCAAGCAAGCAATAAAATCGCACGTTCTTAAATCTCATGCATTTGAAGGCTCATTCCCCTCTCCTTTCATAGACATAAGCGATTGTGTTATTTCAGTAAAAAATAATTTGAAGGGTTATGGCCGACCTCAAAATATTGCTAATTCCAACACTCCTGATGAAACCTCAAACCCTACTCACCATGTAATGACAATACAATCAAATATTGGCAAAAATTTAGAAACATTCAACTCAACTCAAAGAACTCCACCTGAATTATCTCGATCAACTCTTCAAGTATTCAACATCATAGACAATAAAGTATCTCAAAATGCAAATACAATTCTCGTAGTTCCTGCAAATAGAAATCGTTATGCGGTTCTTGATGATTTTTTGACCCTTGAAACTCATGAGGATCCATCTACTGTTTCCATTGAAATTTCACTGTTAAATGGAAGGGCTGAGGAATTCAATACACAAATGAAAAACGGTGAGGCCAGTCTTGAAGTTCGTGGGCGTTCAAATCTTATGGATCTTACAGGTAAAGAAACAAAGCGAAATTTAAATTTGGGCGAAAGCGTTCCAATAAAAGAGATTGGCGATACTGGAACTCCTACTGTATCAATTACATTGGGGGGAGTTGGTCAAGGAGGTATTGATGCTAAACCTGAATGGACTGAACATCCTTTCTTACCAGGATGGAAAGATCGAATTGTAGGATCAGGAAATGCATCGGTTCGCAATGATCGGCAAACATCAACAGATTATGCTTCGACACGTGCGTTAGTTGAGTTGCCATTGTTCCCCTCTATGTTCTATGATGTGGATGGAATCTACGAAGAAGTAGAGGGGGTTACTAATGGGGTACACTCAATTGGTAAAGATTTTCAAATGACTATTGATTGCACCATGACAGCAAAAAATCGTGTGCAGATGAGAACCTATGAGGCACGAAATTCAGTAGATTGGGGAGTGACAGACAGTCTTGCAGCAATAGAAATCTGCGATCCTCTAAATCACCGCACTTTTGCAGGTGGATTTGGCGGTTTTAAGGGGATAGCAACAAGGGTGCAAAAAACGTCGATTCAAGCAATCGTAACCGATCATGATTTGACATTGGGAACTGCGAATTCATACATTACTGTCGATGATGTTGAGGCTTTTGTTAATGAAACATTACAAGGCGCAAAGGGTCCTCAAATCCATCCATCTACTGGGGTATTAACAAATAAATTTTGGATTACAGTTGGGGAAGGGCTTGTGCAAGGATATTCATTGTATTCCGCTACTCTAACGGAACAAAGAGATGGTGTTTTCTTTATGTTACAAGTTCACAAAATTGATAACTCAACAAACAAGATTTACGTTGATACGGCGATTTCAAGGAATTTAGGAGGCGACACAAATTTGAATTTAAGTGCTTCTGCCCCTACTGCCTCTGGAAGAATTTTTGATGGCGCAGTTGTTACCTATGGAGGATGCCTTATTCATGCAGGGCTTGGCAGAATCGTTCCAAACATTGATACCACATCTCCCCCTTACACGACTGATAGTTATGCTGATGCCGTAATCGTTGGGTTAAAAGCAATTTTAGGTTTGAGCGATACAGCAATAACTAAAATTACAACGAGTCGGAAAACATATGTTGTAATCAATGAGCATGGTATAGTTGATATTGGTGGATTTGAATTTGACATTTGGAACAAATATGGTTTTGATAACAACCGTGAATTAAAAGAACCAATTATCTGTCATCCTAATTTTACAAGCCTAAAAGGTAAATCTTCGGATGGGCTTACGTTAAAGGAGGTTATGCCTCAAGATTTTTATTTGCGAGATATTGCTTTGAAGGTTGATGGTTTTGAATCATGCGTTAATGAATTGATTCGCCAAATAAATATGGCAGGTCATCCCCAAGCAAAAAATTCTTTTGGGGCAAGTGCCTATGAAAGTATATTAGAAGGAACAAACAAATCAGGAGGGCATTATGGTTATGTTCGAGCGTTTATTGGCAAGCCAGTAGAATCTCGATTGGGTGAAAAAGGAATTTCTATTGTCATTCATAGCACCGTTCCTGGCGCATCTGGAAGAGAATTTGCAGTATCTTTATCGAATAAATCAGTATATCCGTATCGGCCAATTCAAGCAATTGGGCATGGTGGTTTACTTGCCACCAATAGTAGATCGTATCAAATGAACTCATTTCCAGCCCCAATGCCTATTGGTTCAGACGGAGAAACTTTTGTTCCGATTACTACTTTTACAGGTGCGCCTCATGGATCAGTTATACATCCTCTCGATCAAGACAATAAAATTAGATCATACAATGGCGTTGGAAATACCTTCAAGACAAAAACAATAAAAACGGCTGATTCGGTACTTATTGCTGCAAATGGATCTTATTCTTGGGATAACGCACAAGGTTTTTTCAAATACATAGCAGTAAAGGGTGCAGCGATGGACTATATGGCGCGAACAAGTATGACTTATCATGGCATAAAGGATTCTGAATCAGGTAGTACAGAGGGATTCAGCAGGTTATTGAGGATAAATGGTGTATTAGCAACATTTGACGAGGTGCGGCCATCAGCCATTGCGAGTGGATCAACTTTAGCAGGAGGTTTGGATGAAGCATTTTTACTAAACGTGAAACCGCTTTCTGAACCTGATCGGTTTGTCAAAAAATTCTATGATGGCAATTTCAACACTTTTGCTGATGAAATAACAGACATAGACGTAGAATTCCTATACCCTGCAATTGATCAAGAGGCAATTCTGTTCTTTGGAGGTGGGCATACAGGATTGACCTTTGACATCAGCGATGGAACTGATAATGACTACTCAGATTTTTACCAACACCCTCTTGCCAAAGGACCGACTGGTTTTTCAGGTTTTCAAAATCTTGGCGAAACATCATCTCCCTTTGCTGTGCTTGATTTTACAGATGTTCTGAACGAAGATACAATCAATAGCGATACATTGAGAGGGTTTCATCACACAACTGTTCTCAATTCAGATAACGAACCAGAGGGCAAGTGTGCTTTCTATGCAAGATTACAGAATGGCATTTATGGATCGGGCGAGGACTTAGGAACAGGGACTGTGAGTCAAGATAACACCAAATGGCGTGAAGATCTCTACAATCGAAAGGTTCGAGTTACCTCCGCCAATGGAATGGGTACACCTAAAAATGGAGTTACAAACACCGTAGAAGTAACCCCAACTGGGTCTGCCCCAACAGCCAAATTATTTGCTCATGGCGATGTTGTTGCACTTCATAATAACAATTCTGGAACGATTGAAGCGGAACACGCTGAGGTCAAAAACTTTGATCCAGGTAATGCAAACTGGTGCATATCCGCAATATGCGCTCCCCCTGCCTCCAATCCTAATTACATGACAGGACCTATTTTTCATGCAATTTATGACGATGGAACCCCTAATGGCCGACCTTATGGATTGCATCTTGGCGCATCAGCCCCTTCGTCGGGAAATATACCAATCTCTCTTGCGATTACAGGTTTCAATCCAGCACCATTTCCTGGCAATCCAAAGGTTGAGGCAGCAGTTCTCGTTCCCTCAACTGTAACTGGAAGTTCAGTCAAAGTAGATGAAACAGGATATACATTCATAATGGCAGGTCAAAGAGATCCTTCATCACCCGTTCCATCATTCTTATACATCGGAAATACAGTAGGAATTACAAACCCCGAAACAGGATCAATGGCCGCAGGTATCTTTGATTTCTCCGATTATATGATTCGGCTTCCTGATCAACAATATGCAACAGGCACTCCTGGTGCATCGCCAAATGGCAAAGCCAACTTTGAAACAGAAACCAGTGGATATGGAGGTGGCGATGCCGATCACCCAAATTTGCCTACTGCGGTGCATTCTATTCGAGATAAAAATATGGCAACGATTGGATGTGCTTTGATCGGTGCGCCTTTCATCAATATGTTACCTGGAATAACGCAAGGAGGAAAAGCAATAACTGCCCCTGTAAATGATTATTTTACAGCCTTACAATCAGGAAGCCCTACATATGGAGTTACTGGAACTGGAGGATCTTTTGGCGATGGCAAGAATTCGGCAGGACCTATTCACTTTGCAGGGTATTTGACCGATGTTGCTTTATGGAAGCGTTATATGTCCTTTACTGAGGCAACCAACTGGTTCGCATCATATAACAAATGGTGATTCGCATGGCAGATGTGTATTCCAGATACCTTGAACCTGCTGAGACAGGATCATGGGGGGCTACATCAACGGGTGAATTCAAATCGGGCATCTTCGCAATGCACATTGCTTATCCCGATACTGAATATGGAGATACGGTTGAAGATTGGCAATCAGGTGTGAACTCTACCGATTGGAGACAAGGACTTACAATCTTGATTAGAACCCCTTTAGCGGCCAGTTCAGCGACTATTGCTGAGGCTAAGAACGTAATTGCCATTGATTTAAAACAGGCTGCTACTGATCATGGAAGTTCAGATCATACTTACGATTTAGGAACAGAAGAAGCGACTCGCTTTATAGCAGCAAAAATTAACTCACGTAAAATTAAAATGCAGGGTGAGAGAGATATTACTAAGTATTTACGCGCCAAATATGTGCGTCAATCGCTCCCCCCTCAATATCACCTTCATCTTCGATCAGCACATTTATCTCAATCAGGAGGTAAAACAAAATTCGACATAGATTTTGGGTCTTGCTCTAACATAATTCCCACAGAATTACAGAATAGTGATTTGTCAATACAAATTGATTCCAGTTCAACATCCCCTCATATTGCGTCGGGAACTTACGAAGTAGAATCTATTAAATTGAAACATACAGGTGGAAATTTAAGTTCAGGACTTACTTGCGAATTAACACTTGATGCAACACCAACTATAACGGGTTCGCCTTCTGCGGGTGATCTTTTTACAAACGAAATGAGATTGTTGGGGGAATCTGCAAAACATACGATTGCCTTGACATGGGAAAAAAATACTCCAAGCACCAATCAAGGATATTGGTCTGCGGCAAATTGCGGACCAGTTGTTCAGGGAATGGGGGCTATCGGAGTTCATAGATTAGTAGCAAAGCCAATGGATGGAGGCAACATGGGGTTGCCAGCGTTAAATTATGATTCTCGAAGCGGTATTACTGCAAATCAGCATAGTTCAAATCACGGCTATAATCGCTTTTCCATTGAAGGTTTGAATTCGTGCATAATGCCTTCAATGCCGCCTCCTGATCGAAAACAAATGAGTCCTTCTGTTCAAGGAATCATCTCTCTGCACCCTGATACTGAATCTGATCTATCTTCATCGAACCGTCTGCGTATTCAAGAACTTGAATATGGAACGGATGTTGTTTCATCATCAACAAGACCGACATCAATAGACACTATTGTTGGCGGATCAGGTTATTCAGCAGGGTCAGATATAGCAACAACTGGCGGCACAGGATTTGGTTTGAGAGTTAATATAACCGTAGCAGCAGGTGCATTGAATACAGTTGCTATTGCCACTAAGGGTGCGGGATATACTTTACATGACGTGATAACTGTTCAAGGAGGCACAGGTGGAACGTTTAGAATTGCCAGTCTTGAATCCGATGGAGTAATTGAATTAGAAAATGGTAATTACTCAAAACCATTTACACTATCCAGTACCAAACACTACGTTACTTCTGGAACAAACGGCGTTCACCTCACAAACGTTACTCACAGCAATATAGAAGTGAAACATGGCCTTAACGACAGTTCTCAAAAATCATACGCCAGATCATTCAGAACAGTTTCAACAACAAATCCCGAAAGAGTATTTGGATTACAGATAAGCAACGAAGAACGTGTTTTTGAATCACTCAACGTTATTGATGATTTAGGAAATAAATTAGTTCTTAAGGGAGGATCGCCATTTGGAACAATCATCCGTGATTTTGAGGTGACAAAAGGTCAAGAAAATAAAGAAACGGGCGAAATCGAAATAAGGCCGTCATCCCCCTCAGATGTGATCCCCCCAAATATGAAAATTCAATTGCCCAAACCAGAAGATATTCCTGGTAGTATCTTTGTCAGAAGCGGCCATGATCGAGTCCAAGCGTGGTCAAACCAAACATGGGGTTTAGGAGGTCTTTCGCCGCCAAACCCAAGACTTGCAGGGGATGCTGAAACAGATAGCAATGAAGCATCGCAGTATGAAACACATGATCGAACTTTGGTTTTTCATTGTCAAAGAATACTGCATGATAAATTAGAAACTATCTTTGGTTTAGAAACCAACTCAACTCCAGGTGCAGTTCCAAGCGGAACAACAAGACTCTTTGCAGCACATCGAATGTCAGATCATGCTGAACGAGGAAGTTTATTGACACAAACCAACAATGGGGTCGCAACAGGCAACCCAATAGCACATCACAGGATTCGTTTTGGCCGTCAAGGACATTCGTTTGTTATGCCTCTTTGTCATCGTGGAACTCCTATGTCAATGAGGCGACAATTGCATCGATCTCACGGTTCTGCCTATTCGCTCATGTTTGAGGCTGAAACAGAATACAAACACTTTGGATTTGGAAGCACAAATACAACCAATTCCTCAACAGTGTTTGAATTAGATACTATCGACGTTATGGAAAATTCAGCCGTTTATGCAACTGGATCTTTCGTTTCAGATGGATTGCCTCTTGATGAATTGAAAGGAATGCGATTGTATGATGCTGATGGCGCATATACCTCTGCCACGCACAGAAGCATACCCGATTATTTGTTTGCACCAGGACAAAAGCACACTAATGTAGAAGGTGTTGCAGAATCAGTAGGTTTTGCTGAAACAGGAATCAACGGTTCAGTAACTACTGGCGGTGCTACAAAATTGACGCTACAAGGCAGCACTTTATCAGCCAACAACCGCTTCAATACAGCAAGCGAGGTTATGATTAACGGATTCTTCTTGAATAATCATCTTGGAATGGGAGGCCGACCAGAGCCGATCAAGCGTGTTGGCATTGATAGCGGTGGTAACTGGTTTGTTAGAGGGCATCATGAAGGCGTGATTCGACCACGTGTTGCTACTGAATTGGCAACAGTTCCTCCATTATTACATCACGATCCTGAAATGTTAAACATGGCAGGTGCGCCAGTTTCATCTTCTGTAACAGTTCCTTCAACAGCATTCACAAAACCAGGAACCGATTATCAGGATATGGCTTTAACAAAAGCAAGAAACACAGGATCAGGCGGAGAGCCTGATGCATTCCTATGCACATGGCTTGCAGAATATAGCCATCCTACATTCTTTGGAACGATGCGTGAACATTTCATGACGTTCCGTTATCGTGAATCGGGTATGCCGAGATCGTTGAATTATCCATCAACAAGAGGATTGTTATTGCGTAACTTTTCTGCCGATGGTAACTATGTAACCACAGGTTCACCAACGGCGGCATTGCCATTTGAACGACTTTATGTCAATCAATGGTTACAAAATTATGGCTATAACGGACTTAACGCAGGCGGTCATGGCAATGTCGAAGGATTGCGAAGTGCGAGTTCTGTTTTGATGGGGCATACCACTCGAAGGGAAGCACATGGAACAATTCAATTGTATAATCAGAACGGAACGGCAAGATACTCACGTGGAGAAGGCATAGGAGATTCTTTGAATCCAAACGTTACTTTGGCTGTTGTCAAAGGGATTGATTTAGATTCTGATAGCGAAGATCTCAATAGACAATTTTTCGTGTTAAACCCCTATGTGGGAATAGATGTAAGCCGCAGATTGCCTGTTCGTGCATGGGGTTTCAAAACCGCATCAAGTAGTCATGATATGCTTGCAGGTGATCCTACTGAAACGCAGAATACCTATGCAATAACAAATAGTGGTCGGTTTGATGGAGGTAAGCATGATTCAATGGAAGATGTGCCTCTCCTTGACGGATTTATCAATGATACAAATGTAACTCATCCAGAAAGAGGGATTCATCGTTCAGTTCCAGTTGGATTTGTTACAAATGATTTCACGGCTGAGGCTCATCCGTTTGAGCGAAACATCCGACAAAGTAATGATCGGGTTAAACAACAAGATGAGCAGATGGGGATCGGTGCGAATTTAGGTATCACACAACACGGAATGCTCGCGCCAGATTCAATGGCCGCAGGTGCATGGGATTATGAGTTGAATGATACAAGGCCAACAACCTTGCCAATCAACAACCCTGTTCTTTGGTTGAAAGCCGATTCTCTTGATTTAAAGGATGGTGCATCTGTCGCTTCGTGGACTGATTCATCGCCCAATAAATGGGTGTTCACACAAGGAACGGCTTCTGCTCAACCAACGTTCATCAAAAGGAATTCAGCCGTGAACAATATGCCTGTTATCAGTTGTGATGGCGGAGATTTCCTTGACATGAGTTCTTTTCAAGCATCTCTTAACACAAAAGAAATGACTCTTTTTGCAGTTGCTTTCCCCGATTCCGATAACAACGCCGCACAAGGAGTCATTGAGTCATTCTCAAATAGCCCTGTGGCAAGATCAGGATATTCATTGTGGGCGAGAATGGATCTAAACAACAGTTGGAGATTTCAAGGCGGTGCTAACACCACCTATACTGGTGTCAATTCGGCTACTAATGGGGCAGAAGGAGGCGTTGCCGACATTATTACAGGAAAGATATATGGCGGAAACGGTGCAGGTGGAACTTCAACATTTGAGATATACCAAAATGGAAACTTGGATAATACGACCACAGGTCCATATTGGATGGCAACCAGCGATCCAGTTGGAATTGCTCATGTAGGGAGTTTCAAATTAACTGGAAAAATAGCAGAGATTATTCAATTTGATCGAAAATTGACAAGTGCTGAACAACAAGAAGTTGAATCATATTTAGCGAGAAAATACAATTTGCCAATTTCAATTGCTGTGGCTCACACAGGACATAAGCAAGATTATGACAATATCCCAATCAACAAAGGGACTGATCCGTTTATTGATCTCGTTCAGAGAAGCGGAAGCCCTAATTATGCTCAACAAGATTCTGTTGGAGCGATGATTACGGCTTCTGATGCAAACAGTCGTTTTGGTCATGGAAGTGATTTTTACCATCTTCGGGGCAATGCTTTACACACTAACGTACACGCAATAAATGAAACAAAAAGTCAATTAGCATACCCTCCGAGTGGTCATTCTAAGGTAATTACAACTGGTGCGTCAAAACGAATAAACGACATTTTGCCCGATGTTTTGAATGAAATCTCAGACACAAGACAAATACAAGCAAGAACGGAACCTCGATTGGGGTTGATTATGGAGGTTGAAAGCGAAAGAAACAGCAACAAAGATGTCGATTATGCCGTAACTGGAACTCGATCTGCTTCGTTGCATACTGATCTTATGTTGGGGCATCACTTCCCTGTTCTTCCTTCTCACACAATAAAAACACATCTTCCAAACAACGGTTTTACTGTCGATGGAACAGGATCAACGTCTGTCGCCCCTGATTACTCAGTTAAGCCAACATGGAGTCCTGATTCCAATGGCAACAAAGGTGCAGTTCATGTTTCACTTACAGACACCACTCAAAACACGTTCAAGACCCACGCTTTAGATCACTGGGCTGTTCGAGGCGTGTCAGAATTGCCTGCATGGGGAGGTGTGTATATTCTTAGAAAAACGTATCTCAACAGAAATGATGAAGATGAAGGCGTTTTGAATACTGAGGTGAATGAAGGCGAAACGAGGCCAACAACATCACATCCTCGCCGTAAATATGTGGATTACATTGTAAGACCTGTTAGGCCATTGAAGTTATTTGGTTTTGCATCCGATCTCTTACAGGATGGATGGGTTTTAGGCGCAAGAAGTTCGATGACTTCTTCTCTTTACAATTCACATTCGTTTGATCGAGATAAGCGATATGGCGTATTTGAGATGAATTATTCAAGAGGCGAGAATCAAACTGAACATATCTCATCGGCAGGTTCAGCGTTTACAATCGACTATCCTGATGCAAATGAATACGATGTCACATGGCATTTGATACCAACTGCAAATATGCTTCAATTTGCTAAATCAGACGCTCACCGATTTGACAGTGAAGGAAATTTTAATCCTGAAATTGAAGCAAGATATTCGCAATCTCAAATTCCAGGTGGTGGCGAGCCAATCTATCAATCTGAAACAAATTATGATGTTGATAAGGGCATCATGGGCGATCATTCAATACATAGTAAAGAAGCGAAAATTACACAGTCCAAAGAGGCTATGCGATACTATCCACGTGTAAATGTCAAGGCATCTAAAGGCGGTGGAGTGTATTTGGTCGATGATGCTTCTGTGTTGCCTTCAACGGGGAAATTATTTGCTTTGGAACACACAGGATCAATCACCTATACTTCGATCTTAGATAACGATGTTACAACTTCTGGAACAATAACAAATGCAAATGGCGATACTGTTTCTGATTTTACAGGATTGCACTTATACTTCACAGATGTATCTTCATCAACAGGTCTGTTAGTCGATGCGAGAAGTCCTTTGGTTAAACAAGCCATTGCCCCTACGTTTGTAGATAACGCTATTATCGCAACGAGAATAGAGGGTCAATCATGGTATTACTACAACGCTGAATCAAATGAAATTACAAGAACCTCGCTAAATTATAGAGGGCTGTTGCACTATGAACCGTCTGATTTTATTATGGCTCAACAACAACCATTCAATATTGCCAACGGTAATAATAAGGGGATTATTAGCAACAAAAATAATCTCGACCAAATCTTTAGCGATGGCAAGGTTATTTCAGCAGATTATTCCCCGCCTTATCTGATCGATTCAAACAACATCAAATGGAGAGTTTCAGAAGTTATCCGTGAGCGAAAGAAATCGATCATGGTGTTCAAAGATATGTCAGGTAAAAGCCTTGAAGATTCAGGGATGACAGTTGGAGATGTAATTACGGGACAAGCAGGATATATTGGGTTAAGAACAACAGATGCGGCATTACACCTTCTAAACGATGCAGGAGGCGATGTAGCAGGTGTCACTATTACGCCATCTAACGCTTTCTACAACAATCAAAGAGATGTTGAAAACTATTTAGGCGCACATTCGATGTTGCGCCAGATCAATGACCACAGCACAAAGTATGTTTCACGTGATACAAGAGGCTTGGACACAATGGAGGTTCTTCGCAATTTATCACAACTCGATGGCCGTCAAATCATAAATGAACGTAACGGGACTATTCTTTTCTCAGACAAAGTATTCAATGAAAAGGATGTGCGTATAGGCATTCAGAATGGCGTTCAATCTGTTGAAGTAAGCAAATTATTTGATTCACCAAACGAAATAGTTGTCGTTGGTGATGTGATTGCAGGTAATGAGATTGTATTTATCCGTGTGCGTGATAGTGAGAAGATTAAACAGGCATCGGCTGGTGGAGAAGAAGAAGTTGTCAAAACTTTACGGCAACAAATTCCTGGTATCAAGAGCGTGTCAGCAGCACGTAAGTTAGCAAAAACATTGTTAGCAAGAACAGAAAATGGTGCGCCTATGATCGTCATCAAGGGATTGATGAATTCGACCTCTATTCGAGCAGGTGATGTTGTCGATATTAACTTGCCAACTCATGGAGTGATTGGCAAATTCGTGGTCTTTGAATCAAAGCATCACTTACATTCTTTACAATCAGATCTTATTGTAGCCCAATATGAGAAGGGCATCGAAGGTATCTTGACCGATCTTAAAACTGAAACAGTTAATTCAAGCGGCCTCAGTGAAAGTTCAGGCGATAAAGACATCAAAGAAAATCTTTCGATGTCGGCATCAGTTAATGTCATTGCGGTTCATAAAATCCGTGTTCGCAACGTCAATGAAACAGGTTTCATCATCGGTGCAAAACACAAAAACGGGCTTGGGAAGATAGGTGTTCGAGATGGAAATAAAAGGGGATTCCCCATCGGCATGAGCAAGAGCCGTAATTACGTGGTGAAATGATATGCCAGTTCTTGATCCTTTGAAAGCCGCTTTAACCGACCACCTGCAAACGCTCATCAAAAAGTGTTCTCTTGGATCAGGTGCAAATGACGCATCCAGTAGAGATGGAGGTGCGGGTAATGTCAAGATGAGCAAAGATACTCTGATTCAAAGAATTGATGATCGTACTATATCTGTGAGCGCACTTTTTGACACTCAATTATCAAGTGAACAGGCTATTACAGAGATTGTTCTTCATGGGACAAACCCTCTTGATACGCCATCTTTTAGGGCTACATTTATGCCTATTAGCAAGAACGGAACTAACGAAGTTCGTGTGGATATTTTGATGGAGGTGCGATGATGACGTTTGAAAAAGCGTGGAAAACGATGAAGTCAATTGGCTTTGATGTCGTTTGCGATTTCTGCGAAAAATCTGTTCCCAGTCAATACATTGCTCGATCATCAACGAATTATCCCCCCGTCAAACCACGATGGGAGGGCTGCTACGAATGTTTGGAAGCGGGAAAAATAATTGACAACGATGGGAAGGAGGTTCGATGATGACAGAAACATTTGATACAGCATGGGAGATGGTGAAGATGGCAACTCTTGGCGAAGGTTCAGAAGAACCAGCCGATAAATACACGATTTCTTTTACAGATGAAAACGGGAATAAAATTGTAAAGAAGTTTTTCAGCATAAATGATCTTCAACGTATGCTTAATGAAAATCGGTTGGAAAAAGTGGGAGATCGGGATTTTGAAGTAAATGGTTATCGCAACGGTGAATTGACCTATCATGCTTGGGTTCAATAAAGAGGATGAATAAGATGGGTGAAACATTTGAGATTGCATGGGAACTGATGAAAAGCGACGAGAAGGGCGACAACGCCCCAACCAATCCTGGTCTTTGGTCGCAAGCCAAATCGAAGGCTCGATCTAAGTTCAAAGTTTATCCATCTGCCTACGCCAATGGTTGGGCTTCTAAGTGGTACAAGTCCAAAGGCGGCGGCTGGAAAAAGAAGAGTAAGAAAAGTAAGAAGTGAGAACTATGGCTGAATTAAAAAGGAAAAATTGCTGTTGTGGTGCAACAGAAAAGAATCCATGCGCTTGCATGGAAAAAGGAATTATGAAATGTTCTGCAAAAAAACCTATGTGCCAATGCTACAAAGACCTCAAAAAAGAAGGCAAGCATCCTGATGATTTGAAAAAATCATTCAATACTGCGTGGGAACAAATATTCTAAGAGTGATTTAATTGATTGCCGTTCCTATCTCAGATCTCATCTCAAAGGACTTGAGGCGATGGTTCAAGGAGAAGTGGGTGAATGTCGGCAGTAAGGACAAAGACGGCAAACACCCTCCCTGTGGCCGTAGTGATGCAAAGACCGATAGCAAAGGCTATCCCAAGTGCCGACCATCAAAGAAAGTCAGCAAGGACACCCCTAAGACTTCTCGTTCAATGAGTTCAAAGGAGAAGAAGGCTGCAACTCGAAGAAAGCGGTCAAAGCCACAGGGAGTTGGTGGGAAGCCAACGGTGGTTAAGAGCATGGATTTTGATCCAAGAGATGACATTTTGCGAAGAAAAGTGTTGGAATTTATTTTGGAACGAATGAAATCAACACATGAAAGAACAGGAGATGGTTCGAGTTGGGATAAATATGTTCAATTAGTTATGATTGCTCAACCAGAACAGTTGTTGCAGTTGTTAGAAACAATGGAAAGTCATGAAAATGAAGAGATAAAATCTATCGCCAGATCTATTCGTGAGGAATATGAGGCTTTATCAGAAGATTATGTTAATATGTTTGAGGGTTCTGATTTCACTGCCTCAGCCGATCCATTTGAAGCCACATGGGATTCAATCAGAAAAGGTCGCTTTCACGGCTACACTCGATCCACTATAAGCGATAGGCCATATAGACAGGCAGATCATCGCGTATGGGACATTTCACGTAAGGTAAAGCGTGAAAGAACAAAACGACGATACAAGCGTAACAAGAGCAGAGGAACAATTAGACCTGCCATGCGTCGTCAATTAGGCGCAGGGGGCAAAAGAGCCTCTACAAAACGATGAGATGATTAACTCAAAGGGTTTTCAATTACACGATCACCCAAAGTCCATCGAAGTGTTTTGATTACACCTTCCAATGCTTTCTTATTTCGAGCGCATTCTTTCATGGCTTCTTTGTCACCTTGTTTTTTTGCATCGTGAAATATTATAATCCATTCATTTTGTTTTTTCTCAGCACGAACCAACATATCTTCGATTTGTTCCCATGAACGTTCATAGGAAAACGCCTCCCCCTTGACTTGTAGCATAAACAAATCAGGGCGCACAGTTATTGGTATTAAATGTGTTGAGCGTGAACATAGGTGACAACGGCAGTAGCGGCAGCAGGAAGTCCCACCGCCCCTGGCGCATTAAGTGTTAAATTACCAGAACTAAGCGCAAAACCATGCACATTAACTAATGTCCCTAAGTGCAAATTAGCACCATCGTAAACATCAACAGTAACTAAAGGAGTTGCGCCATCCTCTTCACTTAACAATGGCTTATATCTCAACCCTCCTGGTGCGGGTGTTCCAAAAGCCAAAACCACAGGTCCAGTATATGGAATCTGTGGTGTTTTTGAGGTTCTGTGAACAGGAGTTATTTGGTAAGATCCACCCCCGCCTGTTGTAATTCCCACTCCCTGATCGGACTGGAAAAACAGATGTGTTTGCCCTGTTCCTTGAGCGTGAGTTGTAAAACCGCTTGGATTACGCGCATACAATACTCCGAGATCGGTGATTGGCAAATCGCCTGCATTGAATCCCGCAACAAAATCGTTTCTGAGATTTTCTTCGGTTCCATCACTATGTTCGATTGCCGATAGTGCAACAGGACCAGGCCGAATAAACACTCTCTTGTCCTCTATGGCGAGGATAACTGGGTGAGATGCCCCTTTACCTACTCTCACAGAAGCAAGGACTGTATTCTGCAATACAAGGTGGTTTGAAGGTGATTGTGGGTATTCACCAGTCGAAGTATCAACATATGATCCAAAAACAAAACCTACATTATTTGGTTTTCGAGGATCGATGTAAACGAGCAAAATTGCCTCATCTGAGGGGTTTGACCCGTTTGGGATTGCTGCGCCGTGATAACCCGAATGATAGTTAGTAGTCAATGAAATATCTAAAACAGAAGCCGAGCCAACATTGTAAAACATACCATCCAGTTGAACTACTCCTGCATCGACATAGAGTTCTTTGGTGCTTCCAATCGTTCCGTTTGGTCTAACACAGCAGTTACCACTAACTGGATTGTTTCGATCAGATTCATCATACCGATTCAAAGTAACAGGCAAAACCCCGTTGCTTAGACCACGTTCTACATTATTAGTCAATGAGGGACTGGTCAAAACGTCTGAATCACGTAGCCCATCGTTTTGATAAGTCGTTGATGAGGTCTTTTCATGACCTTCTGCTAAGTTGGTGCTTGGCACTAAAATCACCTGTTAATGTCAGATCGTCCATATTTATTGGAAAATTTTTGTCGAAACTTTTCATCTTTTTGGGAAGGGTGATCCCGATTGATTCTGTTAGCAGATTCATTTTCTCTAATTCTTCTCAAAGCCCTTATGTCATCAGATGTAGTTTGCATTGCTTTTGGCCGTTGCCCTAAAACTTGACCATCTTTTGTGTGCTTTACTCGAATAGGATTTAGGTATTCTTCGCCTTTTTGCCTTTGCTTTGCTCTGCCCATCTCAGTAAGACGGGTTACTGGAGGTCTAACTTCGGGATTCCCCTCATGATCTTCACCTCTCGATCCAGAAAGAGGCAAGTCCAATGCACCCATTGGATTACGTTGATATTCTTTTATGGATTTTTCATTATCGAGTTCTCTTTTTAGTAAATACCATGTTCTGTGAAATGCTTCGCTCATAGTATCGACTCCAACCATCTGTCAATGTGTTCTATGGCTTCATGGCGACCTGCCTCAATTTCTTCATCAGTTGGTGTGATGCCCATATCACCTGATACTACATTGCGAACATAACTGTTCTGATCTTGGTTTTCGAGAAGTGGTCTTAATGTGGATAGAAATATGTGTTTGCATTCAAATACCATGTTTTCATCCAACAAGCGTTTGGGTTCAGCAGGACCGTAGTAAGGATCTCCTTCTCTAAAGCGTTCTTCATCATCATCTTTCTTTATCGCATCCCATGTGCGATTAAAACTAATTGCGTGTTCTTTTTCTTGTTTCTTATTGCTCAACAATTCCACCTCTTTAATGATGCTCCTTTTGGAGTTAATTTGCCACCTTTGCTCGTCGGTCCTTTAACACCGCCCATTCGAGCGCAAAACGACTTTCGACGCTTTGCTTTCTTTGATCCTGGTTTCAACTTGCTTGGCTTTGTTGTTACAGGAGGTTTGAGATTTGCACCTTCTTCACGCTTGGCCTTTGCTCGACCCTTAGCGTTCAATCCGCCTTTCTTACTGTGTTTGTTTGGATTGTAACCGTGAAACGGTTTAGATTTTTTTTTACCAGCCTTAAGCAGAACTGCTTTCACTAAAACATTACAGGATGGGCAATTGCATGAAGCAGATTTGTCAATTCCTAAAGGATCGGTTTCTGAATCCTTTACGGCACGTCTGCCTTCGCCCTCTATGCCTAATAACTCAGCGAGGGGTTTGAACTTCTCACGATTTTCAAGTGCTTCGGAATGTGATTCGAGGTCGGCTTCAGGTCGTCGTGCTACTTCAAAAGCACCTGGGATTGAGGGATGCGCCCAACTGTTGCCTCCGACTCCGTAGGTGATTGGGTTATCCACATAATGTTGGTCGCCACCTTTTTTTCGGCTTTGTTGAATATATCCTAAAGGAACGTGTGATCCTCTTGGAATTGAGTTGCCTCTAAAGTCCATCAAATCTCCTTTTCGGCCTTCTGCTGAACCTCGATTTACCGCACCTGTGTTCCCCAGTTTAATTTGATCTTGTTCTCCTAAACCAGAAGTGTCATATTTCCCTGTCATGTTGAGGTGATGTTGTGATAGCATTTGATCGTATGCATTATCAAATCGTTTGTCGTATCTAATATTGGGGGTGTTTTTCAGAAGTAGATTGTTCATCTAAGTTCACCGTTGGATTTGGCTTTCGCCATATATGTTGGCACACAGGACATTCCCATAAGAAGATTCTGTCTCTACTCCCCGCATAAAAACCATTTATTCTAATTGCTAATACATCTGAATTACACTTTTCACAGGTTTGCATAACCCGATCACGATATGCTTTCATTCTTCTTCATCCTGTGCAAAAATCTTAATCTTTTTTCCATGCTCGTCTTTTACCAATAGAGTCTTGTGTTTCTTTATTCGATAGACCAATTGACCGATCCACTTGGTTTCATTTTGTAACCTCTTGATTATGTTTTTGTAAGTTCCATTGAACCAATCAGCAATCATACGCACTCTATGAAATGTAAAAATTTCAGATACAGTAGAAATGTTATCGCACCTGTTCCAAAATGCTAAATTGAAAAGACTAAATCGCATTCCCGATTTATCATGTGCAAACTTCAACACGTCGATATGATCTACGTTTTCTAATTCGCCAAAGTAATTGCTCAAGATCGGCAAAACAAAACGTTCTAAATCGTAACCTGCCAAAGTAACGCCTTCTATGAAAGAAGGTAAATCTCTCATTGAATGTGGCTTAATCCACGCGTTTTGAAGAACGTAGGATTTCGACAAGAAATGATCATTAAATGCGTGATATTTTCCGTCTTTGTAAATTACTATTACATCCAAATCGAATAAAGTCATATCCGAATATCCTGTATGTAAATCAGCAGCATCTGTTGTAGAAAATATCGTTACAGGCACTATGTTGTTATCTTCTAAAAAAATACTTGCCTTTTTCTTCATAGAATCACCAATTGAATGCAATAAATGCGTTTCGTCCATCCATCAGTCTCTCAGCATCTGGAGATTCAGTTAATTTCTTCAAACGCCTTTCTGCTGTTTTCTTACTAACTCCTTGATTGATCGCATAGATGTTTTCTAATTCCTTCTTAGAAACGCATTCTCTCTTGGATCGAGAATGTGCCAGTTTCTTACACTTCCCATATGATAATTTCCACTCATGGAGTTGAGAATCACGTTTCTTCTTTGCTTGGAAATCTTGCTTTTGTTCGAGCCAAATAACGAGGTTGTGTAAATTGTCGTAGATAATCTCAGTCGCCATCATGATGTGATCTGCTGTAATGACAGAAGAACCCATCAATGTTGCTATGATGTTTCCAAAAGTGATTGTGTAATTCTCAATGTTAGGAATAAAAGAGGTCGCCGTTTCACGTATGTTAGCATCATGTATCGCATTCACCAATTCGTAATAGTCGGTGGTCGCATTGAGTAACGCAGCATGGTATGATTCATCAATCGTAAAGATGTCATAACAATGTAAGTTTGCCACCTGATCTCTTTCAAAATCCGTCATTTCATCCCATTGCTCATCGGTTAATCCTGCCGCCTTTAACAATCGATCTTTTACTTCGTTGCGCTTTTCCAGTATAAATTCAGCAAGAGCGTTGTACCCCCATACCTTCTCAGGAACTGGAACATAAGTTCCTTGAAGCCTGTGTTCGCTCGTAGTTTGGCGTAGTTCTTGACTTACATCATTTTGATACAGGAATACACGTTGAAAGAATCCTTTCTCTAAGACGTGGTGCATAATGTCCTTTGGAGGGAATGTAGTAGCCCATATAGACACTCCAGATACCACCTGGATGTCAGCACCTTTCAATACCTTTGCTAAGTTATTTGTTGCAGATCCGATAGAAGCCATTGCTTCTTGGAGATACAATATCTTTTCAGAAAAGTATGATTTCTTATCGTCTAAAAGAACACTCGCTTCGTCAAACAACAAAGATTTGTAACCGTTCAACAAACCTTTGGTGACTACATAATTCATCTTACCAGTAGGCTTTCCATCTTCATCATATTCAGGCTCTTGATCGACGTGACCAAGAAGCCCTGCATCTGATCCTGTTGTGAATTTCGCTGCTTCAACACCACAGGCATCTAACAATTGCTTTGTGAATTCATATGCTGCGGATTTACCTGTTCTTGATTGTTGAATCCAATACACGTGAACTCTTGTGTCAAGGTGTGTTCCATGAATAGGAACTCGAACATAAGGGGCTATGACTTGCCCTACTACATAGAACAAAGAGAGCATACCTGCGAATTCATTGAAGAATGAAACCGTGTTAAACCTCTCAATATATTCTTTGATATACTTACTGCCTTCATGCGGCGTTTTGACAAGCGAATAATCATACCATTTGCGATCTCCTGAATCTGATGTGGGTTTCAATAACATTTCATAACCTCCCTAAGTTGGGCATCTTTATCCAGCGAAAGTATGCTATATCAACCCTCTCTTAATCAGGCTCTGGACATCTTTACTTTTTCTTGTGCAATTGGTTCTTCACTATTGAACGCATCAACGATTCTATTCGCTCGAACCTTGCCAATTCCCTCTACCGCTTGCAGTTCTTTGACTGTTAGCGATGATATTTCAATGATGGAACCATGTTGCTCAAGGAGTCGCTTTGCGATTGCTACGCTACACCCTGCGCCTTGTAGAATGTCAATTCTCATGTCCTCAGTAGCGGTCTTTCTAAGCAGTTTGTATGTTGATGATGATCCGAGCGTTCCATGCTTCTCAAAACGCTTACAGATGAAACGTGCTGCTGTTGATTTGTCGGGGAAAATTAAAATTGAAACATCGAAGTCGGTGTGATAGCGAGCGAGAGATCCTGTAAATGAGGCGAATGCTGTGACGAATCGTATTTTTCGACCCCTCTTTGCAGATTTAGTGACATATTGATCGAGCGTACCATGAATCAAGAGGACTGGATTAGTGTAATTATCCTCAAGGTTTTGCAGTTGTCTTTCAAGATGCCCCGAATACATACTGCTCATGTAATCATCAATTGATTTCGCCTCTATTCCGACATCAGCAAATGAATAATCTGTAATTAGCGTTTGTCGAACTTCATATTTGAATTTCTTTTTCTCGCAATATTTGATAACAAGACCTTCCAATCCCGATCTTTCTCTGTTGTCAATGAAAAGTATTCTTTTATCATTCGTCATCTTCTTTCCCCGCATTCTTTCTTTGATTCCAACTTTGAGCATACAGTTGATTACGTCGGTGCAAACATTCTTCGCACAATGCGTGAATTGTTGTTGGATCGGTGATGATGTTTTCACAACCAGGAGACTGGCAAATAGGATAATTGTTACAGATGCAACTTTCTACAAATTGAGGATAGCCGCAGTAACATATACCTTCATCTTGTTCAGTCATTTTCATCACCAACTACTTGTTTTGCTAACGTAAGGCTGTTAAGAAGATCGGTCACAAGAGATGCCCAATTAGGATCTTGAGTTACAGCAACCATGTTATCTGATTGACATATTTCAAAGAATCCAGATTCATTTGATCTTCTAAAAGACCAGTCTAAAACATCAGGAGGGGCTTCACCTTTATGGTGAGATTGTAACATTTGTTCGGCTTTCTTTCTTCGGATTTCTTCTAATTCTTGTTCTTCTGTCATGCTGTCGCCCCCTTCTCGTCATAATACGGACATTTACCAACGCAAAGTCCTTCATGATAAATGGTCGGACAGGTTGGAGTTAAGTAAAATCTATCTACGCCATGACTGAGATATTTGGTTGTTTCAGCAGGGCTGTAATCCGACCATTCTAAAGATCGAATGAAAGCGTGAGTCAATGAAAGTACCTCCTTATTTGAAACAGGTGATTCTCTCGGTGGTCGAGCAAAGTTGCGAAAATAATCCATAAGATACATCATCAGATATGATCGGGGCTTGTGAGGGGGGTTGCTTCCTACTTCGCAAGCCGCTTGAGCGAGACAAGGTAACATCGGTATGTTGTTAATCCTTGAAATGTCGATGTCAATATCTTCCATCTCAAATTTCTTTGTTTCCAAATTGTATCTGCCTTGAAACATATTATTTGAATCACGCTCTACGATCTCCACTTCCATGCCATGACCTTCATACAAGTGCATTCCAGGTTGAGGATTCTGTGCTTTTTCTATGACGTGTTCCCATCCTTTATCCAAATCTTCATGAGTTACAGGTATGCCCCATATTTGACGCTTGAAGTTGTATGTGTTTGGAATACGAATGTGTCTATCAGGTCGGAATGAAACAACAGGATCGAGAGTCTTAAGATTGAAACGATTGACCCACTCATTGACTTTCATTCGACCAGAAAATAGAAGATCGGCCATTTTGTCTGGAGGCAATACATACTCCTTATCCAACTTAGCCCATATGTGAAATCCCCCGCCTGTAAACCATATGGCGTGTTGATTCGCATTGTTCTTGAGATGTTTAGATAGGGTTAGCACCTCTGAACAGCACCTATCCTTTGCTTCTTCTTCATCTAAACCATGAACTCGAACACCTTGATCAGCATCGAAGTCCATGACAAAGTGCGGGATAATAGCCGTGTTGTATTCACAACGATTGCCTTTGGTTTTGAGTTCTCTAAAACCATATACAGTAGTAGTCAGATTACCTTTGCCATTAGTGGTCTTGAGGTAATGCTCAAGTTGTTTCTTGGTGTGGATTACCTTGCGTGTCCTCATATCAATTTCACGTGGGAAATGATTGAAGAGAGCCATG
>UEXM01000355.1_pt1 | contig 50927 bp, 49 predicted proteins | sample 1796661 | NCBI WGS metagenome assembly UEXM01 (sample SAMEA4772469, study PRJEB27181) | metagenome | reverse complement strand
CTTCCCGGGTCTTATGCTTCTTGTTGTGATACTCGGTTTTGCCATAGGGCAATTGGCTCATGGATAATCTCGGCGGCATTAGATGGGAAAATTCAACAGGAATTCGGTCGGCCCAGCTCTTCACCTTGGGAGCCCTTGCCGTTATGGTGCAGGGAATCTAAATGTTGGCAGTTCCTTCCCATGCATATTCATATTCTCGGTATTTGCGGCACCTTCATGGGGTCGCTGGCTCAGCTCGCCAAAGCCCAGGGGCATCAGGTCACTGGCAGTGACCAAAACGTTTACCCGCCCATGAGCGATCAATTGGAAGCGGCGGGTATTGCCTTGACCCAAGGGTATGATCCGTCGCAACTGGAACCGGCTCCGGACCTGGTGGTTATCGGTAATGCGTTAAGCCGTGGCAACCCGGCGGTGGAAGCAGTACTGGATCGCGGCTTGCCCTATACCTCCGGGGCGCAACTGCTCCAAGAGGTGGTGCTTCCCGGTCGCTGGGTGCTGGCTGTGGCTGGAACCCATGGCAAAACCACCACCAGTTCCATGCTGGCCTGGATCTTGGAATATGCGGGTTTAAAGCCTGGTTATCTGATTGGCGGTGTACCCGGCAATTTCGGGGTATCGGCCCGGTTGGGTGAAACGCCTTTCTTTGTGGTGGAAGCAGACGAATACGATACGGCGTTTTTCGACAAGCGCAGCAAGTTTGTCCATTACCGACCGCGCACCGTGATTCTCAATAATTTGGAATTCGATCACGCGGATATTTTTGCGGATCTGGCCGCTATTCAAACCCAGTTCCATCACTTGATTCGTACTGTACCGTCCACCGGGCGCTTGATTCTGCCCCATGGAGAAGCCGCGCTGGAGGAGACCCTGGAAAAAGGCTGCTGGAGTAACGTGGAGCGCTTTGGTAAAGAGGAAGCATTGGGCTACCGGCTGGATCAGGCCGATGGCTCAAGCTTTACCGTGCTTGAAAGCGGTGAAGCGGTGGCGCAGGTGCATTGGGGCCAGACTGGCCGTCACAGTGTGAACAACGGGATGGCCGCGTTGCTGGCCGCCCGGCATGTGGGTGTGACCTTGGCGGATGGCGCGGCAGCGTTATCGGAGTTTGTGGGTGTGAAGCGGCGTATGGAATTGCGTGGTGAAGTGGGCGGGGTGCGGGTTTACGACGATTTTGCCCATCACCCCACGGCCATTGCCACCACGCTGGATGGGCTGCGGCGCAAGGTGGGTAACGGCAAAATACTCGCCATTATCGAGCCCCGCTCCAATACCATGCGCCTGGGGAGCCACAAGGCCGCGTTGGCGGGCAGCACCGGGTGCGCTGATGAGGTAATCTGGTATCAGCCGCCGGGCTTGAACTGGTCGCTGGATTCGGTGCTGAGTGAGGCGCCGGTGCCGGCAACGGTGACAGAATCGCTGGATGATATTATTGCCAAGGTAGCAAGTCACAAAGGCGAGCCACTGAGCGTGGTGGTGATGAGCAACGGCGGTTTTGGTGGCATTCACCAGAAGCTGCTGGATGCGTTGGCTGAGTAACAGCGGCAAGCTTCAATCTGCTCAAATGATAGCAGTAAGCGTCTTGAGGCGTCTGTGCTCGCGCTTTTGTCCTGAGAGCCGGGAGAAATCGCAAAACGTATTTATTTTGTCCGTGTTGAGGTTTGAGACGTGTCGCTCGTTTCGAGCATTTAGGAGGTTGTCATGTTCTGGTCGGTACTCTGGGCATCGGTGCATTACCTAAGCATTCTGATGCTCTTTGCTTGCTTGTATGGCGAGTTGTTGCTGTGGCGAACCGGCATCAATGAGCGCAATATTCGCACGCTCTTATGGCTGGATATTGGTTATGGCCTGTCGGCGCTAACGGTATTGATCAGTGGCCTGGCCCGGGCGGGCTGGACGGAAAAAGGCTGGGACTTTTATCTCACTAACCCTTGGTTTCATGGCAAGGTGACGCTCTTCGTGTTGATCGTCTTGTTGAGCTTGTATCCCACCAAGGTGCTGCTGGGTTGGCGAAAAACAGTTAAAGCAGGCCATGTCCCTGTGATTGATGACAAGCTGCAACGCAACCTGCGTGGCGTGCTGGTGGCAGAAATTCATTTGGTTATATTGATGCCGATTCTGGCAGTGATGATGGCCAGAGGTGTCGGGATGGGCTTATGACACATCGGGTGACGTTGGCTTTTACCGGTGCCTCCGGAGCACCTTACGGGTTACGTTTGCTGCAGTGTTTGCTGGAGGCGGACTGTGAGGTGTTCGTTCTACTTTCCAAGGCTGCGCGAGTGGTCATTGGCACTGAGACGGCCTTGAAACTGCCTGCGGGAACTGGCAAGGCCGAGCAGGCGTTGCGCGATTGGGTAAAGACAGAAAAGGGGCGGCTGGTCGTTTGTGGGTTGGAACAATGGACTGCACCGGTGGCTTCCGGCAGCGGTGCTCCCGCAGCCATGGTGGTTTGCCCTTGCTCTACGGGGACCTTGTCAGCCATTGCGATGGGGGCCAGTGATAATCTGATAGAACGGGCTGCGGATGTGGCCATCAAGGAAGGCCGAAAATTGATTCTGGTGCCCCGGGAATCGCCTTTCTCGGCGATCCACCTGGAGAACATGCTTAAACTTTCCCGCCTTGGCGTCACCATCATGCCTGCCGCGCCCGGGTTTTATCATCAACCACAAAGCGTGGATGATCTGGTGGACTTTATGGTTGCCCGGTTACTGGATCACCTTGGAGTGGAACAAGCCTTAGTGAAGCGCTGGGGGGAGTGAGTTGAACGTTTAACCGCGCGTCAGGCGTTAATGTTTCAATTGATGGTGGCTGCTGTCGCGGTTCAACTTTAGCGCTTACTGCACTAGGAGGTGGCCAACCAGCCCCAGCGCAAAACCGGCCACAGCCCCTTGAGCTGGCATCCAGTGTTTTTCCAGTGGCACTTGCGGTGCGATATCCTGGAAGGTCAGATAGAGAATGCCACCGCTGGCAAACAGCATGATACCGCCGAGAATAAAGGGTTGATTCACCAGGATCTCAAAGCCGAGCCAGGCACTTAATGGGCCCAGCAGGGCCATGCAAGCGAAAGCCAGCACGATGCGGCTTTTAGACAGTGTGTTGCCCTTGCTATTGTAGATTTCCCGATAGGCATTGAACCCTTCCGGCATGTTTTGCATGCCAATCAGGAACGCCAGCAGGTAAGCCTGGCTGCCGCCACTGGCCAGCGCCGCCCCTAGAGCGATGGCTTCCGGGACAAAATCCAGCAACATGGCTAACAATTGTGACAGAGCGCCACCGCGTTTCGCCAAGGCCCGGTCAATAAACATGAAGACCAGTCCGCCACTGGCGAACAATACTGTGGCGGAGAAAGCACTATGGTGTTTGACCGCTTCTGGAACCAGCACTAATGCCACGGCCGCTAATAGGGCGCCGCCGCCAAAAGCGATAACGCCGTGGCGCACTTCCTGCTCAAGCCAGCTTTTGGCGATATGTTCCTGCACGCCAATGAGAGCCCCCGCCGCCATGCTGAGACCTGCTGCTAGGCTTAATAACAGTGCCAAAGTTAATGCGCTCACAGGCGTTTCCTTCAAAAGAGAGAGCAGGCAAACCCGCCCCGGCGGGCGGGTAATGGCGTGCCAGACAGCGTGATTGTTTAATCAAGCATTCAACAGTAAAGACAGATGCGCAGGGGATCAACTTGAGACGGAAGAAGAGATCGCCGCTGAGGTAATGGCGCGTCAGCCATTGCTCAGATCGTAATTCACCGGTGCAATAACGTGTACAGGTATGCTGCTGCTCCCCAGCTCTTTGGGGGGGGCGTCGAAGCGTAACCTTGAAACGAGCTCTTTGGTGGCGCGGTCTAGAATGCGACTGCCGGAACTTTCCGTAATCTTTACCTGTTCTGCGCGCCCAGACGCATTGATGACAAAAGACACCTTAACGGTCCCTTGTTGGCGGCGCATTTTAGCCCGGTGCGGATACTGCTTGTTGTAATCGATGGTGTCGCGCACTTTTGCCAGGTATTTGTTGAGCGCATTTTCCGTATCACCGGATTGATGCACTCCTTCCCCCGGGGCGCCCGCCATGCCTTTGGCGCCTTGAGTCAGGGGCTGTGCCGAGGCTTCTTCGTGGGTGTCTTCATTCTCGGTTTTCGTGGCCGCAGTTTCTGCTACCTGAGGTTCCGGGGCTGGCTCTGGCTTGGGTTCCGGTTTCGGTTTTGCGACCGGTTTGGGCGTAGGCTTGGGTTTTGGTTTTGGTTTGACTCTCGGTTGCGGGGCGGGCTGGGCCTTTGGCGGTATCGATTTCGGCGCAGCCTTTGGGGCTGGTGGAGCAGACAGGTTAATGGCAATTTCACTAACGCCCGGTTTTGCGGGGCGGCCACCGGCAAGCGTCATGGCGCCAACGGTAACCAGCACGCTGACGTGAATTAGAATGGAGACGATCCAAGCGGTGAGATTACGGGGTTTCATGGTGCCACCTTGCTGGCGCTTTCTGCTGCTGCGTCACTCTGCGTCACCAGCCGAACCTGTTCCACACCCATGCCTTGCAGGGTTTCCAAACGCCTGCGCAAGGCTTGCATGGTTACGCCTGCGTCGGCCAGCAGGCGGACTTCTGCATCTTCTGGCTTGTCGCCAAGTCGTGCCTGCAATGCCGCGTCGCTTAGCGGTTCGGCGCTGTCTTCAGCAAACCATTGCCCATCGTTCTGTATCACCAGTAGCAACTTATCCCGGGCTTCTTCGCCGTTTGCGGTCTGGCTCATCGGTGCTTCCACCGCCACGGTAGGGCGTTTGGCCAGTTGTCCGGCTAACATGAAGAAGATCAACAGCAGGAAGACCACATTGATCAGCGGCAGTACCGGCTCCAGTGGCGGTCTGCGTGATGAGGTTTCCATGATCATCATGGCAACAGCTCCAGTTGAACATCGCGAACGCCGGCGGCCTTCATGGCGTCTACAGCCGTCAGTGCCTGTTGCAGAGTGGCCTCTGGATTCACTGTGACCCATACCTTGGTCTTGCTGGTATCCAGCCGGTCTGCAACCGCGGCCGGGGTAAAGCTGACATCATTAAGAGTCAGCATACCGTTGGCCTGCACGTTGATTATCAACCATTGTTCATCCGGTTGCTCGGTGCTGTCTGCGGGTTGCACGTTAACGGGCAGGTCATGGTACTGTCCGAAACGGGTGGCGAGCATGAAGAACACCAGCAGGATGAACACCACATCAATTAGTGGTGTCAGGCTGATAAAGGGCGTGCGATGACGCTCAGGTTCAATATGCATGCGACACCGACGGGTCGCGTTCCTCTTCCAGAGGCTCGGGAGCCGTGTGGTTGTTGCGCAACACTTTCAAACGCGACAGTCGATCCTGCATTTTCTCGCGGCATTGTTCGATGCTGCGATCGGCCCAGTGGAATGCAGCCAAGGTTGGGATTGCCACGGTGAGGCCGGCGGCGGTGGTCAGCAGGGCTTCCCAGATACCCCCGGACAGAATGGAGGGGTCCACCTGTGAGCCGGCCATCTCCAGGGCTTGGAAGGCGCCAATCATGCCGAATACGGTGCCCAGAAGGCCTAGCAGCGGAGCAATGGCGCTAATCACTTCCAGCACACGCAAGCCGCCGCGTAACTCATCCAGGCCGCTGCGGGCCAAGCGTAGGCTTTCTTCCTGCCAAGCAGCCTCATCCAGGTTACGGTTTTCCCAGCACTGCCAGAGCACTCGGTCGATGGGACTGGTTAATTTGCCGGGTTTGCTGGTCGGTTTGCCTTGGCGTATTGCGCTAAGCAACTGGTCTGCCTGGCGACTATTGCCAGGGCGAATGCGGGCGAACTGCAAGATCTTGGAGATGAACGTTGCCAAGGCAATCACAGAGAGCAGGGCCAGAACCCACATAGTGGCGCCGCCACTAATAAACCATTCCGGTAACTGTAGGGAAATCTGGGGCATGGAAAACTCCAGCTATGGGCAAATAGTTAGGTGCCCGGTATTGGGTAAAACAGGCCCTTGCATGTTGCCACGTAATAATGACCGCGTTGATAACGCAAGGTTACGGGGCGGTGTGGCAATGACTCAACGCCAAGGGTTGAATAGGGCTCGAAATACTATGGTGTTTAGGCACTTAATGCAAGTCATTCCTATTTGGGATGCATTCACAGATAGCGGTAAAATGCCGCACCTAAAAGGGTTATGGCGGCATCCGGAGGGGACGATGAATAACGGTTACAAGTTTGTGCCATAGTGCGAGGCCCGTATAGCGCGGCGGCAGGGTGACATATGGAAAAGGCGCCGAAGCGCCTTTTTTTGTGCTGATAATAAAAAATTATTTGCTGAGCAAACGGTAATTCAGGTTTGAGTCGATTCTGTATCCGGATTGATTCAGTTGTTCGATGGCATTAACTGCATCTTTTAGATATTTACGTTGCGATTCGTCTTGTTCAGGGTTGATGGTATAGACATCTTCTTGGGTCACACCTTCCCGATATTTTTGCGACGTCCAGTCACCCCGTTCCACGGTATTTAGCTTCACAGTGGAGCCGCTCATATATTCTTCACGCAGCTCGAAGCGAGTGGGATTGTTGTATTGGTCACGGTACAGGGTCAGAGTGGTACGAATACCGGAGCAATCTCCGCAGGGAAGCATCCCGTTATACACGTCCTTCTGTGCAGTGGGGTTGATCGGGGTTTCGGGTTGGCTCTGGCAGCCGGCGAAGGCGACGGTACAGCCCAGTACGGCGGCGGCGAAGTACTTTTTCATGGCATCACTCCCTTGCAGGTTTTCCTTCTAGTTAGGGCTTAGAGTACACCTTTGCTGCTTGGTTCGTTGCTTTAACAATATTTTGCATATCGGGACTGAGCCAATCTCAGATGAGGAGTCATCATAGGCATTTGATCGCCACTAGGTGGCGTTGCGTCTCGTTTAAGTAGGAAACGAGCTTGTCGGCCCCGCCATAGTTAAATCAGCAGCAAATAAAAAACAGAATTATCAGGGCTGCCATACTGCTATTTTTGCTGAGGCCAGTGCGGTTGCGAGGCCCCTTTGCCGCATTGCATACAATACCGGCTGGCACTCAGTTAGCGATGCTTGTGGTCGATTAGTTCATCGGAGTCAGTGGGCCGGCGCGTTCCACGGCTTTTTGATAAGCCGGGCGTGCTTCCATCTGTGCTACAAAGCGTTTGATCGCTGTCAGTTTGCTCAAGTCGGCGCGGGCTGAAGCAGCCTGCAACGGAAAACTCATCAGGATATCGGCCCCAGTCGGCGTATCACCGGCAAACCAAGTGTGCGTTGCCAAGTGCTGTTCGATCATAGCTAGATTATTTTTCAGCTGCGGGTCGAGCATGGTGCCGATGACCTTGCCGCTGATTTTTTTGGCGATGGGCTTGGCGAAGAAGGGCATTGGCGCTTTGCCAACGTGGCGGAAAATGAGCTTCATGACGAGCAGTGGCATTAGGGAGCCCTCGGCGTAGTGAAGCCAGTAGCGGTAGTTCAGCCACTGATCTTGGTCCGGTTCGGGTTGCCACTGACGGCTGCCATAACGCTGCACCAGGTATTCGATTATCGTTCCGGATTCAGCAATGACAGTGTCACCGTCAGTAATGACGGGTGACTTGCCTAGCGGGTGAACTTCGCGCAGGGCCGCCGGGGCCAGCATGGTTTTTGGGTCGCGGGCGTAGTGTTTTATTTCATATTCCAAGCCGAGCTCTTCAAGCAACCAGATGATCCGCAGGGAACGGGAATTTTCTAGGTGGTGCACAGTAATCATAAAAGGCTCTCTGCCAAGTCTTCGCGCTAGGGGTGGGGGCACACAAGAATCAATGTGCTGCGAGCATAGCAGAGAAATTGCTGTGACCACGACAAGGCCTGATCACAGCGGAAGGTGGAGCGGACAACGGCTTATTGCTTGGCGGTGCTGATGCTTTCAGGCCGCGTGGACAGGTGGACCTGCTCAATGAACGCATCGAGCACGGGTTCAGTTTGCCACGCGCGGGGGCTGTTCACCATGGCCACCACTGCCCAGGTAGTGTTGTCTTCATCGCGGGTGAATCCTGCGATAGAGCGCACATTACGCAGAGAGCCGGTTTTGATGTGGCCCATGCCGGCCATGTCAGCGTTCCCCAGCCTGCGACGCATGGTGCCATCCATGGCCACCAATGGCAGGGAGGCAATTAGTTCTGCGGCAAAACGGCTTTCCCAGGCCTGCTGCAGTAGCAGGGCCATTTGTCGGGCGGTGATGCGTTCAATGCGTGACAAGCCGGCCCCGTTTTCAAAGACCATACTCTGGCTGTCGATACCTTTACGGGCTAGCCAAGTACGAATTTCACGCTCTGCGGCGGCAAGATCGTCTTTATCGTCGGGCTGCCGGTGCTTGGCGCCCAACGTCAGGAAGACTTGCCGCACCATCACATTGTTACTCCACTTATTAATATCGCGGACCATGGTGACCAAATCACGCGATGAGGTGGTGACGAGTAATTCTGTGTCTGCTCGAGGGCGCAGGCCTTCGCGGATGGTTCCTGAAAGGGTGCCGCCAAGTTGTTGCCACAGGCTAGAGAGCAGGGCACCGGTATAGGCGGGCTGGCTTAACAGAGACAGGTAACTGCTGGTGCTACACCCTATGGGCAGCACGCCGGTGACCGTGATGGTTATTGAGCCGTCATCACGGGTGGTAGGTTCATAATCAAATTGATAGCGGCGAGGGCAATGTCCGTACTCGCGCAGTACCAGTTGGTTGTTAATTTGGATGCCACTGAGGTTCGGTTCGGTCCAGGTATGAATGCCCCGGTTGTCTGCTCGGGCCCGGATGCGCAACACATTCAAGTTGGTGAGCAAGCCGTTGGGTTCTACCAAGAAGGGTGCGTTGGGGTTATCACCGTCATCATTAAAGGCGGTGATGCCATTGGGCACGTTAAAGACGCTGCCATCCAGAATCAGGTCGCCGGTGATATGGGTGATGCCCATGGCGCGCAATTCCCGCAGCAGCAGCCATAACCGCTCTTCGGTGAGTTTAGGATCGCCGCTGCCAACAAAATACAGGTTGCCATTGAGGGTTTCCCCCTCAATCGTGCCGTCGGTGTACAGGCGAGTGTGCCATTGAAACGTGGGGCCCAGTAATTCTAGCGCTGCGTAGGTGGTAATGACCTTCATGATGGAGCCAGGGTTTAGGGGCAAATCCGCATTCATGAAACGGGCTTTTCCGGGGCCATCCAGGGGGATGGACGCTACTGCCAAATCGGTTTGCGAAAGCTCCAGGTTTTCTGCGACTTCCAATACGGGGGCCATAATCGGCGCTGGAATGTCTGCTTGGGTGGAGCTGGCGAGCAAGGTGCCGAGCACGAAAAAAATGCCGCAAAAAGGCGAAATGAAAAACATCTTGGGCTGTCTGCGGATTGCACTTTTCGGCATCACAAAGGGACCTTCAAAATCGTAACGGCAACAACCGCTAGGGCGAAGCGGCCTGAATAGAGCGCTAGCGTAATGCAAAGGCGGAGCCGGGTCAGTGGGCCACCCGTGTGGAAATGTAAATTTAAGCGACCGTGCCAGTAAGCACGGCCTTTGGATCAGGGTTTATAGAGGCCCACATCCACGCCTTGATGCTGCAAATCAGCATGGTAGGAGCTGCGGACCATGGGGCCGGAGGCAACCGAGGTGAAGCCCAGCTCGTTAGCTACGCGAGCATACTCACGGAACTCATCCGGGTGTACGAAACGCTCCACTGGCGCGTGGTGCTTGCTGGGCTGCAGATACTGGCCGATGGTGATCATGTCCACGTCATGGGCTCTGAGGTCTTTGAGGGTATTGATGACCTGTTCGAACGTCTCGCCCAATCCCACCATGATACCACTCTTGGTGCTCACATCCGGGCGCAGAGCCTTGTAGCGTTTAAGCAGATCCAGGGAGTGCTGGTAACGGGCGCCGGGGCGGATGTGCTTATATAGGTCCGGAACGGTTTCAATATTGTGGTTAAACACGTCTGGCGCGGTCTCACCGAGAATCTCCACAGCGGTGTCCAGGCAAGGCCGAAAGTCTGGTGTGAGAATTTCGATGCGCGTATCCGGGGTGCGGGCCCGCACCTGACGGATGCATTCAGCAAAGTGTTCGGCGCCACCGTCGGCCAGATCGTCCCGGTCCACGGAGGTGATTACTACGTAATTCAGGGCCAGATTTTCCACCGACTCTGCCAAGTGTAACGGTTCTTGCGCATCCAGTGCATTGGGCCGGCCGAAGCCCACATCGCAGAAAGCACAGCGACGGGTACAGATGTCGCCCATGATCATGAAGGTGGCCGTGCCGCCGCCGAAACATTCCGGCAAGTTGGGGCAGGCCGCCTCTTCGCAGACGGTGTGCAGTTTCTGTTTGCGTAGCAGGGACTTAATGCGTTGAATTTCGCCATTGGCGGGAACGCGTACACGAATCCAGTCCGGCTTGCGCTGGTAGCCGGATTCTTCATTAACCATGGGGATGGTGCGTACCTTGTCGGCGCCGCGTAGTTTGTCACCGATTTGCACTTTGCGTTTGGCTTGGGCCTGTTCGCTCATGGGGTTTCCATTGCCGTCGAGTGCTGCCGGAAGGGTGGGGCAGGCATCTGTGTCTGTGGTTACAGCCGCTCTGGCTGTGGGGTCAGAGCACTGTCAGGATCGCCGCCAGTGGTGACATTCTCATGGGGGGCATTGTACCAGTCCGGAAGGGCCGTTGTCCGGGGCGTTAGCCCAAGACGTTTGGCTAAAACGGATACCAGCTGTTGTTCCATGCTGTGGCGGTCAAGATCCACCCCTTGAGCTTTCAGTGTGGTCATGGGTTGATCCACGTGCCCGCAGGGGTTAATGCGATGCCAGGGAGAAAGGTCCATATCCCGGTTGATGGCTAGCCCGTGGTAGGTGGCGCCACGGCGGATACGCAGACCCAGGGACGCGATCTTTGCGCCTTGTACATAGACCCCGGGTGCGTCATCTCGATTAACGGCGGTAATGCCCAGACTTGCAAGAAAGTCGATGATGCCTTGTTCAATGGCGGAGACCAGCCCGCGGCTACCCAGTCCTAGCCGTTTGATGTCCAGCATCAGGTAGACCACTGTCTGGCCGGGGCCGTGATAAGTCACTTGCCCGCCACGGTCGCTGTTTACTACTGGAATCTCACCGGCATTGAGCACATGTTCGGGCTTGCCGGCCTGGCCTAGCGTGAAGATGGGGGGGTGTTCGAGTACCCAGAACTCGTCGTCCTGCTGCGCGTGACGGTGGTCGGTGAGATCGCGCATGGCGTGCCAGCATGAGGAGTAATCGACTTGTGGGAAATAGCGAATCAGTGCGTCCATGGGGGAAGTATACGGCCAGCTATGCACTACAGGCTAGCCGCTACACGCGATGCGCATTGGATAGGCAAGAATCAACATCCGTTGATGTAAGTATTTTCTACAGGGCCGCTGTTGAGGTTCCCTGAAATGAAGCAGGGCTCCCTTTGTTTAAATCATACGATCACGAGCGCGCGGGTTAACAAGATCGAGATTTAATTGCTGAACTCTGATGCCGAATTCAATGCGGCTATCATCGGTGACATTAATCGTCTGGAAGGCGTCGAAATGCACTGGGGCACGGTGTTGGGCTGCCAGAACAGGTAATGGCGAGAAACGTGGGCCAGTGCACTGTCCAGGTGAGAGACACTGGCGCTTAAAGCCGCTGCCGTGTACTCGTGTACTAAAGAGTCACTTTCACATGGGGAGAATCACTGAGTGCCTGGTAGATGGCCTCTACCTGTTCCCGGTTGCGCATGGTGACCTTCGCAGTGAAAGAAATGAAGGTGCCTTTGCTGCTGGGTTTGCTGTTCAGGTGTTTGTCTGCGTCAAAATCCTCAAGATGGGTGTTGAGAATCTCGATAAGCGCGGCTTCAAGGGGGGAGTCGATGGCCCCCATGACTTTTAGCTGCATGTCATGGGGGAATTCCCACAAATGTTCCTGAATGGCCATGGGCGGCTCCTGTCAGTCGTGCGCGTTTGGGGCATCAAGCCCGCAAAGTCGACGTTTATGCTGGACGTAGTGATGCGCAAGGGCTTTCCATAATGGCCCCGGCGTTCCACTCCCTATTATAGCGTTGTTGAGCTGAGTGACGGGCACCACTTCCTTGGTCGAACTGGTGATCCAGATTTCATCTGCCTGGCGTAACTGCATTTCAGTGATTTCACGCTCTTCTAGTGCGAGACCGTGCTGGTGGCACAGCTCTACCACCAGATCCCGGGTAATGCCGCCAAGAATGGCATGGCTTTTGGGGGGAGTCGCAATGGTGCCGGCCTTGACGATGAAGACATTGCTGGCCGAGCCTTCGGTAACAAAGCCGTCGCGTAGCAAAATGGCTTCGGTGGCCCCGGCGGCCACGGCTTGCTGGCGAAGCAGGCTGTTGGGCAGCAAGGAGACGGACTTAATATCGCAACGGGCCCAGCGGATATCATCCAGGGTGATTGCGCGAGCGCCAACGGCGGTTTCTGGGCTGTCGGCGTCGGGGATCGCGATCGGGCTGGTCATCATGAATACCGTGGGCGTGACCGCAGGTGAAGGGAATGCGTGGTCGCGTTTTTCGGCGGCCCCACGGGTTATTTGCAGGTAAACCGACAGGTTGCCAGCACCATTGGCGTGCAGTAACTCATCGCATAGTGCACGCCACTGCGCGCGGCTGTGTGGGTTGCTGATTTCGACTTCGGTAAGGGAGCGTTCCAGGCGGGCCAGATGTTCTTCGAAGCGAAACAATACGCCATTATAAGCCGGGATTACTTCGTAAATGCCGTCGGCAAATAGAAACCCCCGATCCATCGGCGATATTTGTGCGTCCGCTGGCGCCATGAAGGCGCCATTGAGGTAAACCTGGGTCATGGTATGGGGCCCGCGTGAACCGTGTTACGTGCTTGCGTTTCTAGAACAAGCCTTTGAAGAACAATAACAGATGGTGCCAGAGCTTGGTAAAGAGGCCTGCTTCCTCCACTAGCTCCAGTGCCACTATCGGTTTTTTGATCAGCACGTCATTGTTCAGCCGTACGGTCAGGGTGCCGTATTGCTGGCCTTCCAGGATCGGTGCCTTAAGCTGCGGGGTGACACTGATTTCCGCTTTCAGGTTTTCATGGCTCTCGCGGGGGATGGTAAGTACCAAGTCTTCAGCCAGACCCAGACGCAGTTTATCCTGCTCACCCATCCATACATCGACGGTATCCAGTACGTCTCCGGCGCTGTAGGCCTTGTACGTTTCGTAGAATCGGAAGCCGTAGGTTAACAACTTCTGGGATTCACGGGCACGGGCGCCTTCGGAGGCGGTACCCATAACCACGGCAATCAGCCGCATATCATCTTTCTTGGCCGAGGATACTAGGCAGTAACCTGCTTCCTCGGTATGGCCAGTCTTGAGGCCATCTACCGTTGGGTCACGCCACAGCAGCAAGTTGCGGTTTTGTTGGGTGATGCCGTTGTAGGTGAATTCCTTTTTGGCATACAGGTCGTAGTGATCGGGAAAATCACGCACGATTGCCCGGGCCAGAATGGCCATGTCTTTGGCGGTAGTAAAATGGTTCTCTGCCGGCCAGCCGGTGGCATTCATAAAGCGGCTGCTATTCATGCCAAGACGGTTGGCGTGCTGATTCATCAGGTCGGCAAAGGCATCTTCGGAACCGGCAATATACTCGGCCATGGCCACGCTGGCGTCGTTACCGGACTGGATAATGATACCTCGCAGCAAGTCTCCCACCGGAACACGGGTCCCTTCGCGTACGAACATGCGTGAGCCGCCCATTTTCCAGGCCTGGACGCTGATTGGTGCCATATCCGTTTCCGAGATATTGCCTTTCTGCAGTTCTTCTTCGGCTATGTAGGCCGTCATCATCTTGGTCAGGCTGGCCGGGGGCAGGCGCTGCTCAGCATTATGCTCGACGATAATCTGCCCGCTGGCCGCATCCATTAGCAGGTAGCCTTTGGCTTCGATTTGTGGCGCCCGGGGGACCATTTGCGCTTGGACTTGTAGGGAAAGAGCGGTGCCGATCAAGGCAAAGAAAGCAAAAAAGGTAAAGCGGAAACACTGGGGACGCATGGGTATCCTGCCTGTTAGTTGTTCTCGGATGATTCAATTCTCGAAGGGTTCAGGGAATCAGTAATGCGCCGGTCGTGTCGTGTAGCGCCACCAGCGGAAGAGCCCGGAGGAGGGTGTGACACGGAAAAGGCAAAAAATTTCCATAAAGACCATCAAGTTGCGTTATGCCATCACTAACAAGTGTTGAAAAGCCAGAGTATGCAAGGGGCTTTCAACAGCCTTATAGCTGGTTGCATTCTAGAGGACTGGCGAGGGCCTGTTAACCGGAGAAACGGCTGATCCGGGCGTTTTCAGGGGCTGACGGGCATGGGGCGGTCGAAACCCGCATCGACAACCGTTTGCCGTGCCTGCTGGCGCTGCAGGTCGTTTTGATAAGGGCCAATCCAGACCCGGAAGAGATGCCCGTCCGAGTGCTGGATCCGGGTATCGACGCCCAGTTGGTTGACCAGTTTTTGTTGTAGTCGTTGAGCGCTGGTACGGTCCGAGAAGGCGCCTGCCTGCAGAAACAGGCTTGCGTTTTTGTCGGTTTCTTTCGCCGTGTCCGTTCGAGCCCCGGCGGTGTTCTGCGCTTGTGAAGGCGGCGGGCTATCCAGGGCGGCGCGTACGGTAGTGGAGGCTGTGCTGCTGGCCCCCTGAGGTTGCTGTTGACCGCTGATGGCTTCGACCCGCACATGCCCGGTGCCGGACTGCTCAATGCCCAACCGCACTGCGGCTGCCCAAGAGAGATCAATGATGCGATCTTCGTGGAACGGGCCTCGATCGTTTACCCGTACTACCAGGCTCTTGCCATTATCCAGATTGGTAACCCGGGCATAAGTGGGCAGTGGCAGGCTACGGTGGGCGGCAGTGAACTGATACATATCGAAAGGTTCGCCGCTGGAGGTGCGATGGCCGTGAAACTTCTGGCCATACCAAGAGGCGCTCCCTTCTGCCACGTAACCATCAGGTTGGGGTAACACCTGATAGGTCTTGCCCCACACGCTGTAGGATTGCGGATTGCCATAGCGGCTGCGCGGTTCATTTTTGGGGACCGGTTCCGGCAGCTGTGAGATATCCCTGCGATCTTCAGGGCCAGTGTCCTGATGCAGGCTGTAACGGTCGGAGCCGGGTGCTCCACCGTTGCCGGCAGCAGGGCCACCATTGCCACCACTGGGTCCTGGCGTTGTGGCACAGGCGCCGAGAAAGGCAGAGGCCATCACGGCACAAGCCAGACGGTTCATCGATTATCCTCCAGTGCCGCAGCCAGCTGTCGTGAGAGTTGTAGCACGGCCATGGCGTACAGGCGACTGTGATTGTAGCGGGTGATCACGTAGAAATTATCGGTAGCCAGCCAGAATTCCGCGCCCTCGGCGCCGGTCAGGTCGAGCAGAGCGACACGGGTGCTGGCGGGCAGGTCAAAGCAGTATTCACTGACCAGCCGATCGTCGTTGCAGCTAAGTGCGGTGACGCCGGCATTGTTGGCTTGTGTCAAAGTAAACGATGGCTTGTAACCTTTTTTGGCGAGCGATACGTAACCGGTGCCATCCAAATGTGCTCTAGCAGCCACGGGCAAGCCGGGTTGCCAGTTGTGTTCGCTGAAATAGTTGGCCACAGAGCCAATGGCATCCACCGGATTATTGACCAGATCGGTAACGCCGTCGTTGTCAAAATCCACCGCATAGGCCTGGTAACTGGTGGGAATAAACTGCCCATAGCCCATGGCGCCCGCGTAGGAGCCGGTGATGGTTTCGGCATCGATATGGGCATGGTGTTCCAGTTCAAACAGCGCTTTGAGCTGTTTGCGGAAAAAGCTCCCGCGGGGGGGATAGTCATAACCCAGGGTGGCTAGCGCATCGACCACGCGGTAGCTACCCATATGATCACCGTAGCGGGTTTCCACGCCGATGATAGCGAGAATAATTTCACGCGGCACCCCGTAGGTTTGTTCGGCTCGGCTTAAGGTGCCCGCGTGGGTGTTGGCGAACTCAACCGCTTTTTGGACCCGGCTCTCCTGCAGGAAGATTTTCTGATAAGTGGCCCAGGTATGGGTTTTTTCCGCAGGGCGAGCGATGGACTTGAGAATCTTCGGTTGGCATTGCGCGCCTCCCAGGACGTCTCGCAAACGCGCTTCATCCTGGTCCTGAGAAACCAGTTCGGCAATCAGGGATTTAACCTGTTCGCGCTGCAGATAATCGTTGTTTTCCGGGCAGGTGTATTCGGCCAGAGCCGGCAGGGAGGTGAAGGTCAGTGCTGCGCCCGCAAGGGCTGAATAGGCCGTGCTGGAGCGGAAAGTGCCTAGGATGCCGGAATAGAAGCGACGCAAAGGGGTGTCTCCTGTTTTCATTATTTCTGTGGACTGCGTTGTTGGAAGCAGGCCGCTGTAAAGGCGGCCTGCCACGCATTTAGTAACTCATCAGGCGGCGGTGAGTGTGAACTGACATCAAAATCCCGAAACTGGCCAATAGCGTGACAACGGAGGTGCCGCCATAGCTGATCAGAGGCAAAGGGACGCCTACGACAGGTAAGAGTCCTGAAACCATGCCAATGTTCACGAAAACATAAATAAAAAATGTCATCACCAAACTGGCAGCCAGTAGCCGGGCAAAGGTGTCTTGGGCGTGCCAGCTGATAAAGAAACCGCGACCTACGATGACCAAGTACATCATCAGTAAAATGCTGACGCCAACCAAGCCGAATTCTTCACTGAGTACCGCGAGAATAAAGTCCGTGGAGGATTCCGGCAGGAAGTCCAACCGTGACTGGGTGCCGTCGAGCCAGCCCTTGCCGTTCACTCCCCCGGAACCGATGGCGGTTTTCGACTGGATGATATTCCAGCCAGTGCCGCGGGGGTCCGCCTCCGGGTTGAGGAAGGTGTCTACCCGGTTGCGTTGGTAATCGTGCATCACGAAGAAGTACATCAACGGTGCGGCGGTGATCACAATCATCACGGCCACGGTGATCAGTCGCCAGGACAGCCCTGCCATAAACATTACCACCAGCCCGCTTGCGGCGATCAAAATAGCCGTGCCCAGGTCCGGTTGCAGGCCGATCAACATGGCTGGGACGCTCAGCAATAACAGGGCAGCAATCACGTCGGGGAGCCGGGGTGGCAGCGTGCGCTCACTAAAATACCAAGCGACCATGGCAGGCACTGCCAGTTTCATTACCTCCGCCGGCTGAAAGCGGCCCGCACCGGGAATGGATAACCAGCGCTGAGCCCCTTTGGCTTCGGTGCCGATAAATAACACCATTATTAACAGCACCAGGCCGATGGAGTAAATCACTGGCGCCCAGAAACGGTAACTTCGCGGTGGGATCTGGGCCAGCAGGAACAACGCGGCAAGGCCGGCACCAAAGCGGACACATTGGCGCACGACCAGATCCATGCTTTCGCCGCCGGCGCTATAAAGAACGGCGAGGCCAGAGAACATGAGCAACAGTAGGCCCACCAATAGTGGAGGGTCCAGGTGCAAGCGTACCGCCAGCCCGGGAGACAGGCTGGTGCCGGTTTGGCCTGGCATTTGGCGGATAAATTCGCGCTGGCTCATGGACGGCCCTTGTTATCGGCGTTGGCGTTAGATGGTGGCTTGGCGGGAGTATCGGCAAATACCGGTGGGACTTCCAATTCGCTCTGTTCATTCAGTAGCCAAGCGTCCATGACTTCGCGGGCCACCGGCCCGGCGGTTGAACCACCGTGGCGGCCATTTTCCACCAGTACCGCCACCGCAATCGCTGGTTTGTCGGCGGGGGCAAAGGATACCAGCAGGGCGTGGTCCAGTAGTCGTTCCGTCAATTCGTCTTCATTATAAGTTTCGTCCTGGCCTACCGAGAAAACCTGGGCAGTACCGGATTTGGCAGCGATGTCATATTTGGCTTTCATGGCCATGGCCCGCGCCGTGCCGCCGAGCTGGGTTACACCGACCATGGCGTCGGTCATCTTTGCCCAGTTGCTCTGATCATTAAGCACAATGTCGGTTCGCTCTACTGGTTTGTGGTCACCGGCGAGCGTGGGGATCACCTGTTTGCCCTGGCTGGCTATGATCGCCGTGGCATTGGCCAGTTGCAACGGCGTAGCAAGCACAAAGCCTTGGCCGATGCTGGCGTTGATAGTGTCGCCGTGGAACCAGGGGCGGCCGCGCGCTGCCTTTTTCCACTGCTTGGAGGGCATGATGCCGCTGGATTCATTGTGCAGGTCGATACCGGTAGGCTGGCCCAGGGAAAACTGGGTCATGTAACGGTGTAGACGTTCAATACCCAGCTTAAAGCCCATGTCGTAAAAATACGTGTCGCAGGACTGCACCACAGCGTCGCGCAGATTGACGCGGCCATGGCCCCAGCGTTTCCAATCCCGGTAGCGGTGGGGGTCGTTTTCCAGTTGATAGTAGCCAGGGTCGAAAATCGTTCGTTCCCAGTTGGTCACCCCGGCATCAAGGCCGGCGAGACCATACATGGGCTTGATGGTGGAGCCTGGTGGGTAGCGCCCTTGCAGTGCCCGGTTGAACAGGGGGGTGTTGTGGTCGTTGCGGTAGGCGGAGTAATCCTTGTAAGAAATGCCGGTGACGAACAGGTTGGGGTCAAAGCCCGGGCGGCTCACGAATGCCAATACACTGCCATCGCGTGGGTCAATGGCGACCACCGCGCCCCGGCGTTCGCCCAGCGCGTCATAAGCGGCTTGTTGCACGCGCATGGAAAGGCGCAGGCGTAAGGGTTGGCCCGGTACCGGTGCTTGTTCTTCCAATACCCGCAGGATTCGTCCGCGAGCATTGGTTTCCACTTGGCGGTAGCCCACCTCACCGTGCAGGGTGTCTTCATAAAACCGCTCGATGCCGCTGCGCCCGTAAAAATGGGTGCCGGCGTAGTCGCGTTGCTGGTCCAGGGTCATGGCGTCCAGGTCTTGGACGTTAATCCGGTTTACGTAGCCCAAAACATGGGAAAATAGAATGCCATGGGGGTAGTGGCGAATCGGATCGGCGGAGATCCTGATGCCCGCCAGCCGGTGCTGGTTCACCACCAGCCGGGCAATTTCTTCTTCCGTGAGCCGGCCTCGCAATGGCACAGGTTCCCAGGGGCGGCGCGCGGTGCGGCGGCGTTTCTCGAAACGTTCTCGGTCTCCCTCATCCAACTCAATCAGCTCGCCCAGCTCGATGAGTAACTGGTCCAGCTCGCCTGCCTGCTCAATGATGATTTCCAACGAAAAGTCAGGGCGGTTATCGGCAAGAATTTCGCCATGACGATCGGTAATCAGTCCGCGCGGTGGGGCCACGGCCTGGGTCTGGACCCGGTTGTTGTCACTGAGGGTGGTGTAACGATTGTGTTCGATGACCTGTAACCAGACCATACGGCCAAGCAATACCCCGGTGAGCAGCAGCACCAGAAAAACACCCACGACAAGGCGAACGCTGAAAATACGTTGCTCGTGGTGATGATCTTTCAGCGTTAATGGTCGGCGCATGTTGGCGTCAGAGTCCAGGGTTACTTCTTAGGGCGAATAGAGGGACGCGTGATAGTAGCAAAATAACGCTGTGTCGGGGGGACACTCAAAGCCACAAGTGACAACGTGGTTAACGCTTTGTCCATTAGCATTGCTGGTGCTGTAGTTTGGGGCTTGGAGCTATTAACGGTGATAGGGGTGCCCGGTCAGTAGTGTCCAGCCCCGGTAGAGCTGCTCAGCCAACAATACCCGCACCAGTGGGTGGGGCAATGTCAGGTTGGACAGACTCCAGCGCTCATGGGCGCTGGCTGATAACTCGGGGCACAGGCCATCGGGCCCGCCCACCAGCAGCACTAAATCCTGGCCCACGTCTTTTAGCTCGCCCAGTTTACGGCTAAGGGCGTGAGTGTCCAGCGCCCGGCCGTTGACTTCCAGCGCCACGGTTTTGGCGCCCGGGCTTTTTTTCACAATTGTTTCCAGGCGCTTGCGTAGGGCGTCAGCTTCTGCCCGAATTTGACTGCCGGCGTCTCCCTTGCCGCGTTTAGGCATGGGAATCTCTTCCAGTGTTAAGCGCATATCCGGAGGCATACGCTTCTGGTATTCGTTAAAACCTTCGGTGACCCACGCTGGCATGCGGGTGCCGATGGCCAGCAGAACAAGGTGCATGGGCTAGTGGTCTTGCTGCTGTTCGCGGTCTGGGTGGTGCTGGGGGTTCTTCCACAGCCGTTCCAAATCGTAGAATTCACGGGTGGCGGGCAGCATCAGGTGAACAATGACGTCACCCAAATCCACCAAAATCCACTCGCCAGTATTTTCTCCTTCGGTGCCAATCGGCGGGTAGCCGGCGGTTTTGGCCGCATCAGACACGTTGTCGGCCAGCGCTTTCACGTGGCGGTTGGAGGTACCACTGGCGATAACCATGGTATCCGCGACACTGGTGATTTCACGTACATCCAGCGGGGTGATGTTTTGGGCTTTGACTTCTTCCAGGGCGTCGATGACCAGTTGCAGTAGCGGAGTGTCAGCGCTCATGGGGCCTCATGATTGGTTAAAAGGGGTATGTTCGGCCACATTATACAGGTCGTGGCGGTGAATATGCGTAATCACGGCGTCATCTAACGCCGGACAGTGCCCTTTTTTTGCGAGCGCCTGACGAATGGCGGTGGCAGAGACATCCAGAAATGGGCGTTTGAGCATTAGTCGTAAGCCGTAGGGTTGCTGTGCCAGGCCGTGGGCATCGGTTTCTGGAAACGCCTCTAAGACGGCATTATCTGCCAGCGGGCTGTTTGGGCGAGGTACCACTGCTAAGTGACACAGGTTGGTGTAATCACGCCATTGGTGCCACTGATGCAGGTTGGCAAAGCTGTCGGCGCCGATCATAAACACGAGCGGCCGGTCCGGGTGTTGTTTGCGAAAATGCTGCAGTGTGACCAGGCTGTAGCTGGGGCCGGGCTGTGCCAATTCCCAACCATCCGGGTGCAACTGTGGGTGGTCAGCACAGGCCAGCTCCAGCATACGCAAGCGCTGCTCACCATCGGCCAACGGTTGCGGCCGGTGAGGGGGAACCGCATTAGGGAGCAGGTGCACAGGGGCGTCATTGAGCACCTTAGATACAGCTCGGGCCGCACTGATGTGCGCCCGGTGAACCGGATCAAAGGTGCCGCCAAAGAGAACCAAAGGCCGGCCGCCGGACGCCGCATGTTGGACGTTATGCAAAGCACGCCTCCGTGTTTGGCGTTAGGTATCCGGCATCCTGCATCTGGCGTTTACAGCCGTATATGCCCATCACCCAACACCACCCATTTCTGGCTGGTCAGCCCTTCTAGACCCACTGGGCCGCGGGCATGGATTTTATCGGTGGAAATGCCGATCTCGGCACCCAGCCCGTATTCGAACCCGTCAGCAAAACGGGTGGAGGCATTCACCATCACTGAACTGGAGTCCACTTCGGTGAGAAACCTGCGAGCCAAGGTGTAGTTTTCGGTAATGATGGCTTCGGTATGGCCCGAACTATAGCGGTTGATATGTTCGATGGCGTCATCAATACCGTCAACGATTTTTACCGCGAGCACCGGCGCCAGGAATTCCTCTTCCCAGTCGCTGTTGGAGGCTTCCACCATGCCGGTGATGCCTGCTTCTGTCAGGAGCCGACGGGCCTTATCACAACCGCGTAGCTCCACGCCGGCCTGTTGGTACTTGCCCGCTAGCTCTGGCAGCACCTGTGGCGCAATCGCATTGGCTACCAGTAACGTTTCGGTGGTATTGCAGGTGCCGTAACGCTGGGTCTTGGCGTTGTAGGCCACGCTGATCGCTTTGGCGATATCGGCCTGACCATCAATGTAGGTGTGGCAGTTGCCATCCAGATGCTTAATCACTGGCACGCGAGCGTCATTACTGATGCGCTCGATCAGCCCCTTGCCGCCCCGGGGGACAATCACGTCCACGAATTCCGGGTGGCTAATCAGCTCGCCTACGGCGGCGCGGTCGGTGGTTTCCACCACCTGTACGGCGGTGTCAGGCAGCCCAGCCTCACGAAGGCCCTCGCGTATGCATTCGGCAATGGCTTGGTTAGCGTTGATGGCTTCGGAGCCGCCACGCAAAATCGCCGCGTTGCCGGATTTCAGGCATAAAGCGGCGGCATCAACGGTAACGTTCGGGCGGGACTCGTAAATGATGCCGATAACCCCCAAGGGCACACGCATTTTGCCCACTTGAATGCCTGATGGGCGGTAAGCCAGGTCGGTAATTACACCGATTGGGTCTGCCAGCCCGATAATTTGTTCCAAGCCTTCCACCATGCCGTCAAAGCGGTCGGGAGTCAGTTCCAGCCGGTCTAGCAGGGCAGCGTCCAGACCATTGTTACGTCCGGCGTCCAGATCCTGCTGATTGGCCTGCAGGATCGCGTTACGGTGGCTGCGCAAGGCGCCGGCAATGGCCGCTAGGGCCTTGTCCTTGTCGCTGGAACTGGCACGGGCCATGGCACGGGAGGCGTGGCGGGCCTGTTCACCCAGGCGTTGCATGTATTGCTGGATATCCATAAATCTCTGCGTTAAATCGGTTGATGGCTTGCGGGCTGTGCCGGGCTGCTACGTTACTGTGGGATATAAACCCGCCTATAAGGTAGAGGAGCCGGGTGCCGGGGCACCGGAGGCCCGCTACCGCGCTGGCTGGTAGCGTGGACTGCTTTTTTCGCCCGCGAAAAGCCGCATTATAACGATAACCGCTGCTCAACGCTTGCACACAAAGGGTGGAGGAGCGAAAGCCTTTGCTACGGAGATAGCGATAACCGTCGAATGTCATGGCTGCGATTGTGCCATTGAGTAGGGTGACGGTGGTAATACACCAATACTACTGCCCTGCGATCATGAATGAAGTGCTTCTGGGGCGGGCAGTGAAGTGGAAATTAATGACCGGGCATTATTCTCCCGTCTGCCAACCCGCGTAAGCACCCTTGCGGATGCTCGGTGAAGCCTTCCAGGTTGCATTTCTTATCGGTATTACTTCAATCGAATCTACGGAAACATTCTTGTCCGTTGTGGGGGAAAGCTGGGCACCGACAAGCTTGAAATTCCCCCAGATATTTAACCGCGATCAGGACGAAAAGGTGGTGTTTTTCATTGGCCAGAAACCCTCAAAGCATGAACGATCAACGATTGCCCAGCGCTGTCTTCCCTTCCAATATCCGCACCATGGGGTTGCCTCGAGTCTGGGGGATGGGTAGCTGGCCATAAAAATCAGCTGGGTTATGAATGGTGAGGGACTGGAAGCCCATTTGCTCGAAGTGGTTGGTGGCCTGCTGGTCGGAATGAAAATGAAAACCCACTTGGCTACGGGAAACAGCCCCAAGCAGACGGCCCAGTCCCTTGAGGGTGTGATAGAACGGCATGCCCTGGTATAGCGGGTAGTTGTCGGTCAGGTAGGTACCTTGGGGGAATGCTCCCAGGGCGGTGGCCAGTTTGCGCCAGAACTCGGAGATCAGCGCCAGTGGAAAATAATTCACCAGCCCTTCGGTGATGACCACTACCGGTTTGCTGGTGTCCAGTTGGCCAAGAACATGGCCCAGGCTTAGTTCGCCGACGTCAGCAAAAATATTGATGGGCATCACCCGGTGGCGTTCGCTTAGCACTTGATGTTCTGTGAGGAGGTGTTGTTTGCGGCGGGCCATGTCCGGCAAGTCGGTTTCGATGTAGGTGAGCTGCGGATATTGCTGGCAGAAGCGGTGGCCGCGGGGCGACAGGCCGCAGGCGATTTCCACTACCTGGGTTACGCCACTGTTAATTAGCTGGTGCAAGCGGTGGTCGATAACCAGGTGGCGTTGCAGAAGAAAGGTACGAATATTGCCACCGGCAATGCGCCGCCCCACATATTCAAACGGGGCCAGCGCGCCATACAGTAAGGCGCCGCCACGCGTGCGGAAGAAGGGGGCTGCCAATCCATCTTTGGCCCATACATGCCCAGTGTACAAGGCGGTAAAGCTGATGGATGAGGTATCCCGTAGTTCGCTCATTGTTGTTTTGCGCCGGTAAGGAAGAAGGGAGAACAGGCTAGCAGAGTGTTGCCTCTGCAGGGTGGTAATTTGTGCCAATCGCAAGCGACAGAATTGGGTAGGGAAAGCAGGGGCCGTTGCATGGTTCTCCTTTTCGACTTTTCACTTTGAACGTTCCACTGAAGCTCGCGGGCAGAGTCGGCCATCGCATGGCAATCATCCACCCCGCGTTGCAGCTTGCCGTGGCTCTTTGTTGTAGCATTGGCACATAGACATTTCAGGAAGCCTTTTCCATGACCCGCGCCAGTGAGCTGAAAAAATCCGACGTTATTGAAGTCAACAGCACCTTGTATGCCATTCGCCAGATTGAGGTGCAGTCCCCCTCTGCCCGGGGGGCGGCGACTTTGTACCGGGTGAAGGCCAGCGCGGTTGGTGGTGGCCCCAAATTTGAAGAGCGTTTCAAGGGCGATGACGACGTGCCTACAGTGGCGTTGCAGCGCCGTGCGGTGCAGTTTTCCTATGTGGATGGGGATGACTACATCTTTATGGATAACGAGGACTTTTCCCAGTATTTGCTCAAGCAGGACGATATTCGTGATGAGCTGGCGTTCATCACGGAGGAGACGGAAGGCGTGCTGGCCCTGAAAGTAGAAGAGTCGGTTATCGGCCTGGAGTTGCCGGCATCGGTGGTGCTGGACGTGACCGAAACCACGCCGGCCATGAAGGCTGCTTCCGCCTCGGCCCGTACCAAACCTGCCACCTTGAATACCGGTTTGGTGGTGCAAGTGCCGGAATATATCGTAGAAGGTGAAAAGGTGCGGGTGAATACCGCCGAACGCAAATTCATGTCCCGGGCCTGATGCCGACGCTGTTTCGTTTTTCCCTGTTGTGTTTTTGGCTGCCGTGGGCATTGGCCGGGTGCCATCTGGGCTATTACAGCCAGGCCATTGGCGGTCATTGGTCGTTGATGGGTGAGCGCGAGCCGGTGGAGCAGCTGCTGGCGGACCCTGAAACACCGCAATCGCTGGCTGGTAAATTGCAATTTAGCCAGCAGGTGGTGAGCTGGGCGGGAATTCACTTGGGGCTGCCGGCTGATGATGTCTACCACCAATATGTGGCGTTGGAGCAGGATGCGGTGGTGTGGAATGTGCTGGCGGCACCGCCTTGGTCGCTGACGCCAAAAACCTGGTGTTATCCGCTGGTGGGTTGTGTCAGCTATCGCGGTTACTTCCACCGGGAACGGGCAGAAAAAGCAGCGGCGAATTTACAGGCTGACGGCATGGATACTTGGGTGGGGGGCGCGATCGCCTATTCCACTCTGGGCTGGTTTGCGGATCCCCTTACTACGCCCATGATCCAGCGGTCAAAGCCTTCACTGGCTGAGTTACTGATTCACGAACTGGCTCATCGCAAGCTGTATATCAAGGGTGATACTCGCTTTAATGAGTCTCTGGCAACCATGGTGGGGCGGGAGGGCGCAAAGCAGTATTTTTCGGCAACAGATGAGCCACAGCCAGATGGTTACTGGGACCGAAGAGAGCAGGTAGAGGACGCTTTTTTAGGTATCATCGCTGATACTCGTAAGGCGCTAGCAAGGCTGTATGAGTCGACCTCGAAGCCATCGCAATTGGCCAGCGAAAAGGCTCGCATTCAGCAACAGGCCCGGGGCCGGTTCGCCGATGAAAGCCAACGTTTGCGGGGCTTAAAAGGCTACAAACCTTTTTTCGATGGTCCGTTGAACAATGCCCAATTGAACACGGTCAGTGATTATAATGATTATGTGCCGGCTTTTAGCCGGCTTTTTTCGCAGTGCCAGCAGCAATGGGGCTGTTTCTGGCAGCAGGTAGATAACTTGTCTGAGCTGAATGATGCACAACGCAAGCAAGCCCTGGAGGCACTGGCATGGAACTGATTCGTACCCCCCGGGCAGAGCTGGCGGACCTGATCGAAAACACCCTGAAACGCAATGGCTTCCAGGTGCATCGTCATGAGGATGAAGGTCAGTTCGTGTTGGCTGTGCCCGATGCTGAACAATATCCCCATGCGCGAAAACTGACTGCAGAGCTGATTGCCGACCTGAAACGGGGGCAGGATCAACAAGCTCTGGAGCCCCTGACCGGCCAGCCGCAGCCCTTATTGTCTGGTGGCTGGTTGGCCAGCATGGGTTGGGTAACCAAGGCTGGGCTGGTGTTGAGTGTGGCCATCTTCTTGACGCCTTATCTTATCGGCGACGGGGTGTATCGTGCCCTGTTGTTCCCCGCGACCATGGAGGGGTTAACCAGCCAGCCATGGCGGTTGATCACTCCTATGCTGCTGCACTTTTCCCTTCTCCATATCATTTTCAATTTGCTGTGGTGGGCGGATCTGGGACGCCTGATTGAACGCCATCAATCGTCTGCCCAGCTATTGTTGGTCACCCTGGTGACCTCAGCAGTTTCCAATGTGGCTCAGTTCTATTACAGCGGGCCAATGTTCGGTGGCTTGTCCGGTGTGGTGTACGGTTTGTTGGGCTACCTATGGATCTTCGGCTGGCTCAACCCAGGAGCCGGGTTTGCCCTGCGCCGGCAGATTGTGGTCTTCATGCTGGCATGGATGGTGATATGTTTCGTAGGGCTATCGGATGTGGTGGCGAATGCGGCGCATCTGGCAGGATTGGTAAGCGGTTGTTTGCTGGGCGGCATTTTCGGCGTGGTGCGGCGCAGCCAGAAGCCAGGGACAGTTTGAGTTACCCCCGGTGGACTGCTATAAAGACAGCCAAAACGATGACGGTACAACAATGAAAGGATGTCAGCGACCTATGCAGTGGCGCTCTGTACCCTATTGGGTACCTTCTCTCTTTTTCGCAGCGGTGGTTACCCTGCAAGGCTGTTCTCTGGCCCATGTTGACGACAACCTGCCCTACGGTGTCCTCAATAACAATGACCTGCAGCTGGTCGAAGACGGCCTGCCCACCTATTTGTTAATGGTCGATGGCCTGATTGAAAACTGGCCAGAAAGCGAATCCCTGCTGAGCAGTGGTGCCGATCTCTATGGCGCTTATGCGGGCCTGTTCGTGAAAGAACAAGATCGTGCCCGCAAGCTCAGCATCAAGGCGCTGGATTACGGCTTTCGTGCCGCCTGTGCTCACGATAAGGATTACTGCGACTTGCGCAGCTTGTCCGTCCCTGAATTCGAGGCCCTGCTGGAAGACGCGAACAAGGGCGATGTGCCCGTGTTATTTTCCTTGGGTGGAGCCTGGGCGGGGTATATCCAGCAAAACACCAATGATTGGAACGCGGTGGCCGAACTGGGCCGGGTAGAAGCCATCATGGAGCGAATTGTTGCGCTGGATGAGCAGTATCAGTATGGCCAGTCACACATGTATCTGGGCGTGCTAAACAGCATCTTGCCGGCGTCGCTCGGCGGCAACCCAGAACAGGCGAAAACTCATTTTGAACAGGCGGTGCAGTTGGCCGACGGCAAAAACCTGTTGGCCAAGGTGCTTTACGCGGAAAAGTATGCCCGCCTGTTGTTTGACCGGGAGCTGCATGACAGCTTACTCAACGAGGTGCTGGCGGCGGACCCTGATGTCCACGGCCTGACCCTGCAAAATACCTATGCGCAGCAGCAGGCTGAAGCCCTGCTTGCCGACGCGGATGATTATTTCTAGGAGTGTTTATGCTGCGCCTTGCCACGATTCTGGTCGCGTTGTTACCGCTGGTTTCCACTGCTGCCACGACCTTGAAAATTTCCACTCTGTACCCGGATGGCACCACCATTGTTTCTGGGCTTAAGAAAGCCGGTAAGGATATTGCTGCGCAAACCGATGGCCGAGTGAAACTGAAAATTTATCCCGGCGGGGTGATGGGCGATGATCGCGCGGTGGAACGCAAAATCCGTATTGGCCAGCTCCACGGCCTGGTGGCCCAGGGCGGGGCTTTTTCCTCGGCGTACAAAGACAGCCAGATTCTCAATGTGCCGTTGGCTTTTAATAATTACGATGAAGTGGACGCGGTACGCAGTGAGCTGGACCCGGTAATTCAAAAGGGCCTGGAGGACGGTGGTTGGGTCAGCTTCGGTTTGCTGGATGGCGGCTTTGCCTATGTGATGTCTGAGGAGCCGGTAAAAAGTATTGCCGATTTGCGCGAACAAAAACTGTGGCTGCCAGCGAATGATGAAGCTTCCGCTAAAGCGGCCAAGGCTTTTGAGCTGTCACCGATTATGCTCAATATTGGCTCCGTGCTGACCTCCCTGCAGACCGGTGCGGTGAATGCTTTTGCTGCGCCCCCTGTAGCAGCGCTGACTCTGCAGTGGTACTCGCGGGTAAACTATCTGACTGACATGCCGCTGCTGTATACCTTTGGCATGTTGGGTATCCACGAAAAATACTTTAAGCGCATTAGCGCGGCAGACCAGGAAGTGGTTCGCGCCGTACTGGATGGCACTTTTGACACCCTGAATGCAAAAAGTCGTGAGGAAAACCTGAGCGCTTTTGCCGCTGTTCAACAACAGGGACTGGAAGTGATCAAGCCGAATGAAGAACAGCGCAAGGAATGGCATCGTTATGCCGAGCACGCTACCAGTGAACTGGTGGCAGAGGGCGAAATCAGCCAAACCATGCTGGATCGACTTAATGGCATTCTTGCCAAACAACGCGACGGGCAATGATGGCAGCACTATTACGTAGGGTGCATCGCGCCCTTCATCATATCGAGGACGGCCTTATTGTGGCCGTTCTTTTGTTTATGATTCTGCTGGCTGTGGCGCAAATTGTGTTGCGTAACTTTTTTGGTACCAGCTTGGTATGGATTGAGCCTTTACTGCAGAATGCGGTGCTGTGGATTGGTTTGTTAGGAGCAATGATCGCCTCACGTAATGATGAGCACATTCGCATTGATGTGGCTTCGTCGCTATTGCCAGAAAAATACCACCCCTTCCTGACTACCTTCGTGGACCTGTTTACCGCCTTTATCTGTTTGTTGGTTGCTTGGTACAGCGTGCAATTCGTGATCGAAGAATATGAGTATGCCACGCCAGCGTTTGCCAGTGTGCCCAGCTGGTTGCTGCAAGCGATTATCCCGGTGGGTTTCTCGATCATGGCACTGCGCTATGTGGTGTTGTTTGCCATGGGGTTGATTGGTAAACGGCCGAAGATGCAGGAGCTGACACCATGATTACAGCGGCGATTGTCCTGCTGGTGGTGTTGGCGTTAATGGGCGCGCCTTTGTTTGCCATTATTCTGGGCGCGGCAGCACTGGGGTTTTATACCCTGGAGATTGAGTTGGCGGTGCTGCACATCGATATCTATCAGCTCAGCAATTCTGTGGTGCTGATGGCCTTGCCGTTGTTTACGTTTGCGGGTTTTCTGCTGAGTGAATCGAAAACCGCTGATCGTATGTTGCGGCTAAGCCAAGCCGCCTTCGGCTGGATGCCCGGTGGCATGGCTTTTGTAGCATTGATTGCTTGTGCGTTTTTTACCGCTTTAACCGGCGGCTCTGGCGTCACTATTGTGGCATTAGGAGCGCTGTTGCTGCCCGCGCTGGTGAAAGGCAATTACCCGGAAAAGTTTAGCTTGGGTCTGGTGACCTCTTCAGGGAGTTTGGGCTTGCTATTGGTGCCGTCGGTGCCCCTGTTGATCTACGGCATTATTGCCCAGCAAATGTCTCAGCAATTAGAGATGCCCACAGTAGAGATTGTCGACCTGTATCTGGCCGGCCTATTGCCCGCGCTGCTGATGATCGTGCTGCTTTACGGCTACTGTGTGTGGGCTACCCGCGGTACCGATGTTCCCCGGCAGGCGTTTGATTTCCGTGAACTGGTGGATGCCCTATGGGAGGCTCGCTGGGAGTTGCCACTACCGTTGGTTGTACTGGGCGGAATCTTCTCCGGGTTTCTGGTCATTAGTGAAGCGGCGGCGGTGACGGCGCTGTATGTATTGGTGGCGGAGGTATTTCTGTATCGGGAAATTTCCTTGCGCAAGTTGCCGGCGATCATGCGTGATTCCATGATTATGGTAGGCGGTATATTGTTGATTTTGGCGGTGGCGCAGGCGTTTTCTGACTACTTGGTGTATGCCGGTGTGCCAGAGGAGCTATTTGCTCTAATCCAAACGCATGTGGAAAGCAAAATCACCTTCCTGATTCTGCTTAATATTTTGCTGCTGTTATTGGGCGCGTTACTGGATATTTTTGCGGCGCTGGTGATCATGGTGCCGCTGATTCTGCCGGTGGCGTTGCGCTACGGTATTGACCCTGTGCATCTGGGGATTATCTTCGTGGCGAACATGCAGATTGGCTATATCACCCCGCCGGTGGGTATGAATCTGTTTATTGCCAGTTACCGCTTCAAGAAGAAAGTTACGGAACTGTTCGCGGCAACCATTCCTTTCATGCTGATATTGATTATCGCTTTGCTGATGATTACCTATGTACCGCAGTTAAGCTTGTGGCTGGTGCGCTGATTCGAGCTGCAATTTGAAAGTGAAAAGTTGAAACGCGATCAGATGTTTCGCTGAGGCTGAGATCAAAGAGGCCGCGCTCATTCTCCGAGTGCGGCCTTTTGCGTTGTCTCTTTGCTGAAAGGCAAGCTATTTACGCAGGGTTTTGACCTGAATGCTTTTGCCTTGTCCTTTCTGGATTTGGAACCATTTGGGGTAGGCGCGAATCATGTCACTGAGTTTTTTGTGGCCGAACAGACGGGTGTCAAAGTCGGGTTTACGCTTGCTCAAATGTTGGCCTAGGGTGCCAAGATTCGCCCAATCCTCTTCATCAGAAATATCATCGATAACGTTGGCGATAAGCTGTAGTGGTGGATCTTCTTTATTAACGGGTTCTTCGCAGGGTTGGGATTTATCTGGCGTATGTTGCGGGGCATGGTCTGAGCGCAGGACTTCGGTATAGATAAACTTGTCACAAGCGGCCACAAACGGGCCGGGTGTTTTGCGCTCACCGAAACCGTACACGGTCAGTCCTTCTTCCCTTAATCTCGCCGCTAGGCGAGTAAAATCGCTGTCACTCGATACTAGACAGAAACCAGATAGTTGCTTGGTATAGAGCAGATCCATGGCATCGATGATCATGCTGCAATCGGTAGCATTTTTCCCCTGGGTGTAGGCGAATTGCTGGATAGGCTGTATCGAATGTTTCAGTAGTACGCTTTTCCAGCCTCCAAGGTTAGGTTTGGTCCAGTCGCCGTAGATGCGCTTGACACTGGCGGTGCCGAACTTGGCAATCTCTTCGAACAGGCCGTCGACAATCTTGGGCGGTGTGTTGTCTGCATCAATAAGCACGGCCAGAGAAGTGGTGGTCAACTGAGAGGAGTGTGTTTCTATGTTTGTGCCTGCCATGGTTCATTCCTTTTGCCTGTTATACGACAACATGATGGATTCGGCACAGTGGTAATATCAAGGAATGATCAAGGCGACAGCGCGTTGGGTGGCAACTTCGCCAACACTAATAAGGTACGAGACCCTTGAGCTGCTACCTGCCTTTCAGTGGCTGATTGGGTGTGAAGCATAGGCGGTTATGTAGCGACAAAAAAATGGCCGTCGGGTGACTGCCTAAGGGGGAAGTCACTGGGCCTGCTGAGCCCAGGGTATAACCACAGAGTGAGCGCAATGTGATTAGGGGGTTGAAGAGCGTTATCTACAACAACGACATGAAGATAGCAGCAGCCTACTGAGCAATCCACGGGAATGGCTCGAGCGGTTTAATCAGATTATTCGATTGATAACGTCTGGGGCGATCAGATTAAAGGCTTGCGCATGGGGTAGCGGGCCAGGCTGACGCCGTTGCGTTCGGCTTCTTCTTGCCCTTCGCTGGTGAAGCCCATGAAATGGAAGAAGCCGTGGGCGGTGAGGCTGACGTGGGCGGTGAGTTCAGTCATGCCCTCCATCCGGGCACCGTCTTCCAGGCGCTGGTAGAGTAGAGTGGCGATGCCCTCGCGGCCGGCATTCGGGTGTACAAACACCATGTTGATGTAGTCGTTGATCCGGTGGGCAAAGCCCACCAGAACGTTATCCCATTCGGCCACTACAGCTTCGCCCTCACTGAGAGCGGAAATCAGGCTCTCATGGCTTTGTGCGCGGCTCCAGGCATCCCGTTGTTGCTGGTTGTATTGGGCGGCGGCGCTGACCTGAATGGCTTGGCGAAACACGCCCAGCAGTTCGCCCAAGTCGCCACTGTCCATGGGCCGAATCTGAAACGGCTGCAATAGAGCCAGTGGGCCGTCACTAGGGGCCCTTGTGTCTTGGGAGCTGACCTCAGCCGGGCGTGCCGCCGTGGCGGTAGGCGCAATAGAGTGTGAGCAACGACGGAGCAATCGGTGCAACCATTTTCCAATCATTATGGTGTGTCTTTGTGCGTGGGAGCAGTGGACGCTTTTGCGTCTTTCGTTGCCTCGATTTGAGCACGCAGGGCTTTCAGGTATTGGTCCTGTTGGTCCAGTAGCTTGCGGGTGGTTTCCTGCTGGGCTTGCAGATCGTTGGTGCGGGCTTTCAGTTCCTGTTGTTCACGCAGGCGAGCATCGCGCTGCTCTGCGTGCAGCAGCTTGGCGTCGTTGGTTGGCGGCTGGGCGATGGCATAGTGGCTCAAGTTGCCCAGCGCGAAGGTGAAAATCAGCAATAGGATACGCACAGAGCCCCCCTCCCCCTAGTAAATAAATAGCATAACAAAAATTGGACGGCGGGCGCTATGTGCGGTTCGCTCGTTCATGCGGCGCTGCGTCGGCGTTTCGCTGCGTAAGCTGGCTTAGCAGCGCAACAACATACGCGACGCCCCTTAAGAGGGTGCGGCGGGTCTCGGGTTATCATTTTCAGCGTGTCTGTGCCTTCGGTTAAATGCGATCTAACATGACTGCTCCAAACCCAGAAGGCCGCGCCCGGTGTCTGGGTGCGGCCTTCTGGGTTTGGAGCAAGCAACACGGGTTTCCCGCGTTGCTGCATGCTGGGTGAAACGCCTCTATTGCATCATCTGTCTCAACACATAATGGAGGATGCCGCCGTTCTTGTAGTACTGCACTTCCGCTGCGGTATCCAGGCGGGAAAGGGTTTCCACTTTCTGCTCCTTGCCATCGCGGCGGAACACCACGGTGATGGTGTCGCCGGGTTTCAGGTTGTTGTCCAGATCCGGAATATCCACTTCCTCCGTGCCGTCCAGGTTGAGCGTTTTGCGGTCGGTGCCTTCCGGGAATTGCAGTGGTAGCACGCCCATGCCGATCAGGTTGGAACGGTGAATCCGTTCGTAACTTTCAGCGATGACCGCTTTGGCGCCGAGCAGGGTAGTGCCCTTGGCAGCCCAGTCGCGGCTGGAGCCGGTGCCGTATTCTTTGCCAGCGACCACCACGGTGGGGATGCCGTCGTTCTGATAGCGCATGGCGGCGCCGTAGATGGGAACCTCCTCGCCCTGAGGAAAGTGTTTTGTAAAACCCCCTTCGATGTCGGGAGTCATTTCGTTGCGGATACGGATGTTGGCGAAGGTTCCTCGCATCATCACTTCGTGATTCCCTCGACGTGAGCCGTAGGAGTTGAAATCGATGGGTTCCACATCGTGCCCTTGCAGGTAGTGGCCGGCGGGAGAATCCGCTTTGATAGCCCCAGCGGGGGAGATGTGGTCGGTGGTGATGGAATCACCCAGCATCGCCAAGATACGCGCGTTTTTCACTGGTTCTACATCGTCCATCTCGGCGGTCAGGCCGTCGAAGAAGGGTGGATTCTGGATGTAAGTGGAGCTGCTGTCCCAGTCGTAGGTTTGCGAATCCGGGATCGGCAGGCTCTGCCAGATTTCATCACCTTCAAACACGCTGGCGTACTGGTTACGGAACATGTCGTCGTTGATCTTCACCAGTTCCGCTTGAATTTCGTCGGAGCTGGGCCAGATGTCTTTCAGGTAAACCGCGTTACCCTCTTTGTCATTGCCGAGGGGGTCGGAATCCAAGTCAATTTTTACGGTGCCGGCCAAGGCATAAGCCACCACCAGTGGCGGAGAGGCTAGCCAATTGGTGCGTACGCTCTGATGAACCCGGCCTTCGAAGTTACGGTTACCGGAAAGCACTGAGGCCACCACCAGGTCGCCGTCGGAAATGGCCTTGTCGATTTCCGGTGGCAGTGGCCCGGAGTTGCCGATGCAGGTGGTACAGCCGTAGCCCACCAAGTCGAAACCGATCTTGTTGAGGGGTTCTTGCAGACCGGTGACATTTAGATAATCGGTAACGACCTTGGAGCCGGGGGCCAGTGAGGTTTTTACCCAAGGTTGGCGGTTCATGCCTTTCTCGGCGGCTTTTTTTGCCACCAGACCGGCGGCTAACATAACGCTGGGGTTTGAGGTGTTGGTGCAGGAGGTGATGGCGGCAATCACCACATCGCCATGGCTTAAATGGTGCTTGTGGCCATCGATGGTGACAGGCACGTCACCGCCGCTGGGTTCTTGGTTGCCGACGGCAGTTTGGCCCCCTTCGCCTTCCAGCTTGCTGATTTCCTCGTCATTGAGTTTGAGCGTCTCGGTGACCACGTCAATGAAGGTGCGTTTGACTGCGGTGAGTGGCACTCGGTCCTGGGGGCGTTTGGGGCCGGCCAGGCTGGGTACCACATCATTCAGATCCAGCTCCAGTACGTCCGTGAACTCTGGGTCCGGATCGCTGCTGGAGCGCCACAGGCCTTGTGCCTTGCAATAGGCTTCCACCAGCGCAATGGTGTCTTCGTCTCGGCCCGTCAGCTTCATGTACTCGATGGTGCGCTCGTCGATGGGGAAGAAGCCGCAGGTAGCGCCATATTCCGGGGCCATGTTGGCGATGGTGGCGCGGTCGGCCAAGGTCAGATCGGCCAGTCCGTCGCCAAAGAATTCCACGAATTTGCCTACTACGCCACGGCGGCGCAGCATCTCGGTGACGGTAAGTACCAGATCGGTGGCGGTGATACCTTCACGAAGTTTGCCGCTGATTTTGAAGCCGATGACTTCGGGAATCAGCATGGCAATGGGCTGGCCTAGCATAGCGGCTTCGGCTTCGATGCCGCCCACGCCCCAGCCCAGCACACCCAAGCCGTTGATCATGGTGGTGTGGGAGTCGGTGCCCACTAGAGTGTCTGGGTAGGCATAGGTGTTGCCGTCGTCGGATTCGGACGACCACACCCCTTTGGCTAGGTATTCCAGGTTTACCTGGTGGCAGATGCCAGTGCCCGGTGGGACCACGCGGAAGTTGTTGAAGGCTTTTTGGCCCCAGCGCAGGAACTGATAACGCTCCCGGTTGCGCTGATACTCGATCTCCACGTTTTCTTCGAAAGCCTGTGGGTTGCCGAACTTGTCTACCATCACCGAATGGTCGATGACCAGATCTACCGGCGTTAACGGGTTAATGCGGCCAGGGTCACCACCGGCTTTCTTAATGGCATCGCGCATGGCGGCCAGATCGACAACGCCGGGTACGCCGGTAAAGTCCTGCATCAGCACCCTGGCCGGGCGGTAATTGATTTCCTTGTCGGAGCGTTTGTGCTCCAGCCAGCGCATTACGGCTTCAATGTCGGCACCGGAGACGCTGTTACCGTCTTCAAAGCGGAGTAGGTTCTCGAGAAGGACTTTGAGGGAAAAGGGGAGCTTGCTGAGATCACCCCAGCCTTTGTCGGCGACCACATTGATATCGAAGTAATGATAAGTCTTGCCGTTGGCTTGCAGCGTTTTTTTGCTGTTAAGGGTGTCCTGGCCAATCCGTGTCACTACACACCTCCTGGGCTTTGATTGGAGTCCCGCGCTGGCGGATAGAGCGACCACCAGCGGGAACACTGGCGCAGGATCAATACAGCATAGCCACACACCGCGGCACTGATGATCCTGCGTTATGACGTAAAGTCATTTTATACTACGCCCTTATGGCGGGGACATGAAACTGCTGACCCCGGTCTTTGGCGATATCTACGAGTGGGAATGTAAATGCTTGTTGAATGAACAGGTTTTTGACGCTTTGGCGCTGTTGAGGAGGCCTGTGCCGCAGCTGAAGAGGTGCTCGCTGGCGGGTTGGTTTTTACAGGCGTTGTCTGCCTGAGGGCTTGTGTGTGTCTTGCCAAATTAGCCAGAGCCGTGTGTCCAGTTCCAGTTGATGGTAGTCCGGCGCCATGTGCGAACAGAGCTGATAAAACGCCTTGTTGTGGTCCGTTTCTTTGAAATGGGCTAGTTCGTGGACCACGATCATGCGCAGAAAGGCCTCCGGAGCTGTTTTGAATTGGCTGGCGATGCGCAGGCTGTTATGACTGCGCAGTTTGCTGCCATGAATGCGGGTTTGCCGGGTATGCATACCTAATGCCTGGCTAAGCGTTTTCAGTTTAGCGTCGTAATAGGCCTTACCCAGAGGCGGGGCTTTGCGAAGGTATTGTTGTTTAAGGCTGGTAGCGTATTGGAACAGGGCCTTGTCGCCTTGAATATCATGCTTTGCGGGATAGCGCTGTTGCAGATACGTCCCCAGTTTTCCCTGATCTAGCAGGGCTTGCGCCTGCTGCTGAATTTGGGTGGGGTAGCCTGTGAGATAACGCAGGGAATTCATGGGCCGATTATCGCTTCGTCAGTGCGTTGGGCATTCATGCCAATGCGGTTTTTGAGTCGCGTGGGTATGATCGCCGCTCTTTTGGTAATGGACAATCCCATGGCGCCTCCCTTGGATTCTGATTATCCCCGTCGGGGCAATGCGTTTTCCCGGTCACTGGCCAGCGGTTTTCTGCGCTTGGCGGGCTGGCGGGTGACCAATACCATGCCGGCGGTGCCCAAGGCAGTGATTATTGGCGGGCCGCATACCTCCAATTGGGATGGTATCTACACCTTGGCGGCGATGATGCAGCTGGGCCTGGACGCCCATGTAATGATCAAGGATAGCGCTTTCAAGGGGCCCTTTGGGGCGATGCTGCGCTGGATGGGGGCGTTGCCCATTGCCCGGCACAAGGCGGGCGGTGTGGTTGAGCAGACCGTGGAGCAATTTACTCGTCGAGATAAGTTGGTGATGGTAGTGGCACCCGAGGGCACTCGAGGGGGGGCGGCACAATGGAAAACCGGCTTTTACCGTATCGCTCAGAAGGCGGGCGTGCCCATTGTGGTAGCCACCGCGGATTACGCAAAAAAAGAAATTACCTTTGCCCGAGTTATTGAACCCTGTGGGGATGTGGAAAAGGATCTGGCCGAAATTTTTGAATGCTATGCGGCTATTCACCCGCGTCATACGGATAAATTATCGGCGCCGTTGAAAGCCATTCGTGATAGAGCGAAGAGCGCTAGACGCTAAAGGCTTGATACTTGTGCGGTGTGGCATGCCGGGGCGACCGTGTCGCCCGCAGAGCGGTAAAAACCCTCCCTTTACCGGGAGGGGGGTGTTGCGCTCCTCTCCAATGTTGCCGGAGAGGAGGAGAGATCAGTTACCGGCGCTAGCGTTAGTGTAGCGGTTGTCTGCCACGTTGTTGATCCACTGATCTATCAATGCGGTGGTTTCGCCACGGGGCAACGCTGCGTGGGGTGGCATCACTTTCTGCACCGAGGCGAAAAGAAACGATAGCGCTGCCTGCGCCGTCGGGGTACCAGCAGATGCCCAGCAGATCCTGGCGGCCACAGGAGCCGCCGCCGGTGGCAGTGGTGACAGTTCACTTCCCAGTAGGCACGCATACGGCTTTCGATATCCGCAGCAGAGTCGGCGGTTTCACCGCTGTCATCCGGCACATTCCACCCTAGAAGATGTTTAAGGGTGATTGCTATGCCGTCTCTGCTGCCGCTTCCAGCACAGGTTGTTAGTCTCAGTAAACATAAAAAAGCAGCGCGGATCTGGCGAAGGTATGGCTGAGGTTTTCCATGACGAACCCTTCGCGGGACATATATGGCACTATCGTGCATCTTTATATTTGTACATTTGGGGGTCGGTATAAAGCTGTAATGATATTGTCAGTGTTAACGATGGTTTATTTTCATAGAGATACAAAAAAAGAAAACGTGGTAGGCCAAGCTTTTCTGCTTTAGCGGCAGAGGAAAAAGCGTTGAAGAGCGGGTTATCCGTGCTTAGGGTCTCTATCCAAGGGGAGTCAACTCGGCTTCATGCTTTCGCTGGATTGCCTCAAGGCGCATGAGCAAGGTGTCTTCCACCTATGGTTGCATGCATTTGTCTGCAGTATAGGGTTCAAGGTAGAAGAACGGCTCAATTTCCTGATTTTCTGTTGGTGGGTGTCTGTTGACGTTCTTTTGATAGGGTAAGCTGAAGGTGTCTGTAATGTTCAGCCGCCCAGGCTCATTTATCAATCCGTGAGGGTGTATGGATTACCAGTATTACGAGTTTGCTGCCTTGCTGCTGGCTTCAACATTGGTTGGCATGCTCGCCGTTCGGCTCAAACAACCGCTGATTGTGGCTTTTATCCTAGTAGGGATTGTGGTCGGGCCTTCCTTTATGGATGCGCTAAGCGCAGATCAACATATCGCGTTGCTGGCGGAGGTTGGGGTTACCATCCTGTTGTTTGTGGTTGGCCTGAAGCTGGATATGCACTTGATCCGGCACTTGGGCATGGTGGCCGTGGCCACAGGGCTTGGGCAACTTATTTTCACCATTGTGCTGGGTTTTTGTATAGGTATAGGGCTGGGGTTTGATTGGGTAAATGCGCTTTATATCGCGGTTGCACTGACGTTCTCCAGCACCATCATTATCGTTAAGCTACTGTCTGATAAAAAAGAAATTGATTCGCTCCATGGCCGTATTGCCATGGGTTTTTTGATTGTTCAGGACATCGCCGTGGTGCTGGCGATGATGGTGGTCGGCAGCCTGAGTGCTTCTGCAGGCATAGAAATTGAGAAAACGGGTTTTGTGGTGTTGGCAATTATTGCCAAGCTACTGGCGGCATTGGCCATCGTCGCCCTGATGATGCGTTATATCCTGCCACGAATAATGGACCTTCTCGCTCGTTCCCCTGAGTTGATGCTGATTTTTGCCATCGCGTGGGGCACCTCTGCGGCTGCGTTAGGGGATATGGTTGGCTTTAGTAAAGAGGTGGGTGCGTTTCTAGCCGGTTTCTCCCTGGCATCGACGTCATACCGCGAAGTCATTAATGCCCGGCTAGCGAGCGTTCGGGATTTTTTGTTGTTGTTTTTCTTTATTCATTTGGGCTCGCAGCTCGAGTTTGCCAGTTTGGGGGAAGAGTTAGGGGCAGCTGCCATTTTTTCACTGTTCGTGTTGATTGGTAATCCGTTAGTGGTGATGGCGATCATGGGATATATGGGCTATCGGCGGCGTACCGGTTTTCTAGCCGGCCTGACGGTGGCCCAAATCAGTGAGTTTTCGATCATTTTTGTGGCCATGGGAATTAGTTTGGGACATGTGGGGGAGAATACCCTTGGGCTCATTACGCTAGTGGGAATTATTACCATAACGTTGTCCACGTACATGATTCTTTACTCCCATACCTTGTATGAGAAACTGTCCCCCGCACTTGGTTTTTTTGAGAGAGTAAATCCTTTTCGTGAAGAAAAGGAGCTGGGTAACAATGCTGTGTTGCCACCTGTTCTGGTGTTTGGTTTGGGGCGTTACGGTGGGCGTTTAGTGGAGCGATTCCATGAAAATGGCGTTGAAGTTCTGGCTCTGGATTTTGACCCGGAACTTGTGCGCGTCTACCAGCGGCAGGGTATCCGTGCGAGCTACGCAGATATGGAAAGCCATGAATTTATCGAGCACTTGGACCTGGAAGGGGTTAAATGGTTAATCAGCACAGTGCCCGATGTGAATCTGAATTTGGGCTTAATGAAACTGCTCAAAGACACTCGTTTTGCAGGAGAGCTAGCCGTCACGGTCCATCATGAATATGACGGTGATCTGCTCAAAAAAGCGGGAGTGAAACACGTACTGAGCCCATACCAAGAAGCGGCTGATTATATGGCTCAACGTGTTAAAGATGCATTGAACTAGCCGTTAGAAACAGCTCATACGAAAACTGTCGTCCAGTGCCCAAGGCAAGGTTAGGGACTGGAAATCCAGACTATTCATATGTTGGCAATGGATGGCGTGGCCATCGGGATCTTGACTGTAAGTATAGTCGATGTGAAACACTGGTTTACCCGCCTCCACGAAAGGCAATAGCCGGTGACATTCTTGCCATTGGTGACACGATTCGTTCACTGCAAAATCCACATAGTCGAGCAGGTCTGCGACCTGCTCCACGTCGTTTTTCAGTGATACCGCCAGGCCCATGGATTGAGCCTGGTTAAACAGGAAACGGTTATAATCCAGCTGGCTGTCATAGGTGAGGGGAAAGCCGGTCTGGTTGCTGTAACCATCAACGTTGTCTGGGTCTACTCCGTCGCAACCTTTCTCCGACGCCAGTGTTAGGCGATCCACCATGATGCTGCGGACATTGGTAGAGCGGGTATTCAACCAGCGTTCCCCGGGCCAGTTGTCCAGCTGGCGCCCCTTGTCCGCCGCAGTGAAACGCCCTTCATCTTCTCGCCATTCTTCATAGGTGCCCGCCGAGAAGTAGCAGATTACCTTACGGCCGCTGGCCTGCAGGTCAGTAATGACGGATTGCGGGGTGTCGAATAGATCGAGTATGTACAGGTCGGCCTGGTAACCGGTATTGGTGGTGCCTTGCAGCTGGATCTGCCAGGTGGTTTCCACGGTTGGCTGGTAACGTGGCTGTGCCACATCCTGCGGGTCCAGCATACTGGTAATCGCGCCTGTTAACAGGCCTAGAGATGTACTCATTTGATACCACACCCATACACGCCATAATTTTTTGATTATAAGATGGGTTCAGGCAAAAGAATACGGCGTATCGCATTATTTTGTAACCGGGATAAAAAGCTTGTTTTTTAACGAGAGTGGCCATAGATGGTTTTTGCTGGCCGGTTTTACCGTGTTGTTACCCCCTCCTTTCTCTTTACGGAATAGCTAATGAGTCATCGTATTTTTATTTAGCGCTAAATTACCGTCTTCCCTTGCCAGAAAATAAGCTAATACACGTCACAGACTCAGTAGCGATAAGCCCGACCGTCTCTCAACTCGTGCCTGACAGCGATGGAGAGGGCGTCACAAATGATCGAGATCAATGCCCGAAACCCCAATGGGAGCAAGGGGTGTAGCGGAGGGAGACGCATTAATATTGAGCAAGGATCAATCTGACATTGGGCATCGACTTCACCTTTAACCGTGCGGTGGTTTCTCGGGTCTACGATGCTGACTTAGATTGCTTGGCTGGTATTAGACGGTTTGACTGACAGTGCTGGCGGTGCCGAATTTAATCGGAGACTTTTTCAGCGGCGAGCCATTGCTGTGAAAAAAATAATGATTAACTGTTACCTCATTGATGCTGGCAGAGCTGCTTCCATTGGTACGGCTGAATGGGAGTCAATAGCAAGCAACGCCACAAAAGAATGGCGAGCTGTGAATCGTAGTGTTGAGGCGGTTATTATTGCGTCTCGCGAAATTCCTCACCTTCCAAGATGAAAAAAGCCTGTCTCCGAGTATGGGACGTTGCAGTCAACTGAATACGGCTGTAACGCGTATCGACAGGCTTTGGTTAATGATAGCAGATGATCAGCTGAGCTTACGGTGCGGTACGAATCACCAGTAAACGCTCCTCAGTCATGTCATTGATGGCCCAACGAATGCCTTCGCGGCCCAGGCCTGAGTCTTTCACGCCGCCGTAGGGCATGTTGTCCACGCGCCAGCTGGGCACATCGCCGATCACCACACCGCCCACTTCCAGTTCGTCCCAGGCTTTGTGGGCTTTGTACAGGTCACGGGTGAAGATGCCGGCTTGCAAGCCAAACTTGGACTCGTTAACGGTGTTCAGCGCTTCGTCGAAATTGCTGAAGCGGCTGATGACGGCAACAGGACCGAAGGCCTCTTCTTCCACGATGTTGCTGCCTTTGGGGGCGTTTTCCAGCAGGGTGGCTTCGAGCATGGCGCCTTCGCGCTTGCCGCCCACTAACAGGGTGGCGCCGGCGTCCACGGCTTCATTAATCCAGTTTTCCAATCGGGTAGCTTCGCCTTCCGAAATCACCGGACCGATGAAGGTTTCTTCATCTTTAGGGTCTCCCATTGTCAGGCTGGCCGTTTTTTCTACCAAACGGGTTTTTAGTTCGTCGTAAATGGCATCGTGAATCAATATGCGTTGTACGCCGATGCAACTTTGCCCGGACTGATAGAAGGCACCGAAAGTAATGCGCTCTACGGCATCGTCCAGATCGGCATCTTCATCCACGATCACCGCCGCGTTGCCGCCCAGTTCCAGAATGACTGGTTTCTTGCCGGCACGGGCTTTCAGGTCCCAGCCCACGTCTGGGCTGCCGGTGAAGCTGAGCAGCTTGAAACGCTCGTCGGTGGTGAACAGGTCGGCGCCTTCACGGTGACAGGGAAGAATGGAGAACGCCCCTTTCGGCAGGTCGGTTTCTGCCAGCACTTCACCAATGATGATGGCGCCAATGGGCGTGCGGCTGGCCGGTTTGAGGACAAAGGGGCAGCCGGCAGCAATGGCCGGCGCCACTTTATGGGCGGCCAGGTTAAGTGGGAAATTGAACGGGGAAATAAAAGAGCACGGGCCAATGGGTACGCGCTTGACCATGCCCCGGTAGCCTTTGGCGCGGGGGGCAATTTCCAGGTTCGGCATTTCGCCATCGATGCGCACAGCTTCTTCGGCGGCGACTCGGAAAGTGTCGATCAGGCGGCCCACTTCGCCACGGGCGTCCTTGATGGGTTTGCCCGCTTCGATGCACAGCGCTAGGGCCAGTTCTTCAAAGCGCTCTTCAAAGCGCTTAACGCAATGGTAGAGAATCGCCTGGCGTTCGTAAGGGGCCAGTTGTGCCATGGGCTTGGTGGCCTTGTCGGCCGCGTCGATGGCCTTGTCGATAGTGGCGGCATCCGCCATGGCGACACGAGTGGCGACGTCACCGCTGTATTTGTCGGTAACATCCAGATCTTGGTTGGCGAACACAGCTTCGTTGGCCAAGTAGTACGGGTAAGCGTCTTTTAACATGTTGGTTCCTTAATGGCGTTGGTGAGGCCATGAGGTTGGGGCAATCTATGATTTGCTAGCATGGGACACGCAACACACAGGCACGCAAAAGCTTATTGCGTGCTGCGTTGCTCACAACTTGCTGCTGAGTTCGCGGATTTCCCGGTTGAGGATACGGCTGTTGTCACGGTAATCCACCATGCAGTCGATCACGTGTACGCCCCCCTGTTGGTAGCACTCTTCCACCAGCGGGCCCAGGCCGGCAGTGGACTCCACGCGGTGGCCGTTGGCGCCGTAGGCACGGGCATAGGCAACAAAATCCGGGTTCTGGAAGTCCAGGCCGAAGTCTTGGAAGTCCATGTCGTTCTGTTTCCACTTGATCATGCCGTAGCCATCGTCGCGTAAAATCAGCACTACGATGTCGAGCTTCAGGCGTACTGCAGTTTCCAGCTCTTGGCTATTCATCATGAAGCCGCCGTCGCCGACGATGGCCATCACGCGACGGTCCGGGTGTACCATTTTGGCGGCCATGCCAGAAGGAAGGCCGGCGCCCATGGTAGCCAAGGCGTTGTCGAGCAGTACCGTGTTGGGTTTGGTCGCTGGGTAGTTACGGGCAAACCAGATTTTGTACATGCCGTTATCTAGGGTCAGGATCCCGTCTTCCGGCATGATCTTGCGTATCTCGTCCACCAGACGTTGCGGGCGGATCGGGAAGCTATCGTCCTGTATGCCTTCATGGATGTGTTTTTGCAGCGCATCGCGGATACGGTGGAAATCCGAGAAGCTCCAATGTTCTTGGGGGGCCAAGCGTTCTTTAAGCTGCCACAGGCTGTTGGCAATGTCGCCGACCACTTCAATTTGGGGAAAGTAGACCGGGTCTACCTGGGCGGAGTTGAAGTTGATGTGAACCACTTCGGCCCCGCCGGGGCGCATAAAGAAGGGCGGCTTTTCCACCACGTCGTGGCCCACGTTGATGATCAGGTCGGCCTGGTCGATGGCGCGATGCACGAAGTCGCCGGAGGACAAGGCGGTGTTACCCAGGAAGTGTGGGCCGGTTTCATCAACCACGCCTTTACCCATCTGGGTGGTGATCACCGGGATGCCCAGCTTCTCCACGAACTGGCGCAGCATTTTACTGGTCAGCTTACGGTTGGCACCGGCACCGGCCAGTAGCAGCGGTTTGCGAGCGCCCTTAATTGCCTCGATGGCCTTGCAGATGGCCTTGTCTTCAGCGATAGGCCGGCGGGTAGCGCTGGGCTCCGTTACCGGCATGGTGGAGTGTTCGCGGGCAATATCTTCCGGCAGTTCCAGGTGAGTAGCGCCGGGACGCTCTTCTTGGGCCAGGCGGAACGATTCGCGGATACGGGTGGGGATGGAGTCGCCACTGACAACTTGTTTAGTGAACTTGGTGAGTGGGCGCATCATGTCGACCACGTCGATGATTTGGAACTGGCCTTGCTTGCTGGTTTTGATCGGCTTTTGGCCGGTGATCATGACCATGGGCATGGCCCCGAGTTGGGCGTAGGCGGCGGCAGTGACCAAGTTGGTGGCACCGGGACCCAAGGTGGACATACAAACGCCGGCTTTGCCGGTGAGTCGACCATAGGTGGATGCCATGAAGCCGGCAGCTTGTTCGTGGCGGGTGATCACCAGCTCAATGTTGGAGCCGCGCAGGGACTCCAGCAGATCGAGGTTCTCTTCACCGGGAATGGCAAACACATGTTCAACCCCTTCTGCTTCCAGGGCGCGAACGAACAAATCCGATGCTTTCATGACTCTTTGTCTCCAGTTGGTCCCGTTGTTGGCTTGTCGCCTTGCCGGGTTCCACGATGCGTGGCGATAAAATTATCACCGCGTGTGATGCAAAGATGATGCCGCTTTTTCTTTGTTCTGGTGCATATAAGGTGCGCGAAAAAGGTGCGATATCTCTAGGTTCGGCTTCACTATAGCGCGCCGAACAGGCAAGCCGGTATGGGGTTAACGAATCTGTTTGATTGAAAAAGGCGATGAGAGCAGAAGGGTTTTGGCCTTAGAGGCAGCAGGCTTGTTCTCTGCGGTGGAGAAGGGCAGAGTCTGCCCATAATGAGTGAAGGCTTGCGGGCGGCTAAACGCGCCGGCCAGCATAGAGAGAGAGAGTTATGAAGAAAGTCGGGTTGTGGGTTGTGGTAGCGGTAATCGCCTTGCTGATATTAACCGGGGTAGGGGTTCATCGTTGGTTTAATCCGCCCTCGCCGGCGGCCCAATTGTTCTTCAATGGCACGGTACTGACCATGGACCCACAGCGGCCAGTAGCGGATGCGATGCTGGTTAGGCATGGTGAAATCGTTGCGCTGGGTGAGGCCGAGGTGCTGCGTAAGCAGGTTAGTCGCGATGTGATGGTGGTCGACCTGGAAGGCGGTACGCTAATGCCTGGGTTTATTGAAGCGCATGGGCATTTCCCCGGTGAAGGGTTATCGGCAGTGGCGGTGGATGCCAACAGTCCTCCCATCGGCGATTTGCACAGCATAGACACTTTACTGGAGCGCTTGGGCCTTTTGGCGCAGCGTCGCTCAGAAGGGGCGCTGCTTGCCTACGGTTTTGACCACACGGCTATCACTGAGCAACGTTACCCCACCCGCTCTGAGCTGGATTCGGTGAGCGAGACGCGACCGATTGTGGTGATGCATCGCTCCGGGCATTTTGGGGTCGTTAATTCCGCCGCGCTGAGCAGTATGGGGATCAAGGAAGAGGTCACAGATCCTGCGGGTGGTTTTTATGGGCGCGATGAAACCGGGCGGCTCAATGGTTTGCTAGCAGAAACGGCGTTTAATCCAGTGCGTAGCAAGGCATTGGCGTTAGCAAGCATGGACACTTTAAAGGTGGTGTCCCGGGCATCGCATATCTATCTGTCCCGAGGCATTACTTTTGCGCAGAATGGATTGGCGGGCCCGGCCGCGATCCGGGCTTTGGAGCCGGCGCTACAGTTCGGACTAATTCCGCTGCGCTTGAGTGTCTGGCCCAACGCGGAAGCGGAACAACAGCGCCAGTCTGGAAAACTCGACATTCCGGAGGGCGACCGCATTCACCTTGGCCCGGTGAAACTGGTCAGCGATGGTGCGCTGCAAGGCTATAGTGGTTTTCTCAGCGCGCCGTATTATTCGTTGCCGGATGATTACCCTGAGGACTATTTGGGTTTCCCCACGCTATCCCAGCAGGCGCTCAATGATCAGGTGCAACAGTTTCATTGTCAGGGCCGCCAGGTGGCCGTGCATGCCAATGGCGATGCCGCCATTGAGCAGAGCCTGAATGCCATCGCCGCTGCACGATCCGCTTGTCCGCAGGCGCGGGTGCAGCCGGTATTGATTCATGCACAAATGGCCACCCCGGAGCAGCTGGAAAGGATGGTGGCACTGGATGTGATCCCCTCTTTCTACAATATCCATGTGTATTACTGGGGCGATCGCCACCGAGATATTTTCCTGGGGCCGGAGCGAGCACGGCGGATAAGTCCGCTGGCACAAGCGGCACAAGCCGGGTTGCGTTTTACCCTGCATGCTGATTCCCCGGGGGTACCGTTTGAGCCGTTGCAGCTGGTGTGGAACGCGGTTGAACGCAAGACCGCCTCTGGCGCTTTGTTGGGCCCGGAGCAAGCAGTGGACGTGGAGCGGGCTTTGCAGGCGGTGACAGTAGACGCGGCTAAACAGCTTGGGGTGGCCGATCAGGTGGGGCAGTTGCGCCCGGGAATGCGTGCGGACTTGGTCTGGATGGATCGTGATCCACGGGAAGCGATCAGTGACTGGAGGGAGATCCAGGTGCTGGGCACTTGGGTGGGAGGTGTACGCCGCTACCCGAGCGGGGAGGCGGAGCGGCCAAGGTCAGCGATGTAGCCCTTTATGCAGAGCGCGGGTTTAGGCGCTCTGCGCAAAGAGCCCGAATAGCGCTAGTGCCAAGTCCCTTCTAAATTCTCACATTGATCGAGGAATTCCTCGGCACTCATTTCTATCGTGTCCGTCGGGTCAAGGTGTGATGCCACTTGCTCTTTCAGTTGCCCGACCACTTTTGACATGACTGTCAGGGTTTCTTCCACCTGTTCAATTGTCTCCAACAGATCTTCGGCTTCTTGCTGGTAATCATCTCTGTCGTCGTAATCGCTCATGCGAAGCCTCCTGCGGTTGGGATGAGCCCTGATACAGGCTCGTTCCCATGTTGCCAATGATGGTGACGTAAAACAAACGGCATTTCCCCGAAATTGCTGAAAGTTTGAGCGCTTGTGATGAAATGTCTCCGGATTTTCGCAAGCGACATTCAGTTCTCTTGTCCGTGCTTGCTTGGGCAGAGTGGTCAAGTAAGCCAGGAAATGGAAGCGAGAATAAAGCTTTTGAAAGAAGCCGCTAGCGATGGGTGGATGGTTTTTGTAAGAGCATGCTTGCAAGCGAATAGGCGCGTGCGAGAAGGGCCGTTTTCGCAAGTACGCTTCTGCTAAGAAAAAAGAACCAAGAAAAAGGGGGCATCCTGAAGAGGAAACCGTTGAACTCCCGTATCTTCGAGTAGCAAATGTTCAGAATGGACACTTCAACCTTAATACAGTCCATACAGTAGAGGTCGCAGAGAAAGAAGTTGAACGCTACCTTCTTAAAGAGGGGGACGTATTAATGAATGAGGGCGGTGATAACGATAAGTTGGGGCGTGGGGCTGTATGGAATGCTGAAATATTTCCTTGTCTCCATCAGAACCACGTTTTTGCTATTAGGCCTGAGCGGGGACTATCTTCGGAATGGCTGGCTGTCTTCACTCAATCCGAATCGGCGCGAGCGTATTTCTATCTGCACTCAAAGCAAAGCACAAATCTAGCCTCAATTTCATCCAGTAACGTTATGTCCTGCTGGATTCCTATGCCGCCAGAGAATGAACAGGGTGAGGTCATAGGGAGACTTAAAAAATCGACCCAAAAGATTGAAGAAATGATCTTGGCCTCTCAGAAGGGCATTCGGTTACTGGGTGAGCGCCGATCTGCCCTTATTTCCGCCGCCGTCATCGGAAAAATCGACGTAAGAGATTGGCAGCCCAGCGAGTCCGCCAGCCCGGAACCCGTATTGCAAGCCGCAGAAGAGGCGGCCAGCTATGGGTGAAGGCCTGGCGGTGGTTAATGGGTTTTTGTAGGAGCGTGCTTGCACGCGAACGGTTCACCTTTGCGCCCAACTCGCGTGCAAGCGAACGGCCCCCCCGCACCCGCTAATTCGCTCGCAAGCACGCTCCTACAAAAAACGTTGATGGCTTACTTTGTTCGGTCTTTTGCTCTGCTTAACCGTTGACTGGTCGGCATCCGGCCATGGAACCGGACATTAAACCGGCCATATCTCAGTCGAAATTACCCTTATTTTTTATGTAACTTTGTGCTATACAAGGGAAAACACCTTTCGGGAAGCGGACATGGAACCGGACATTAAGGCGAGAAAAGCTGCAGAGAAAGAAGCAGGGAACGCGACGCCAGAGGATCGGGAGGAAAGCGTTTCCAACATGGAACCCATGCGGTTTGCAGCGGGTTCACCACGCCGTGCGTCGTTGTCGGAGCTGGCCTTTCAGCTGGGGACTCGCTCTACCGGGTTCAAAAACAGCCTGCCGCCGGGCGTGGTTGCCGCGCTGTCGGAGCTGGTGCGGACCATGAACTGCTATTACTCCAACCTGATCGAGGGGCATAACACTCACCCGGTGGATATCGAGCGGGCGCTGCACGGCGATTATAGCGATGACAAGCGAGCGCGGGATTTACAGAAGGAGGCCCAGGCCCATGTGGCGGTTCAGCAGTGGATTGATGAGGGCGGGCTCGATGGGCGCGTGATCACCGCTGAGGGCATCTGTGAGATTCACCGCCGCTTCTATGAGCAGCTTCCCGATGAGCTGTGCTGGGTAGACGACCCGGAGTCCGGTGAGCGTCACCGGGTGGAGCCGGGAGAACTGCGCACTCGCGATGTGCAGGTGGGCAAGCATGTGGCCATTAGCTCCGGTGCAGTGCCGCGTTTTCTTGGCCGCTTTGAAGAGGCCTACGGCAACCTGGGCAATCAGGAGACTATTGTCTCGGCGGCGGCAGCTCATCATCGCCTGCTGTGGATTCACCCCTTTATGGATGGCAATGGGCGGGTGGTGCGCCTGTTGTCCTACGCCATGCTCAGGCAATCCATGGAGACCGGGGGGCTATGGTCCGTGGCGCGAGGGCTGGCCCGGCAAAATGACCGGTACAAAGCGCACCTGATGGCCTGTGATCAGCCTCGCCAGGGTGTCACGGACGGCCGTGGTGCCCGCAGTGAAAAGGCCATGGCGGAGTTCTCCGCATTCTTTTTGGAATCCTGTATTGATCAGGTCCGTTTTATGGAGGAGCTGGTGCAGCCGGGCCGGCTTCGCGAGCGTATTCGGCTGTGGGTGGAAGAAGAAATCCGCATGGAGGCCTTGCCCCAGCATGCCGGCAATGTGCTCGACGCTATTCTCTATCGCGGTGAACTGCCCCGTGGAGAAGTGCCAGTGATCGTTGGCAAGGGCGATCGCCAGGCGCGCCGGATTGTCTCTGCCCTGCAGGAGGCCGGCGTTGTTACCTCAGCCAGTACCCGTGCGCCGCTGAAAATCGCCTTCCCGGCACGGCTGGCCGAGCGCTGGATGCCGGGTTTGTTTCCGGGGAAATGAAGGGCACAGTAAGTTCCCCTCAATAAGAAGAATTGATAATGGAAAAGGACATCCCATGACACAAGGCCGCAGTATTCGATTGTTTCTGGTAGACGGCACCCCCAATGGCCTGCTGACTGCCGAGATCATGAACTGGACCGGCCATGTGCTTACCGGTCCACGCTCCAAACTCAGTGAGCTGGTACAGCGCCCGGAAGTAGGGCGCACGGGTATCTACTTTTTGGTGGGGCCAGACCCGGATAACAGCTTCCGTTCGTTGGTGTATATCGGCGAATCCGATGATGTGGGCAAGCGCCTCAAGCAGCACAATAGACCGGAGGGGCAAGGCGGCAAGGATTTCTGGGAAAAGGTTTGCCTGGTTACCAGCAAGGATCAAAACCTGACCAAGGCCCATGCCAAGCATTTGGAGAGCTTGCTGATCCAGAATGCCCGCAACGTGGCGCGCTGCACGTTGGTCAACGGCACTGCCCACGACTACATCAACCTGCCGGAAGCGGACCTGGCCGACATGGCCTTCTTTCTGGATCAAATCCGCACCGTGCTGCCGGTACTGGGGTTCGACTTCCTTCGTGACAGCACTCGCCCTGCCAGCCAACCCAAGACACAACCCGTAGAACCGCAGGAATCTCCTTATTTCGTGCTGGAAGTGCCCAAACACAATATCAAGGCACGCGCCCAGGAAGTGGATGGCGAATTCTTTGTGCTCCAGGGCTCGTTGGCGAGGGAAGAGTGGGTAGGCGCTGATGGTGGCTATAAAACGCTGTTTAACCAACTCGTCGAGGATGGCGTCCTCACTCCTAGCCGTAACGGGCTAACGACTTTTACTGCCGACCAGTCCTTCTCCAGCCCCAGCGCCGCTGCCGCCGTCATCTCCGGCCGCAGCGCCAATGGCCGGACGCAGTGGACGGTGGAAGGAGCCGGAAAGACCTATGGGGATTGGCAGGATGAGCAGGTGTCAGCCAGTACCGGGCAGAATCAGGATTAAGGAATAAGCATGAAAATCGGTTTTGATTTTGGTACTAGCTTTTCGGCATTGGCAGTCTATCGAGATGGAGAGATTCACCGGATCATGTTTGATGGTGAGCCGCAATTTCGAACGGCGATCTACTTTCCTCCTTATGCTCCAAGTGCAGATCTATTTAATGCAGATGATCACCACGCCGAAATAGCCTCTATTCGTTCGGCCCTGGCTCGCTCAGAGACTGAGGCCAAAGAAAATTACAGTGACAGGGTGAGAGAAGAAAAAGTCAGGGTTGCTAGCCAGGCCAGGAATGATCCTGCTGGTTATAACGCGGATAGGCAGCTGTCTCCGAAGTATCAACGGATGTTGAACGACGCCATTACCCGCATTCCGGAGCCTGTAGAAACGACGCCAGCAGAAAAGGATAAGCGCGCAATTGAAACAGCCCGCAGACAATGGCTTGAATCAGAAGC